>Ga0247841_10000504_pt1 | contig 100988 bp, 77 predicted proteins | sample LaCruzMarch2015__2_FD_192410 | JGI IMG/M metagenome (GOLD analysis project Ga0247841, IMG submission 192410) | Freshwater microbial communities from meromictic Lake La Cruz, Castile-La Mancha, Spain - LaCruzMarch2015_18m | ecosystem: Environmental > Aquatic > Freshwater > Lake | place: Spain...
GCAATTCTGGTTGCAGGGCAATGGCCTGATCACCGTCAAACAGGATGGGAAAGTGTTACCCTATTCTCATGAAAATTGGTCTCATAAATAGGTTGGCAGTGCAATGAGTACAATGGGGGAGCTAGCGCAATCACCAAGAGCGGTAGCGGGACGGGCACGATCAGCAGCGCCTGCGCCTACACCGGTGGAACAACGATAAATGGCGGGACTCTGAAGCTGGGCAACAGCGATGCAATGCCGGCCACCGGGGTTCTGACCCTCGGTGCAGGCACTGCCACGTTTGATATGAATGGTTTCATGCAGACCATAGGCGGGCTTGCGGGGGCCGGTGGCATTGTGAATCTTGGCGCTGGTGCGCTCATCATAGACCAGAGTGGCTCGACCACCTTCAGCGGCGATATTACCGGTAGTGGCAGTCTCACCAAGGCCGGCAGCGGCACGCTTACGCTAGGCGGTACAAGCACATACACCGGCGATACTGCTGTGATTAACGGTACACTTGTGCTTGCCGACAGCGGAGCGCTGTCTGGCGCGACCAATATTATTGTGAGCGCAGGGGCTGCCATGACGTTGCAGCGGGTGGGGAATGGGTCGCTTAATGACCAGTCCATCATAAGGGTCGTTGCCGGTGGAAAGGTGAACCTGGCGGATGGAGTGAACGAAAACGTGAAACAGCTCTTCCTTGGTTCGGGAAACACAGTGGCCGGAACATGGGGCTCCTTTGAAAGCAGCGCGAAACACAGGACTGACGAGTACTTCACAGGATCCGGCATGATGACGGTCGAGGAGTATGATGGGACGCTGCTGATAGTGAGATGAGGCGATGGTGAGTGGGGAGTGGTGAGTGGGGAGTGGTGGGTAGAGAGTGGTGAGTGGGGAGTGGTGAGCTACTGCGGGGCGAAGCGGGGTCGCCTGCGGAGCGCAGAGAGAGCGTAGGGCAGCGGGCAGAGGAGAGGGACGACTAAGCAGGTCGACTAAGCGTAACCGACTAAGTGTGGGACGAAGTGTGGGGGAAGCTGGACTCGATATGAAGGCTGGGTTTTGACGCGGATTGATGTACAATTAAGGTAGATGACTTTGATGCGGATTTCACGGGATAGAAGACGCATGAATTTGAAATCAAGAATTCTTTGCGCTGCCGTTGTGGTTTGCGGTCTGGCTCTGCCGGCCGGCCCGGCTTATGCGGCAAGTGGAGCGGACGTGTGGGCCAGTGGCGCCACGGCCAATTGGAATGTTGCCGGCAACTGGACATCCGGAAGCATCAATAAGCCGCCTATCAGCGGCGATTGGCTTGTATTCGACGCTACCACAGGGACTACTACGCTGACGAACGATCTGACGTCGTCGTCATTCAATGTGGCAGGTATCACCTTCAGTAACGGCGCACCAGCGTACACGGTGAACGGCACGAATACGTTTGTCCTCACTGGTAATATCACCAATAACAGCGCCAATCTCCAGACCATCAACAGCCCGTTCAGCGTGACAACCGGGCGCACCATCACCGGTGCCGGCGACGTCGCGCTGGGTAGTGTTATCAGCGGCGCGGGCAGCCTTACCAAGGCCGGCAACGGCACGCTGACGCTCTCCGGCTCAAGCTCCTACACGGGCAATACTGTTCTCGACCAGGGAACGCTGAGATACACCGCAGACAATACGGGGATGAAGGGCCTGGTCTTCGGGGCGAGCGCCGGCAGCGCGAATACCGGCACGCTGGATCTATCCGATGCCAGTCTTACGGTCACTGGGCTTACGAACCAGGTCAATAGTGCTACAGCCAACGTCATTACCATAGGCGGCGGCAGGACGCTGACCGTCAACGGTAACGTCAATATCGGGGTCGTTCCTACCGGGAGTTGGCGGACCATGCTGACGATGACCGGTGGGGGCGAGTTGAGCGTTATCTCCAGTGGCGGCAAGTTCCAAGTCGGTGGCAGTACCAGTGGAACGCTGACTCCTGAAACCGGAACGCTTGATCTGAAGGGGCTGAGCGCCGTGACAATTGACCTTGGTTCCACCGGCGTCGTCCGAATCAATAATCCCACTACGTCCAACGCCAGCGCCAACCAAAGCACGCTGCTGCTGCCGACGGTCGGCGCCGCAACTATCACCGCCGGGAACTTCAACATTGGCGACGGTTCTGGATTCAACAGCGTGGCGACACAGATCAACACGGTTGCGCTTGGCGGCGGCTTGACCACGCTCAACGTCGACACCAACAATATTGGTACCGGCATCCGTGACATCGGTCAGATCAGTTTCGCCGGGAGCGGCGGCAGCCTTGTCATTCGCGCGGCGGACGGCAGCGGCAGGGCCGTGTTCAACCTTGCAACGGGCGGTGCCACCACCGGGACTACCGGCGCCAACGACCTGGTGGATTTCACAGGCCACAACGCCGATCTCCTCATCAGCACATTGAATATCGGCAACCAGGCCCGCAACGGCAACCTCGCCGCCGATTTCAAGTTTGACACCGGTACTCTCGATGCAACCGGGGTTACGATCGGTTTTGATACCACCATCCAGAATGCTACGGCCACCCCGATCTTGACCTACAACCTGACCATTGGCGGAGGCCTCGTCACCATCGGCGCCAACGGTGTGGCCATGGGCAGCGTGACCGACACCAGCACGGGCAGCAGAACGGTCAACGGCAATCTGAACATCAGCGGCGGGACTGTGACCATCGGCTCCACTGGAACGTATTCCGTCAGGCTTGGTAACAACACCTCGGCATCCGGGGTCGTGCAGGCGAACGACACGCTGAACATCACGGGTGGTCTTGTCACTGTAGCGGGCGATATCATCAAGGGAACCACGACCCGGACCACCGCAACGCTTACACTCGCCGGTGGTACTCTCGACATGGGCGGCCACAACATCAGTAGCAGCGGCACGTTGATCAACACGTTCATCTATTCGGACGGTCTGCTGAAGGATCTCGGTACTGACTATGGAACCATAACCCTTGCAGGGTCAGGTGTGCGCGAGTTCCATCAAGCTGCCAATGCCGGCACAATCAGCGGTGTCGTCGCTGGTGACGGCGTCGGGTTGACCAAGACTGGCGGCAATGTGCTGATGCTTTCCGGCGCATCAGCCAACACCTACAACGGGCTGACGACAGTCAATGCGGGCGAACTGCACTTGAACAAGACCGCAGGCGTTCGCGCCATCGGCGGCGATCTGGCGATTAACAGCGGAACCGTCAAGTTCATGGCATCCCGACAGGTCACCAACGGCGCGGCGATCACGGTGGCCGGCGGTGTTCTCGATACAACGGTATCGGGCTATACCAACGCGGTCAGCAGCTTCAACATCAACGCTGGTTCGCTGGCCGGCGCCGGTACGATTACAGCCGTGGCGTACTACCTCGGCGGCGGCACGGTCTCGGCCAACCTGGGTACGGGCGTCGCCACCGTTACAAACGGTACAACGGTTCTGAACGGCACAATGGCGGCGCTGACGGTCAACATCACTAGTGGCATGCTCACGCTGGGCCCGTCGGATAACCGACTCTCCACGAATGCTGTCGTCACGATCGGCAGCGGCACAGCCAGCGGGAAACTGCGGCTTGGCAATGACGCAACAGCCTGCAGTCAGGCGATCGCCGGCTTGTGGACTTCGGGTTCCGGAACCAGCAACGCCGTAGTCGCCGGCGGTGCGACAGGCTTCTCGACGCTAACGATCAACATTGCCGCCGGCAGCTGCGAATATGACGGTCAACTCGGCGGCAGTGCCGGTAACGAGATCAATCTCGCCCTGGTGAAGACTGGAAGCGGTATCCTGCTGCTGGGCGCCAACAACTCGTTCGCAGGATCCACTGTGGTCGATGCCGGTAATCTGTGGGGCGCCGGTTCCGTCAGCAACAGCACCGTGATGGTCAAAGGCGGCGCGGTAATCGGGCCGCTGACACGCAATACCCCCGGCACATTTGCGGCGCAGGCAGTGATTCTCGAAGCCAACGCACGCGTTGCGGTGGTGGCCAGCAGCCCCACGCCGCCACTCAGCGTGATCGGTGAACTGCGGAGCGCCACCACGAACTTCGTTGACGTTCTTAACTTTGTCCCGACGAAGGGAACCTATCCGCTGATCTCATACGGATTATTGACTGGCGACGGTGTTGGCGGCTTCGCATTGATGCCGCTGCCGGGCGGGGTGCAAGGATACCTGACGAACAACATCGCCGGGAAGAGCATTGACCTGGTTGTGACCGGCACCGCGGCTGGTACAACCTGGAAAGGCAACGTTAACAATAAGTGGGACATTGAAACCACGACGAACTGGGTGTGGACGGTGGACGGAACCACGACATCTGTCTACTACGATGCGAATGCGGCGTACTTCGATAACACGGCTGCTGCCGGTGCGTACACGGTCAACGTTGCGACGGTTGTGAGTCCCACCATGGTAACGGTCAGCAATGACGCCGCGCACAACTATCTGTTCACCAACAGCGCCATTGCCGGTGGCGCTCTCCTCTACAAGGCCGGCTCAGGCCAGCTTACACTGGCGGCCAACAATGCCTACAGCGGCGCGACGGTGATCAACGGCGGCGTGCTGCAGATTGGAAACAACACTGCAGCCGGCTCCTTCGGTACAGGGCCGGTGACGAACAACGCCCAGTTGAAGTTCAACCGGAGCAATGCCCAAACCGTTGCCAATGTGATTAAGGGTTCCGGCGGCCTCGTGAAGATTGCCGCAAATACACTGACAGTGACCAATGCAAACACCTACAGCGGAAGCACTGTGATCAGTAATGGTGTATTGAACATCCGGCATAATACCGCACTTGGTACAGCCGCCGGCGCAACGACCGTAGCCAACGGTGCCGCGCTCCAGTTGCAGAACAGTATCACCGTCACAGGTGAGACCCTTACGCTCTCCGGACAGGGCGTCTCAACGGATGGAGCATTGCGCAGTATCAGCGGAACGAACAACTGGACAGGCAACCTCATAATCGGCACCAACGTCACCAGGCTGGCTTCCGACGCCGGTCTCCTGGCAATTGGTGGAAGCATAGATAATGGCGGCTTCTCAACATACCTTCAGGGCAACGGTAAAGGCATCATCAGCGGCATTATCAGCGGTGCCGGTGCTTTGACTAGAAGTGGAATCGGTACTGGCACGTGGACGCTCACCGGTGCAAACACATATTCCGGCTCAAACACAGTCGCTGGAGGCACGTTGGAAATAGGCCCCGGTGGCGTCATCAGCAATGCCGCGGCTATTACTGTTGGCGGTACGGGAGGGGCGACGCTGACTGTTGCCGGCGGCTTCGTCTATAACAGCGCCAATGACTCCAGTGCGGTGACGATCGGCGATGTGATCGATCAGCCCGGAGCATTTGTAATGTCCGGCGGCACGCTGACACTGAGTGGCGCGGCCGGCCTTGTCATTGGCAATTCCGCCCCGGCGACGTGGATACAGTCCGGCGGCGTGGTTAGTGTGGAAAGCACTCCGCCTCTGTATATTGCCAATCAGACGAACAGCGCAGGGACGGTGGTGACCTTCAGCGGCGGCAGTTTCACAAAGACGACCGGTTCCCTGGTTCTTGGCACGCGCGACACGGCGGTGATGACGATCACCAATGCCGCACAAGTGACCGTCCAGACATTCCAGATAGGACACAGCTCCGGCATAAGCTGTGGTCATGTCGTCAACCTGGATGGGGGATCGCTGGGGGTAAGCAGTTATACCCTTGCCAAGGGCACCGGAACAAACAACTTCAACGGCGGGACTCTGGTGGCCAACGCCGACTTTACGCTGCCAGGCAACATCAACACAGTTGTTAAGGCTGGAGGGGCGGTCATTGACACCCGGGACAACACTCTCACTATCCCAGGTGTTTTGAAGAATGGCGGAGGGAGCGGGGGGCTGACCAAGTTCGGATCCGGTACGCTGGTGCTGACAGGGGACAGCACCTACACCGGCGGCACCACGGTTAGCAATGGCAACCTGTGCGGAACGGGTTCGATAAGTAACAGCGCGGTAACGGTCAAAGCTGAAGCTGCAATCGGGCCGCTGAACCCGGATACGCCTGGTACCCTTACGGTACAGTCGGTGACTCTCGAAAGAAATGCCCGCGTGTCGGTGACGGCAATTGCCGCCACTCCGACACTCCGTGTGACAGGCGCACTTCAGACCACCACGACGAACTTTGTGGATGTTGTTTCGTATGTCGAGGCGGCAGGAATATACACGCTGATATCCTACGGATCGCTGGCTGGAGATGGGGTCGCTGCTTTCAAGCTGATGCCGATGCCGGGCGGTGCGCTCGGGTATGTCACCAATAATACGATGAACAGCAGCATTGATCTTGTGGTCACCACCCCGGCGGACAACGGGGGACGGATCAAATGGAAGGGGCAGACCAGCAGTGACTGGGATATCGGGATCACGACCAACTGGACCTGGGAGATTGCGAAGAACAATACGGCCTCCTATTCCGATGGGGATGACGTGCGCTTTGACGATACAGCAATGATCTTCACAGTGAATGTGGTCTCGACCGTATCGCCCTCGGCTGTAACAGTCAGTAACAGCGTTGACTACATGTTTACCAACAACGCCATTGGCGGTGGTGTGGCCCTGACCAAGCAGGGCCCGGGCACATTGATCCTGGCGGCAAACAACACGTACAGCGGTGGAACTCTGATTGAGGATGGTGTGCTGCAGATCGGCAACAATACACTCACTGGTCGCCTGGGGACCGGTCCCGTGACCAATAATGCCAGTCTGGTCTATAACAGAAACTACGCGGCCACCGTTGCAAACACAATTTCCGGCACAGGCGGATTCTCCAAGCTCGGCGGCAACTCGCTGACACTAGGTGGTACCAATACCTTTTCAGGCGACACCATTATCAACGGGGGAACCCTCATTGCGGCCGTCCTGGCGGACCGGGGGTTGGCCAGTAATATTGGCGCGGGCGGGCTGATCACCATCGGGAGCGGTGCGGCCCTGCAATACAGCGGATCAGGCGCAAGCATTGATCGTGAGATCAACCTTACTGGCGGCACAGGCATCATCAACGTGACCAATGTGACCAGCACTCTGACAATAAGCGGCAGTATTACGAACAGCGGCGCGCTGACGAAGACCGGAACCGGCACGCTGACGTTATCCGGGGCGAATACATACAGCGGCACGACGACCGTTAATGCCGGGACGTTGAAACTGAAGGGTACAGCGTTCTCGACAACGGCCCGGACTTATTCGATCTCTTCCGGCGCGGTGCTTAACCTGGATGGTGGTGTCAGCCTCCCCGCTTCCGCCACCATAATCGATGGAGCTGGAACGTTGCGCGTTACAGGCGGTTCACTTGCCAAGACCTCCTCTTCACAGGGGTCCATCACGTTCTTACTGGATTCCGGGTCCATAATTGATGTCCAATCAGGTGCGACCATGCGCAATGGCGGATGGGCGCCCTTTGTCTGGACGAACAACAAAGCCGACCTCAACGTAGACGGATCATTTGACATATGGGATGGAAATGCGGTGATTGTGGATGCGCTGACCGGCTCTGGCTCGATCATCAAGGGTCAGACTGCGACCGTTGTCAGTCTGACGGTGGGGATCAACAATGATTCCGGAACGTTCAACGGCACGATCGGCGGCACGATCTCATTCACGAAGACCGGCAGCGGCACCCAGACGCTTAACAAGAACAATAGTTATCTCGGAAACACGATCCTTGATGGCGGCGTGCTGGCTTATACGGCGAATAATACGGGCGTGAAGCAACTCATTTTTGGACCTTCAGCGGGTGACACCACCACCAGCATGCTGGATATGTCAACCGCCAGCGTTACCGCCACCGGGATGACGAATCAGGTTAATAGCGCGACTGCCAACACCATTACGATAGGGAGCGGGAAGGCGCTGACGATCAATGGGGATGTAACCATCGGGCCTAACCTGGTGGGGACGTCTACTACTCTGCTAACCATGACCGGTGGTGGCAGCTTTGTGGTTAATAACTCTGGCGGCAACCTCCAGGTTGGCGGGGCGACGGGATTCAATGGGGGGAATGCGAATGGAGCCACCCTTGACCTGAGTGGTCTGGGGACTTTCAGTGCCAATGTCAGTAACTTCCGCGTCGGCGACTACCAGGCCGAAAGCAGCGGTGTAAACGCCAGTTCGATGATGATTCTGGCTAATACCAGCACGATTGCGGCCAACTTCCTTGGCATTGGCGACGCGACTGGGGGCACGCCAGTTCAGTCGTTAAAGTTAGGCAGCGGGGCCAATGTTATCAAGGCTAATACCATCACTGTCGGGGCGGCAGGCGCCAGGGCTGGCGGGCTATTGAACTTCAATACCGGAGCAGGGACGGTTAAAATTCGCGCGCAGAATGGGGCCAGCGCTGCCGACCTGAGCATTTCCAAGCTAACGTGGAACGCGAGCTGTAGTACCGCGAATACTGTTGATTTCAGGGGGCACACTGCCGATGTGCTTTTGGGTACGCTGACTATCGCCGATTACGCCAAGTCTGCGGGTGGAACATCGAGTACCACCGCCGGGGCATTCTATTTTGATACTGGCACACTGACTGTCAATAATAGCATCGTTCTGGCCCGCCGTACTGATGGTGCTGCATCCACAACCGGGACTCTTGTTGTTGGCGGTGGTGTTGTTTCCCTTGGCAGTCTCCAAATGGCCGGGTCACCGGCCGGAGGCACGGCCGTTGCCACCGCAAACTTCTCGAATTGTGCGGTGACGTTCAGCGGCAGTATTTCTCATATCGGCGGCGGCGCCACCAGCGCTACGGTCACCATGGACAATTGCGCCATGGACATGAGTGGCGATAACTCCATCGGCAGTGCCGCTTCTCCCATAGCGCTCCAGCTTAACAGCGGCACACTGAAGGGTGTTTGGATGATCAATGGCGGTACCGGAGCTGTGGTGAACAATCTTGACTGGATCAGCTATGAATCGGAGAGTGATGCCGCTTGGGGGAACGCGATATCTGGACCCGGTGCGCTGATCAAGGCAGGTCCGGCTCAACTGGAACTGACCGGCAGCTGCTCATACACGGGCAGTACAATTGTCACCAACGGCACACTGCTCATCAGCTCGCCTGGCGCCATAACGACCAGCACCAATATCCAGATAAGCGCCGGAGCAGCCATGTCACTGCAGCGGACTGGAAACGGATCGCTCAGTGATCAGGCCATCATCCACATCGGCAGCGGCGGGAGCATGTACCTCGGGAGTGGAGTGGTCGAAACGGTGAAGCAGCTCTTCCTGGATGGGGTTGGGACGATGGCAGGCACATGGGGATCCTCTTCCAGCAGCGCAACCCACAAGAACGACATATTCTTCGACCCATCCGGCACCGGAGTGCTGGTGGTCACTGAACGTACGTTGCCGGATATGGGGACGATAATCTTACTGCGATAAGAAGCAGGGTTACAGGGAGCAGAAAACCGGAAAACATTCAACATTCAACGTTCAAGGGAAGAAAGAATAATTCACGGCCGTGGTGTGACTTGAACGTTGGGCTTTGAATGTCGGGTACGGGACTGATTTCTATTGGGAGGTGGAGTGTGTGGAAAGTGGTTGCGGGTTTGATTTCTATGGTGATTCTCTCGGTACCACGGAGTACGGCTGGTGAGATTGCAGCGGCTGGCGCGGCTAACGAAGTGAAAGCCCCGGCCGCCGGTGGCTCCGTTTCCACCGCCCTGGCGCAACGGAGGCGGTCTTTGGATTTCAACTGGCGATTCTTTCACGGCGATGCGCGCGGTGCTGATTCGGCCGGGTTTGACGACAGCAAGTGGCGGAAGCTGGATGTCCCGCATGACTGGAGTATCGAGGGGCCGTTCAGCGAGAAAGCACCATCCGGAACCGCCGGGGGGTATGCGCCGCTGGGGATCGGCTGGTATCGCAAGGCGTTTCTGCTCCCGGCGGATTGTGCAGGCAAACAGGTAATGGTCCAGTTCGATGGTGTGTTTGCCCGTGCCGTGGTGTGGCTGAACGGGCGGAAGGTAGGTGAGAACAACAGCGGGTACCACGGTTTCGCTTGCGACATTACACCCTATCTCAAGGCAGCTGGAACCAACGTCCTTGCTGTACGCGCCGACAACTCTAAACAGAAGAGCCGCTGGTACACCGGCAGCGGCATATACCGGCATGTCTGGTTGATCGCGACCGATCAGCTTCATATCGATGACAACGGGGTCAGTATTACCACGCCTGTGGTCGAGGATGCCGCAGCAAAGGTGAGACTGAAAACCACTGTCAGTAACGAAAGCAAGGCGGAGAAGGTCTTCGACGTGTTGACGAAGATAATGGCGCCTGATGGACGCGTGGTGGGGGCGTCCGAGGTATCGGCAAAGATACATGCCCGCGCAAAGTCCGAATTGGTTCAGGATGTTGAGGTTGCGCAGCCCCGGTTCTGGTCTACGGAAACGCCGCATCTGTACAAAGCCATTACTGAGATCCACGAAGGCGGCAGTATGGTCGATGTGTGCGAAACGGCATTTGGAATTCGCACGATCAAGTTCGACGCGAACCGGGGCTTTCTGCTGAATGGCCGGAAGGTGGTGCTCAAGGGTGTCTGTATTCATCACGAGCTCGGCGCGCTGGGCGCTGCGTTTTCGGAACGGGCGGCTGAGCGACGCCTGGAGATTCTCAAAGGCATGGGTTGCAATGCCCTGCGTCTGAGTCACAATCCGCACGCACCCGAACTGCTTGATCTGTGCGACCGAATGGGCATCCTCGTTATTGACGAATGCTTTGACGGCTGGGGCGGATTCAGGCTGAGCGGCAAGGGGTGGCGCGACAACCTGGGGAGTTTCCTTGCCCGGGACCGCAATCACCCCAGTGTCATTCTGTGGAGTGTCGGAAACGAGGTCATGCAGCAGTCATCTCGCGAGGGTGCGAGTCTCTTGAAAAGCATGGTGGATTTTGTGCATCAGGCGGAGCCGACACGTCCGGTCACCTGCGCGCTGCGCCCGGGTCCGACCGAACCGGAAATGAGACGGGCCATGGATGTGGTCAGCATGAACTACCAGACTATGGCCTATGACAAGCTGCATGCGAACAACTCTGGAATGATCATCCTTGGCAGCGAAACAATGCCTTTCTACACAATGAACCTCAACAGGAAGGGTGCCAGCGATAAATACTTTGAAGGAAATCCATGGTTTGCCATGAAGGACTATGTATGTGGCCAGTTTATCTGGGCAGGTATTGATTACCTGGGCGAGGCTGGCAAGTGGCCGCTCCGCGGCTGGCCGGTGGGATTGGTGGACACCTGCGGCTTTCGCAAAGATTTCTCCTACTTTCAGCAGAGCCTTCAGGCGACGGACCCGGTTGTCCGTATCGTGGTGTTTGATCCTGCAGGCGGTGACATTGAAGGCAAGAGAGGGTGGGGCTGGCCAAAGATGGCGTCCCACTGGAACTGGCCGCTTGTCGGCCTGAAACTGAAGGTCGTCGTATTTACCAACTGTGATTCCGTGGACCTGATGCTGAACGGCAAACCGCTGGGCGAGAAGAAACTGTCCGAGTTTCCTGATCGTATGATTTCGTGGGAGGTTCCCTATGAGCCCGGAAACATCAGAGCCGTCGCAAAGAAAGACGGCAATCTGGTTTGTTCCCACGAGATCAAGACAGCCGGTCCGGCCGCGAAGATTGAGCTGGTGCCTGATCGGGGCGCGATCCTGGCTGATGGCAGGGATTTGTCTCACGTGGAAGTTCGAGTTGTTGACCGGGCCGGAACGCGAGTTCCAGAGGCCCGCAACCTGATCCGGTTTGAAATTTCCGGTCCGGGCGTAGTCGTGGGTGTGGACAACGGCGACCTCACCAGTATGGAAAGTTACAAGGCCAGCCAGAGGGAAGCAAGGGAGGGTCGTTGCCTGGCGATCATCGGGGCAACGAAGACGGCCGGCGAGATCAGGCTCATTGCCCGATCCGCCGGCCTTACGGAGAAAACGGTCGTCATACGATCTTCGGGGGCGCCTGTTTCATCTTCCATTGATGAACAGCCATGACATATCGGCTTGACCGGGAGAAGAAGAAAGTGATCGAGGACGAGGACGAACAAGACAGACGACAGAAGGGATGACGATAATGAGAAGATGCATGAAGATGGCGGTTGTCGGCTTAGTGATGATTATACTCGGTGTCGTTGCGTTTGGTTCGCCGGCAACGACGACGGGTAGTGGTCCCGGCAGGTTTGCAAAATGGAACAAGGAATGCGAGGATCGGGTTGCTGCTGCCAAGGGCAAATGCGATGTGATCTTCATCGGCGACTCAATTACCGTTCAATGGCTCTATCCGAAGGTTGGCAAGAAGGTCTGGGATAAGTATTATAGCAAGCGTGAAGCCTTGAATTTCGGTGTTGGCGGAGACCGCACGCAGCATGTGTTGTGGCGGCTTGAGAACATGAAGGTCAAGGATTTGAAGCCGAAGGTAGCGGTTCTTCTCATTGGTACCAACAACTATTCCGACAAGGCTACCGATATCGCCGACGGCGTAAAGGCGGACATAGCCAAGATCCGTGAGATTTTCAAAGACGTGAAAGTCATTGTTGTCAGTATTACGCCCAATGGCCGGTCAAAGAAGGGTGTAATGGAGGCAGCCAACAAGACGATAGAAACATTTGCTGATGGCAAGGATGTTTTCTACCTGGATCTGGCAGCGAAGATGCCCCGCGTTCAGCACGGATGGAAAGGTGTAGGCGGCGACGGGCTGCATCTGTCGACGCAGGGTTACGAGATGTGGGCCGAGGAAATGGAACCGCTGATGACGAAGTTTCTGGCAGCAAAATAGGGTAAATGGGAAGTAGAATATGAATATGAGAATCCTTCTGGTGTTTGCTCTGATCGCTGGCATTCAAGGATCCCCGTCGGCGAACGCTGCAGTGACGGCGGATAAGCCGGTGAGCATCGTTCCATGGCCCAAATCATTACAGACCACCGGAGGCAGCCTGAAGCTGACTGGTGCGTCTCGGATTGTTGCGGCGGACGCGAAGCTGGCGCCACTGGCGCGGATACTCTGCGACGAGATTTACATGTCCACCGCCGTCCGGCTGAAGGTTGACACTGCTGCGGGTGGTCCGGGAGACATCGTTCTGCAACTCGATCCGCAGTTGAAGGGTGAGCAATACTCGGTAAGTGTTTCAGACAATGCCGTGGTGAGCGGAGGGAACTACCGGGCGGCAGCGTGGGGTACGGTAACACTTCTGCAGGTGATCGAGGCGGCAGGATCGGGCGAGCTTCGCGCGGCGCAAATGACGGTCAAGGATGAGCCGGTGGCGTCGTATCGCGGCGTGATGATTGATCTTGCCAGGCAGTGGCACAGCGCCAGGAGCCTGGAGCTGCTGATCGAAATGAGCAGGTTGTACAAGATCAACTACATGCATCTGCACTTGAACGATAAAGAGTCTTTCACGCTGCCCCTGAAATCATTTCCAAAGCTGTACACCACAGTCAAAGACAAGCGTCGCACATACACGCACGAGGAAATTGCGGGGTTGGTTCGCTATGCCGATGAACGGGGCGTAACGCTTGTTCCCGAGATTGAGGGCCCGGGCTTTCACAGTGGTGCGTTGCGTGGGGCATTCCCGCTCAGTGGCACCTCCTGCCTTGATATGGGGAATGAAAAGACGTACGAGGGAATGGATGTCTTGATTGGGGAGGTCAGCCAGATATTCGCCTCTTCGCCGTACATCCACATCGGGGCGGACGAATGTGATCTCGCCGGAGTTGGCCGGTCAGAGAGTGAAAAGGCGTTTATGGCCACGAACGGCTTGAATGGCGCCAGGGGGCTCTTCAACTACTATATTGTGCGGATGAACAATATCATCAAGAAACACGGCAAGAAGACGATCTGCTGGGAGGGGTTTGGCGGCGACGGCGGGAGCGGAGCAAAGATTCCCAAGGACGTTATCGTCATGCCTTTCGAGTCGACTTACAATCCGGCGAACAGTCTGGTGTCGCGCGGCTACACAGTGATCAACACGGCCTGGAAACCTATGTATGTTTGCGGTGCCCGTAAATGGCCGGCGCAATATATCTATGAGAACTGGAACATGTGGTTGTGGGAGCACCATGTGAACAAGAAGTGCCACATTCAGTTAAAGAAGACGGATCCCGTACTGGGCGCGCAGATGTGCTCATGGGAAAACCCGGCATCGGTGGAGTTGCCTAACCTGCGCGAAAGGATTCATGCGATGGGCGAGCAGACCTGGAATCCCGAAGCAGGCAGGACCTACGCCGACTTTGCCGCGCGGGCCCGGAGCACAGATAAACTGCTTGATCGCCAGTTGGGCATGATGGATGTAGCGGTGGAGGGCTCGCTCGGCGAAGAGACACACGGTTATCAACTATTCCTTGATCATGTTACCGTGAGGCTTTCCGCTCCACCGCTCGGAACGATCCACTACACACTTGATGGTGAGAGCCCGAGTGTGAAGTCGCCGGTCTATTCCGGCCCGATCCAAATAGTGAAAGCCGACACGCGTTTTGAAAAGCTGTTCTACAGCAGCAGGACAAAGAGCTACGCAGCCACCGGCAATGTTGTCTGCCTGCAGGCGCGGATCTTTGACAAGGATGGGAAAGAGGTGGGTGCCAATGGAACCGCCTGCTGGTTCTGGCACAGGGCGCCCGAGGCGGAAGAGAAGGGAAAAGAGTGAATGTCTTTAAGGCTACGGAATGACCATGAACCGTATCGGTAAGTTTGTTGTGGCAATGATCGTCCTTCGCGCGGGCCTTGCTTTTTCGGCTCCTGAGGTCGCTGGAGCCGCGATCAGCGTGGAGAATTTCAAGGATGGTGAGATCATCCGGTACACGACGCCGCTTATAACGGGGACTCTCGGCGATAGCAAGGCCGTGACTGTCACCCTTGCTAACCAGTCCTCGAAGCGCGCAACGCGTCAGATGAACGGATTGGCTTATGCAGGCCGTTTCAAGGTTCTTGCGGATCTTGTGCCGGGTGAGAACGTTCTATTGATCCGCGCGGGTCAGGCATCCACAACATTGAAGCTCGTATATAAACCGCAGACTAATCCGCTCAAAATCAGGCCTGTCTACTATACTGATAATACTGGCGATACCAGCTATCCCAGTCCTCTGGCAAATGATTCGCAGAATGTGACTGGCAAGGTCAGCACGGCGATGCTGCTTCTGCAGAGTTTTGTGGCTGAAAACATGAATCAACACGGTTTCGGGCGCAGGACTTTCAACCTTGATCTTGAGGCGGACGGGCAGGTCAAGGTTTTCATCGTGAAGGGGTCCCAGAATCCCGGTGAGTTTGATCATGCCGGCCCGAATATAGGGCGCATCGGCAATGCTGTGGCCAAGCAGGCTCATGGGGATGGAGCGCATTACCTGGTTATCCTCGGAAAGGGATGCGGTTACACGGCGCTTGCTACCAGGAAGCAGGCGACCTTTGGCGGGAGTTGCATTTACAGCTGGCCGGATTCGATCAGGGATGCACAGGCCAATTTCCTGAATGCCACGCCGATTGACAAGAAGAAATTCCACGTGGATGCGGCCGGGAAGAACGTATTCTGGGCCAATACAGCCAACAACCTTGGCGCCTGTCTTCATGAAACACTGCACACTTTCGGTCTGCCTCACAGCATGGACAGATTCTGCGTCATGACTACCGGAGGTGAATTCTTCGGCCGGTTCTTCACGTTCTACGATCCGCCGTCGGCAAAGAAGTCGACCCCGGTGTACTTCAACGACAACCAGGTCGCCCGCCTCAGTAATACGTCTGCAAGCCAGCTCTCATGCAGTCGCTACTTTGCCATGGACGATCGATCGTATCTATCAAAGAAAGATGCGGGAATGGCGATTGTCTACGATCCGAAGAAACAGCTGATCAAGGTCACCAGTGAGATTGGGATAGGCTTTGTGGCGCTCGATCCGCCGCTGGCCCGCTATGGCACGAGCTACTGCGTTGCCATTGACCCTGGCAAGCCGCCGCCGAAGGAAGTCGTAATACCGGCATCTGAGTGGGCGCGGTTCAGGGGTAAACCATTTCAGATCAGGGTCATTGACGCTGACGATCACTCGTTTACAAACAGAGATCCAATGAAGGGGGGCGCGAGCCTCCCTGATGGGGAATAGAGAGTGGGGAGCATAGAGCAGCAAAGAGCAGAACCATTCAACGCTCAACATTCAACGTTGACCGAAGTTGTAGGGCCGGCGCTTGCGCCGTGCCATGCGAGTTGAGCGTTGTATGCGGGGCGATGCGGGGTCGTCTGCGGAAGCGTAGAGAGAGCATGGGGCAGAGGGCAGAGAGAATGGTTGTCCTCGTCCTCGTCCTTCGTCCTCTGCGCGCGAGAACGACGAGGACGAGAAGAGAGAATTTCGGAGGGCCGTGTTTTACGTGGCCGCGTGGGAGAAGAGGATCGAAGAGCGGATTGCGGGTAAACCGGTTTGTTGCAAAGAGAGAGGATACTTACTGGCGTCCCATAGGGCCGCCAAGGCTGTAGCGGTTTAGACTGTAGGCTGTTAGGCAAAACGGCTGAAAGTCCGAATGCTAATATTGAAAACGCCATAGCATGAAAAGAAACAGAAATGCGCATATTTCCTAATGGTCTACAGCCTACAGCCTATCAACCTGCGTCCTATGGGACGCTAGTGGAGGATAATTATGTTTCGACGTATGCTATTGATATCATTCCTGATCGGGTATGCAATCGGTGTTACCGCACAGGATGGTGACAAGAAGGAGTATTCTGGCCTGTGGGGCAGGGATGGGGAGAAATGGTCGCCCACCAGCCGCTTGCCGGATTTCTCCTTTGCAGGCTATGGTTTTGGTGAGCGGCCGATTCCAGACTTTACGGTGACGGCCGATGTGAAGAAATTCGGCGCCAAGGGCGATGGCAAGACCGATGACACAAAGGCGTTTATTGAGGCGATCAAGAAGACCGGGAAGGGTGCGATCTTTGTGCCGGCGGGCAAGTACGTAATAACCGATATCATCGAGATCGATAAAAGCAACATCGCGCTCCGCGGCGCCGGTCCGGATAAGACTATCCTCTACTTTCCCAAGTGCTTGAATGACATCAAGCCGATGTGGACGAAGAACGGCGGCGGACGCAAGTGCACCCGTTACTCTTTTTCGGGCGGCTTCATCAGTTTCAGGGGCAGCATTGGCAGCAATGAGATGGGCAAACTTGGCCCGGCAAAACGGGGCGACACGAATCTTACCGTCACATCGGGCAAGCCGGCAGTCAAGGGACAGCGAGTTCAGGTTGTTCTGACCGATCCGGACAGCAAGTCGTTGACTCATTATCTATATTCAGGGGACACCGGCAATTCCGCGGGTATACCAAAGGGCAGGCAGCAGGCCATGGCTTGCATTGTTATAGCTGTAAGCGGCAACAAGATGACAATCAACCGCCCCCTCCGCTGGGACATCCGGGAAGAGTGGAAACCGCAACTGTGCGAGTGCGATCCATCGACTTCTGAGTCCGGCGTTGAGGACCTTGCGGTCGAATTTCCAAAGACAGAGTACCGTGGCGAGTTCAGCGAAATGGGCTACAACGCCTTCGACCTGCGCGGGATCTTCGACTGCTGGTTCAAGAATATTCGCATAAAGAACGCCGACAGCGGACTGTTCCTCTCCGGCATGCAATGTACGGTTATGAACCTTTTGATCGAGTCGGAGCGAAACGAACCTGGTCATTCGTGCGGACATCATGGGATTGGATTGTCCCATGGTACGGATGACCTCGTGATGAACTTCGAACTCAAGGCGGTGTACATGCACGATATCGGGTTGGGGTCATGCAGTTCGGGGAATGCTTATGTGCATGGCAAGGGCCTGAACATGGCCTTTGATCACCACGGCGGTGCTCCATACGAGAATCTTTTCTGCGACATTGACGCCGGAAAGGGCACACGTTTGTGGCACAGCGGAGGCGGGAAAGGTGTCGGGAAGAGCAGCGGGGCACGTGAGACCTTCTGGAACATCCGCAGTGACCGCGGCTCCGGCTACCCGTCCGGGCTCGGTCCCTGGGACATGAATTTCGTGGGAATAGGGGGTGGCAGATCCAGCAAGACCAAGATGGAGGGTATCTGGTTTGAGGCGATCGACCCGGCGAAGCTGGAACCCCGGAGCATTTACGAGGCACAACTTCGGCATCGGCTGGGTGGGAAGAGGTGAGTGGTGAGTGGTGAATGGTGAGTGGTGAATAGTCGGTGGTGCCGGCTGATACTTGCGCCGTGCGGCCGACAAAGCGGCGATTTTCTTCGCTATTTCCTTTGACTCACGGTCCTGATCAGACCTAGAATACAGATAGTCAAAGGGAGCATGCAATATGTCAGCATCTACTCAATGCACTTCAAGATCCTCGCCTTCAAGGGTTTACACCTCCAAGTCCAGAAGAAAAGCGTTTACTTTGATTGAAGTTATGGCTGTTCTTGTCATTATCGCGATTCTTACGATGCTAATAGTGAGCCTTTGGAAGGTTGCCTCGCGGCAATCGCTTGAGGCGAAGGCAAAATCGGAGCTTCAGAAGATCCAGTTTGCAATTGAGGAGTACAGGATAAAGAACGGTCAGCCACCGATGAATCTGAGCGCTATTGTTTCGACCTTGGAGGGCGGAATAAACGTAGCGACTAATGTCCCGATTGATCCGTGGGGGCAGGCGTATAGATATGAGCAGCGAGAGAGCACCTACAGGCTATACTCGATGGGCGCCGACAAGGCTACCGGGGTGGCCAGCAACATGATGGATGACATAGATGCGGGGAAATAGGAGATTGCATCATGACTAGTTCGCGACGAGCATTTACATTGATTGAACTCCTTGTGGTAATAGTCATTATCACGATTCTGGCCTCATTATTGCTCACTGGTATTTCGGCGGCGATGAGGATGGCAAAGAAGACCAAGGCGACCGCCACGGTAAACGGTATTACTGCGGCGCTGAATGCTTACTACACAGAATACCACAAGTGGCCGACGGTACCTGCGGGGAGCGAAGGCGAAAAGGTCTGCGTCAAAGATGATATCGCAATGATGCTTCAGGGGGATAATCTATGTCCGGCACCATCAAAGACATCCCCGGGAGGCAACCCCAAGAGAATGGCGTTCATGCAGTTTCAGACATTGGCAAAGGATTCTGCCGGGAAAGATGATCCGGCAAAGCCGGTGAATCCATGGTGGCACGGGGATGACGTCGCCACGGATGAGCATTGGTTCTTCTTCTTCAAGTTTGACGATGATTTTGACAACTTGATCAAAGGGACGGATGATCCAAATGATCCGCCTGAGAAGAGCGTAAAGAAATCAGTGATCGCGTGGACGGAGCACTGGGAAGACAAGAAGTTTGTAGAGCGTATAAAGTCCTGGGAATAGTGATGCCCATGAATACGAAAAGACAACACAGTCCCGCCGTCAGGTCAGCATTCACGCTGATAGAGATTCTCGTGGTGATGGTGATCATCGCGGTGTTGATGTGCCTTCTGTTCCCGGCTATTGCCGCGGTCAGGAATGCAATGAACAAAAGTCATACCGCCGCCAGGGCACAGGTGATGGTGAATGCCATCAAGCTCTACAGAACTCAATACTCAACCTGGCCGGGGCAGATGCAGGGCGATGTAGACAAGGTCTACGACGATTCAACCGCGACTAGAAAGCACGCCATCCTCATTGACGCATTGACAAACAATCCGCGGCGTATTTTCTTCAGCGATCTGGTTGAGAACCTTACATCGAATACCCTGCTGGATGCGTGGAACCGGCCTTATGTGATAGCAATAGACGAGAGTGGTGACGGTGTGGTTTCCAACATGTCCAGCACAATTGGGACGGTTACTTTTGGTCCGGTCAGGGTGCCTGATCAGGTGGCGATCATGTCGTGGGGCAGGAATCCGACCAACGCGTCAAACCGGTTATACTCATGGATACGATAGAAGAGAATTGGAATTCATCCACTGACCAGCCCGCCCTCCCGATGTTAGGAAGGGCTGGCAGGTCAGCGGCTTCGTCTGAATCGTTCCGGCCCAGGGGCGGGTTTACCCTCATAGAGTTGCTGATGGTCATGGTCATTATTGCCATGATGATGTCGATCGCGGTGGTTGGCTTTATGGATATGGGGCGTGGTGCAGGCGTGAGGGCATCAACCCTGACCATGCAGTCATCTTTGAACCAGGCACGCCAGAACGCAATAACGTACAGGATGCGGACGGTGTTGTTCTACAGCAATCTTACGACGGATGTTGACATGCCCAGGGGTTTCTATGTGATTTCGACGAACAATGTGACAATCGGAGCCACCAATTTTCTATCGAACGGCATTATCTTCACGAACCCAGGGTCGGACCGCTATGAGTTCGATCTGGATGGGAGCTGTGACGGTATGGCGGATAGACGGGTGTGGCTGACGGAGCGCGACCGGGGAGGCCGGGCGCTAACGAATTGCATTACGGTCACACCTTTGAGCGGGCGGGTTAAGTCGGGAAGCTACTAGACAGCAACGCGGTGAATTATTCGCGTTCGCGAATAATTCAGGCTAGAGCAAAGAGCAGGGAGCAAGAGGAAGAAACAGCAGAACCGCAGAATAGTGAACCGCAGAATCACGAAGGAAAAGACATCGAGTTTTCTTTTGGAGGGCCGTGCTTCTGTGCGGCCGCGTGAAAGAAGCAGGGAGCGGAGGAATTCATGAAGAAGCACAGCAAAGGCTTTACGCTGGTGGAAGTGGCGCTCGCCATGCTGGTGGTTGCGATAGGTGTGCTTGCGGTGTTTTCGCTTCTCAGCTCCGGAATGAAGGCCAGCGCCAGGGCGCTGGCGGATACGCATGCGGCGATGTTCGCTGACAATGTCTTCAGTGGCCTGCGGGCGAGAGCCCTTGTGGCTGGCGATGAGAGGAAATGGACCGGGTTCTGGAAAGACGAATGGCCGGACTACACCGGATTTCTTGACGGGCACACCAACATTACGATTGCGGCCTCGGATGGCAACTGGAATATAGCGCCGGCAGGAGCGAACATGTGGACCAACTCGCAGCAACTGGCGATACGGGCCGGAGTGCTGTACACGCAGGTGTTTGCGAACGCTCCGAGCCACGATTCGACTGTCACGGGGCTGGAGAATCACGCTTTCCGGTACAGAATAACAGGTTACGTGACGAACGTGACCGGGAATAATAAGGTCACAATAAAGAAGCCTGGGGATTGGTCTCAAACGATAACATGGGACTCAGTTCCGATCACCATTACAACGGCCCACGTCACGCTGCGTATCTGGGACGGAAAGTTCGGGACAACCAACGAGAACGAAGCGCTGGTTTTCTATTCAGCGTTTACAGATCACGGTGACATGTAATGAAAAAAGGTTTTACATTGATAGAACTGATGACTGCAATGACCATTCTTGCGGTTATGGTACTGATGATGGTCATGGTTTTCAATAATACCGACAAGGTCTGGTTTCTGGGAACCGGACGGGCGATCAACTGCACGGCGGGGAGGGCGGCGATGAACCTCCTTTCACACGACCTGCAATATGCCGCTGCAGACGATGTCCTCACTTTTGCCACCCGCCAGGACAGGAAGAACGTGTCGACCTTCGCGTTCAAGCATGATGAGGCCTGCTTTGTTTCGATCCAGAATGACAGCAAGGATGGGAATCGTGCCGTGCGTGAAATGTTCTATTATGTGACTAATGCCGTTGTGTCCGGGGTGGGTCAGCCGGGAAGTCTCATGCGCGGATACTACTCCACCGACATAACGAACATGGTTGGTGTCACGACCTATACCAATCACTGTTACTTCAATACGAATTGGTTCGCTGATACCGGCAGTACGCCCCCTGGGGTGGGAAGGCCGGGGAATGCAAGATCGATTGTCGAACATGTCACCGCGTTTTCGGTGTATTCACCGACCAATAAGAGCGGGCGCTGTCCGTCGGCGTACTATTCAACAGCAAACAGCAATGCGTTGCCTGAGTATGTTGACGTCTACCTTGAAGTGCTCGACGACCAAATTGCGGACCAGGTTTCGCAGTGGCCTCAGGCGAATAAAGCCGCTTTGCCGGCATTTGTCGAACGCAACGCAAGACGGTACACGACAAGGGTCTATTTCCAGAACAGGCAGGGATATAAGAACCGGTAGGTGGCAGGGAGTAAAGACAAGAGGAAAAAACGGCAGAACCGCAGAATCACGAAGGAAAAGCAGAGAGCAATGCAGGCCGCGTGACCACATGCGGAGAAGAGAATAAGGCGGAATATCCAACAGCCAACAAGAAATTTCCAATAACCAGATAATTCAGCAGAGGAGTTCGGAAGGAAAGTTTACGTTTCCGATGTTCGGTTGGATATTCCTTGTTGGATATTGGGTGTTCATTGCTCATGCGGATGGAGGCTGAAATATGAAAACGAACTGTTGCAGCCGGAGAGGCAAAGACGGCGTGGCACTGGTCATAGTACTGGGCATGCTGGCGGTTCTGACCGTTCTTGGTGTTGCTTTCGCGATAGCCATGCGAATTGAGCGCATTGCGGCCTGGAACCATGCCAACTCGATCAGGGCCGAGGGGCTTGTCATGGCAGGTGTCGAAATGGCGATGGGTGATGTCAATGTCAGCGTTGCCGGCACCTGCTATCCGAACTGGACCAACAGGCCAGCGGGAAGGGCTGATGCGATGGGCTCAGAAACAGGGAAGAGCTCACTTCAAATGACAAATATCCTGGGCGGGGAAGCGATCCGTGCGGTGCCTGCTTCCTTGTATACTGACGCGAGGGATGTGGCCCTGAATCACCTGTACTGGACCAATGTCGTCATAAACGGCAGGACCAATGGCCGCGTTGCCTATCTGGTGGTCAATGCATCCGGTCTGGTCGATGCGAGTCTCGCAGGTGGACAGAAGCCATTCTGGCGGACGAATATTGCCGAGATAGACGTGAGCAACCTCTTGAGCGTAACCTATTCCGGATACAAGAATACCACAAAGGACTTCAGTGCCAGGAGGGTCTTTCACCGCCGGTACGAAACCGTTCCAGAGATCGCGGCGCTAAACAACACCGTCGACCCGAACAAGGGTTGTTTCTTCCCGTACTCATTTGATGTCGGCAGGGATCAAGCCCCCCTGGATATTATCAATAACTTGCCGCCGATACATTTCGGCGTGACGAATATCATCCTGGGCGACAAGTTCGACCTGAACTCCATCACCAAGTATCCATCATATAATATGCCCTGGGATATGATTGCCTACCAGAAAGACGCGATGTTCATGAGTAATTACTATGCGAGGCTGGTGGAGATTCTCAAGACTCCGCGCCTGGGCTCTGCGGCTTTTATGGTGGAGCGCCCGAATGATGTGGCCTGTAACATAATAGGCTATCTGGATCCAGACCGGATTCCACAGGGCATATTGGATGACCCCAATGGTAACCCGGTGACCGATCCGTGGACCAAGACCGAGGGTGGGGAGGCAATTCCACTCATCAATGAGATTGTGCTTCAAAAGACTGTCCCCGACAAGGATCCGGATAATCCAGTCATATCGAATCGCTACGAGTTTGCGGTTGAGTACTGGTATCCGTTCGCACCGACAATGGTCCAGCCGAAGGACAGGTTCTTTTCGCAGATATGCGTTTTCACCAACAACTGGGGGAACCCAAAGAACATTGCTGGAATTCCCGCGCCCCCCTCTCAATTGACGATCACGAATTATGCAGCCCAGAAATTCTCATTCCGCTTTGACATCAGTAACATGGTCTATGCGACGCCCACTGAGTTTCTCTGTATCACGTCGCCGCTGACCAAAAAGATTTCTTTCCCAGTACCGGCGCTCCAGTCGAACGGGACGGTTATTATCAACTATCTGCCAATAGGAATTCAGCAGTATAAGGCTTGGAATGGCGCCAAGTATGTTACCAACACTGTCACCAATTGCGTGTGGTTCCTCGGCCGGACCTATAAGACTGAGAATGTTGATAATGACTACGAGAAGGAAGAAAGGGAGATTCCTGTCGACGAGGCTATGGGCTACAAAGAAGCACAGGAAAAGAGCCAGACAGGGACTCGTATGCTGAAGAAGTTTGACGCCACCCACGGATATTCCGTCGCTGATCCACGGTCAAACGGTCAGATAAAATACTGGGAAAATAGCGTTGTTACAGAGGGACTCGACTATCCGGCAGGAGGTGTTGATCAGACGCTCGGTACGACCAACAAGAACTGCAATCCGTGGTCGCGCAAGGGGTCGGGCGTGCCTATATATGGGACCAACGGTCCGATGGAGAATATCGGCGAACTGGGCTATATCTACCGCAGCAACCTTGATGATGAACAGCCGACCGGGTACAAGTGGTGGCGGACCATCAACCTGATGCATTACGATGAAGGCGCGGCTCTACTGGACCTGTGTACGGTCAGACAGACCAACATGCCTGCTCGGGGGCTGTTCTGTATCAACTCACGGCAGCCCGATGCCATGTACACCTTGTTCAACAACATGGCTGTCGGATATGAAAGCGGCCCAAGGACAAACTTCTACAAGATTGACAACTCAGGATTTGATTCCAAGGGGAAGGCCTACAACGGGCCGTTCTGGTGTTCGAATCTGGTGAGCACGATCATATCGAACGGACCATACATCAGCTTCCGGAGTTTGTTTACTGCTGATGACAGCGATGATGGCGGAGGTGGTCCGAATGCGCAGGCGTTCAGGATGTGTGGAACAAATGCGGCAAGGCAGATTGGTGACATTTACGGCGAAGATCCGTTCAGGCGCATCTGCGAGCTTATCAGTTTCCGCCAGAACCTGTTTGTCGTCATAGTGGCGGCACAGGTTGTAGGAGGGGATGGTGCAACTGTCGTAGCCGAAAGAAGGGGTGCGGCGATCGTCTGCCGGGATTCGTACTCCGGAAGATACTTCGTCAGATCCTTCAAGTGGTTGTCGGACAGGAGTTGAAGAGGGGACGCCGGATATAGGCGTTAAGCCAAGCAACCCAAAGAAGGACTGAATATCCAACGGCCAACCCGTCTTCGTCCCGACAGCGAAACGCGTCGGGACTACGACGAGGCGCTGCAAGGAATTTCCAACTTGCCCGCCCTCACTGCGGTTCGGGAGCAGGCGGGTGTCCAAGTACGGATTCGGCAATGCACTATTTTGGGACAGCAGAAGAGGTCGGAAGGAAAGTTTGCATTTCCGATGTTCGGTCGGATATTTGGTGTTCATGACAGTCGGGCCTGCCCTGCGTAGTGCCGTTACTGCAGAACGAAGCTGCGTGACCCGGCCCACTGACCACTGACCACTGACTCCTGACAACTGGCCGCTATTTTCTTCTTGCTTACCCTCTTTGCCGCCGCTATAGATCACCGGATTCCAATGGCTTATTTGAAAGGTATTTATGGCGCGTGAATTGGCTTATGTTCTGATTAATCCCTACACGATAACGAAATCCAGGACTGGCGGCGTCATCGGCCGGTATCTGGCACGGACCGATCTTGATCTCGTAGCGGTGCGAATGTTCGGGCCGAGTGCTGAACTTGTGGCGCGATACTCCGAACTGGTTCGTCATGCCGATCCATCGGATATGACATGTAATCTGATCGCCGACTATGTGAAAACTGCGTACTGCCCCGACCCTTCAGGCCATCCGCGACGTGTGCTGATGCTTCTTTTTGAGGGCGAGAACGCAGTTGAGAGAGTCTGGCGCGTGACCGGTAGCGCCACGCTTCGATGGGGAAGCGGGGAGAGCATCAGGGACACCTATGGCGACTATATTGTCAATGACGATGGCAGTGTCAGGTATTTTGAGCCGGCAGTACTTGTCGGTCCAAACCTGAGGCGCACCGCCGCGACACTCCGGTTATGGTGTGAATATGCCGACACGGACGGCGGAATCATCGGCAAAGCCTCTGACGTGACATCCAGTGTGAATGCCGAAACCACGCTTGTGATGCTCAAGCCCGACAACTTCAGATACCACAGCTCGCGCGCCGGCAGCATCGTGGATATCCTGTCATCGTCTGGTCTGCGCATTGTGGGCGCGAAGAAGTTCAATATGAACGTTGCGCAGGCGGAGGAATTCTACGGCCCGATCAAGAATGTGCTGCAGTCAAAGTTGAAGGAAACAGCAGCGAAGCGAAGTGGTGAAGCGCTTTCAAGAGAGTTCGGGTTTGAAGTGCCTGACGAAATCAAGTCCATGCTTGGTGAGCAACTGAGCAGGTTCCTGATGGAGCGCGAGTTTGAGAACATAATCAAGTTCATGACCGGGCACCGTCCTTCAGAGTGCGCGGATACCGACAAGACCCGGGTTTGCGGCGAGGAATGTCTGGCTTTGGTGTACCACGGAGCGAACGCGGTGAGCAAGATACGGGCTTTGCTCGGGCCGACTGATCCCGCAAAGGCGCAGCCTGGCTCTGTCAGGCGGGAGTACGGCAGCAGCATAATGGTCAATGCGGCTCACGCTTCCGATTCTCCGGAGAATGCGGTGCGCGAAATGCGGATTATCGATGTGGCCAGAGATACAATCAAACCTTGGGTGGAAAGGTACTATCCGGTATGAGCAACAGCAGAAGATCGCCGATCAGCGGAAGGGTTGCGGCCATACGGCCGTCCCTCACTTTGTCAATAACCGCGAAGGCAAAGGAACTCGCGCGCCAGGGCCACAAGGTGTGGAGCTTTGGCGCCGGGGAGCCTGATTTTGATACGCCCGAGAATATCAAGAACGAAGCCGCTGCCCGGCTTCGGGAAGGCCAGACCAAGTACACCGCGAGCGATGGGCTTCCAGCTCTTCAGCAGGCTATCGTTGAGAAACTGGCCAGAGACAATGGCCTTCAGTACAAGCCATCCCAGGTCATAGTAAGCAATGGGGCAAAGCACTCCCTGTTCAATGCGATTCTCGCGGTGTGCGGGGAAGGGGAAGAGGTAATCATTCCCGGACCGTACTGGCTGAGCTATCCGGAAATGGTAACGATCGCGGGTGGAAAGCCTGTCTTGCCGTGCGGTAGTGAAGCGAACGGTTTCAAAATTACGCCTGCCGAGGTCGAGGCGGCGATCACGCCTGCGACCAGGGCCATCGTAATCAATTCTCCTTCGAATCCTACGGGAATTGTCTACACGGCCGATGAAATCAGGAAGATTGCAGAGGTTGCTGTCGGGCACGGGTTGTACATCATATCCGACGAAATCTACGAGAAGATGGTCTATGACGGAGCCAGTCATGCAAGCGCCGGCGCGCTGTCCCGCGAGATTTTCGAGAAGACCATCACTGTAAATGGATTCAGCAAGGCTTACTCCATGACCGGGTGGCGGATCGGGTACTGTGCGGCACCGGTGCCGGTTGCCGAGGCAATGTCGGCGCTCCAGAGTCACAGCACTTCAGCGCCCTGCACATTCGCGCAATATGGTGCGGTCGAGGCACTGAAGGGACCACAGGACAGCTTGCGCATGATGATGAAAGCATTCACCGAGCGGCGCGCGCGTCTGTATGAAAGACTGACGGGTTTGAGGGGAGTGAAGTGCGTGAAGCCCATGGGCGCATTCTACGTGTTTCCCAACATCTCGGCGTTCGGCATGGGTTCCATCGAATTCGCGGAGCGATTGCTGAGCGAAAAGAAGGTCGCCGTTGTGCCTGGACAGCCATTCGGATCAGACGCCCACATCCGCCTGTCCTATGCCTGCAGCATGGAAAACATCGAAAAGGGAATGGATGCCTTGGCAGAGTTTGTCGCGGCACTGTGATGATTATCCGTGGAATCACAGGAACCATGCCCCGGGCGAGTGGTGAAATTGGCAGACACGCAAGACTTAGGATCTTGTGCCGCAAGGCTTGTGGGTTCAAATCCCACCTCGCCCACCAGCCTTCGCTCGCAGCGCAGCGGAGAGCGAAGGCTGTCACGCCGTAGTCATTCCGAGCTTTGCGAGGAATGCGGAGGCGGACGTTTGTCAACGCTGCGAGGCTACGGCTTGGCATGCCACCATATAAGTACGTCTACATCCTGGTTTCCGTTGCCAACTCATCACACCATTATGTCGGAGTAACGGACGACGTGAAGGATCGTTTACGACACCACAACAGTGGAGCTTGCAATCATACAGCGAAATACGGTCCATGGCGGATTGAGACGGCGATAGCCTTCTCGGACATTGGAAAGGCGCTTGCATTCGAGAAGTATCTCAAGAGCGGATCTGGTCGGGAATTCGCGCGGCGTCACCTCTGAGCCTTCGCTCGCAGCGCAGCGGAGAGCGAAGGCTGTCACGCCGTAGTCATTCCGAGCCTTGCGAGGAATGCGGAGGCGGACGTTTGTCAACGCTGCGAGGCTACGGCTTGGCATGCCACCATATAAGTACGTCTACATCCTGGTTTCCGTTGCCAACTCATCACACCATTATGTCGGAGTAACGGACGACGTGAAGGATCGTTTACGACACCACAACAGTGGAGCTTGCAATCATACAGCGAAATACGGTCCATGGCGGATTGAGACGGCGATAGCCTTCTCGGACATTGGAAAGGCGCTTGCATTCGAGAAGTATCTCAAGAGCGGATCTGGTCGGGAGTTCGCGCGGCGTCACCTCTGAGCTTGGGTCAGGCTCTACAGACTCTGATAACTGAACCCGGCCTTCTTCGCATCTTTCCTCGAGAACAGCATCTTGATGTCCACGAGGATCGGGTGGCGCGGCATCTTCTTCTTGAGGTCGGCTAGGGTGATTCCTTTAAAGGCCTTATGTTTGTTGGCGACAAGAACGGCGTCAACAGTGCCAACCTTGTTGAAAGGGGTGTTTCTGACCTTTACATGTTCAAGGTCTACGTTTGCCTCGAGCAGTGGGTCGTGGCAAATGACATCTATGCCGTATTCACGGAGATAGCGTATGGTGTCGGCTATTTTCGAGTTGCGCCTGTCGGGGACGTCTTCCTTGAATGTCAAACCCATGACCAGCACCTTGCTGTTCTTCAAGACTTTTCCCGCCTTGTTGAGTTCCTTGATGACCAGTTCGCCCACATACCTTGCCATGCCGTCATTAACAGCGCGTCCTGCGAGGATGACTTGAGGATGATGTCCCAGTTGGAGCGAGCGGTAGGTCAGATAGTACGGGTCGACACCAATACAGTGGCCGCCTACGAGCCCGGGGTGATACCGGTGAAAATTCCATTTTGTAGCAGCGGCGTCGAGGACTTCATCGATGTGAATCCCCATCCGCGCGAAGATTTGCGACAGTTCGTTCATCAGGGCGATATTGAGATCGCGCTGGATGTTCTCGATGACTTTGGCAGCCTCGGCGGTCTTGATATTCGGCGCACGATGGACGCCGGCGCTGGTTACTAGCGAGTACAGAGCCGCCACGCGGTCCAGCGTTTCGGCGTCGCAGCCGCTGACGACCTTCACGATCCTGTTTATGGTGTGCTCGCGGTCGCCTGGATTTACCCGCTCCGGCGAATACCCGATCTTGAACTGGCCCAGCTTAAGCCCGCTTTTGGCTTCCAGGATGGGCAGGCAGATGTCTTCTGTAACGCCAGGATAGACAGTGCTTTCGAAGAGCACGGTCATGCCGCGTCGTAATTGTGGACCCACAATCTCGCACGCCTTTACCACGGGCGTAAGGTCGGGATTGTTGCCTTCGTCTATTGGTGTTGGAACGGCGACGATGACAAATTCGCAACCGCGAAGCTTCTTAGGGTCGGTCGTAAATGTCAGGTTTGAATTCTTCAATTCGAGGGAATCTACTTCGCCCGTGGAATCATTTCCGCTCTTGAGCGCTGCGATTCTGCTTTCCTTGATATCGAATCCCACAACGGCTACATGTTTGGCGAATTCCGCGGCAAGAGGCATGCCAACGTAGCCCAGGCCGACAACAGCAACCGGCCCATTGATCTTGATCGGAGACGCAGGCAAAGTTGCCTGGCGTCGTTCATGGTTATGTGTGTTCATGGGTGTGAAGATACCGGAAAAGTGTGGTCAAGGCAAGGGTGGGATTGAACATGTCATCTGCCTGTAAGCCTCGTAAGCAACGATTGATACCGCGTTTGCCAGGTTGATCGACCTTACTTGCTTTCCTGGCATCGGTATGCTGAAAAGCAGGTCTTTGTACTTTTCGTAGAAGTCTGAGGGGAACCCGCGATGTTCGCTCCCGAAGACCAGGTAGGCGCCAGGTCTGAACTTGTGGTCGTAAAGACTCCTGCTTCCCCTGGTGCTGGCAAGGAAGAGATGCTCAGGTTTCTCGGTTTCAAGGAATGCATCCCAGGACCTGTGCAGTGTGCAGGCGACGTGTTGCCAGTAGTCCAGGCCGCAGCGACGGAGTGACTCGTCACGCATTGAAAACCCCAGTGGCTGAATCAGGTGAAGTCTTGCGTCCAGCCCCACACAGACGCGCCCAATTGCGCCGGTGTTGTGGGGTATTTCCGGTTCCACCAGAACGATGTTCAGTCGTGGATTCATTCTTCTAACCATTCCCCGCAAGAAAAAGCCGTTGCGCGTTGTTCCACGTTCGTTCGGCAAGTTCGTTCTCCTGCACACCCCGAAGCCTGGCAACAGTCCGCAAAATGAAGATGAGATTTGCCGGTTCATTCAATTCCTCACCAGTGCGGGGAGATCCATCTTTGACTGGAGCCAGATCAGGGGAGTCGGTCTCGATCAGCAGTCGATCGATCGGGACAGCGGCAGCGGCCGCATGCCCGTGTGTATTCCTGTGTCGCGTTATTGATCCTGAAAATGACAAGTACGCACCCAGTTTTACGAGCGGCGCCACGAGCTCGGCAGATCCGGAATATGAGTGGACCATGAATCCCTCCGGCAGTCCGCCGAAACCAGCCAGGATGCGCATCATGGAACCCCATGCCTTGCGGCAATGGATTGCCGCGGGTCGTCGCAGCGCCACCGCGAGCTGAAGTTGCCTGCAGAAAACCTCTTCCTGCAAAGTTTCATCTCTCTCCAGAATTGAGTAATCAAGCCCTATTTCACCGACTGTTGCCGAGGGTTCTGAGGCGATCATATCCGTGAGAGTATCGAACCAGGATGGCGACATGCCATTGACACGCCACGGGTGAACGCCGAATGCCGGCACGAGCTCGCTGTGCCGTGCGCATAGCAGCGCTACTTTGCGCCAGTCGGATGCGGTTGTGCCGCAACACACCATCCTCGAAACGCCAGCCGCCTTTGCCCGCTGCATTACGTCACCCAGACTGGCGTCCAGCCTTGGATCCTGCAAATGACAGTGTGCGTCGAACATCTTCATTGCCGTCAGCATAACAGATGCGCCGGCCATGTTTCAATCCATGAGAGGGCGCGCCCGAGCCCGCCACATTCAAGTTGCGGTATGCGTGGTGTGCAATGTAAGATTGAGCCATGAAACAGTCTGCCGCCGTATTCTGTCTGATTGTCACCGCATCTCTCTTGGCGCAGGTTTCCGGGATCAGCGCCGACGGCAGGGTCGTTCTGAATATTCGGGCTGTCAATCCATCCGATCAGCCAAAGACCGTGGAGATAAAATCCAATCTGCCGCCGGATCTCAAGACAAACGACATAGTCAGTCTCGATGGAATGGAACTCGACTATGATGCCAAGAGTGGACTGTATTTTGTTCATGCAGGGCAGGAATTGGGCCCCAGACAGATCATTTCCTTTTCAGTGGTTATCAAGGATATCTGGCTTATTCCCCGGGAAACCATCGCGCAACTGGTCCGGCAGGTCACAACGATCAGCAGGAAGCTTGCGGATATGGACAAGTCCGGGAAAGGTACCAGACTGGCGGCGGAGATTAACGATGCATTGCGCGAGATAGCGCGCCACCAGTCCGAAAATGAAACGCCAAAAGTCAGTACGGAACAGCACATTGACGCATATGCGAGAGATATTGAGCGGTTGAAAGCCGTAAAGGAGAAGATTGTTCAACTCGGGAATCTGGCTGTGGTCGCGGGTCAGGATCAGGGTTTCCTGGCGGGTGCGGCGGGAGATGCAGTGGGATCAAGTCGGGTAAAGGATGGATCAGGCAATGGCAGGGCAATCGTTAAAGTCGTTGTCATGAACCTATCTTCCGGCAAGGCACAGAAGATTGATGTCCGGCATGAACTGCCGGATGGGATTTCCAATAATGACGTGATTGATGCTGATGGTTTGCTGGTTCGCACGGATCCGGTTCGGGGCACGTGCTATGTATACGGAGACGCGGTCGAGGTGAAGCCGAATGAAACGGTTGAATTCAAAGTGGTGATCCGGGACAAATGGAATATCCATGGCAATCGTATTGCAGAGTTGGAGCGAAGGGCCGTTAATGTTCTCGCCGGTCTTCCCGCCGGGGATCGTTTCAATCCGGCAAGAGCCGCGATGAAGGAAGCGATCGGCATGCTCAATTTGATGGCGAAAGAACAGGGCCCCAAGAACGTAACGGGCGAGTATATCGCCTTCTACCGGGCGCAGGCCGGCACGGTTGAGCGTGTTGAGCAACTTGTCGAGCGGGTTGAAAGTATGATTCGTGAGGCAGTGGACCCGTCACGCATGGAGAATGTCTGGCCTGCTCTTTATGCAATACTGGTCTTTCTGGCCATTATTGTGGCGGCTGCATATATCAGGACCTCGACCACGCGGAAGTAATAACTGTCACTTGCTTTTACTCACGCGCCTTATGGCGTCATTCCACCCGGACCAGAGGGGGTCACCGGGGACAAATACTTTCAAATAGTTGCCGATATTTGCGGGAAAGTCGACTTCTGAATTCCTTATGTAGAGGCAGTGGTCAGTCGTCAGTTGTCAGTGGCGAAAATACGTTCGCTTGCACTTGTGGCTGCAGTAGATGAGCGGGGAGCAGCTGTCCGAAAGAACAGATAGAGACGCTTCTTGAAAACGCGAATATCACGGCGACAGAGCGCCGCGGCTACAGCCAGACCAGTTGCAAACCAACAGCTTATACTGTAGCCGCCCCGCTCTGTCGGGGCGTTCCGTCGAGGTTTGCAAGAGGCTTACGGGAAATACACAAAGGCGCGACACTAGCTGATCACCGGGTGCGGAGAATCCTGCTTCGCTCTGAAGCCAGGCAGGATACATCCGCTCCCGAATATGCGCGATTAGTTCATGGCGGTGGAACAAATTCACAATATCTGGGTTGATCGCGGGGGGCTGGAAGGTATGATGGGCGGCATGTCAACTGACGGCGAATCAACAGCAACCCCCATGATGAAGCAGTACAGGCGGATAAAGTCGGAACTGCCGCCTGGTACCATTCTTTTTTTTCGCCTGGGCGACTTCTACGAGATGTTCTTCGAGGATGCGCAGACCGCCTCCCAAATCCTTAACATAGCTCTGACCAAGCGTCAGCATATTCCAATGTGTGGTGTGCCATTTCATGCCGCCGATCAGTACCTGGCCAAGCTGATAAAGGCGGGTGTGAAAGTGGCCATTTGCGATCAGGTTGAAGATCCCGCAACGGCCAAGGGCATTGTCAAAAGGGATGTCACCAGTATTGTCACACCGGGCACGGTTACGGTGGACAGCGTGCTTGAATCCAACCGGAACAACTACCTGGCCGGCGTTTATCAGTCAAACGGGGTATTCGGACTTGCCCTTCTCGACCTGTCCACCGGTCTGTTCCGCGTTGAGGAAACCGCCAGGGCTGATTCTCTTCGCGACAGCCTGCGGCGGGCCGGACCGAACGAATGCATTGTGCCTGCCGAGCAGTATGCCGCCGGGGCGCTGGCCGGTATCTTCGAATCATCCTCCAGGACAATGGTGTCCAATTGCGATGACTGGACGTTCGACTACGACGCGTCCCGGGATCTGTTGGTTCGTCATTTCGGCGTCAAATCGCTGGACGGTTTCGGTTGTGAGGGCAGGGGCGCGTTGGTTGGAGCGGCGGGGGCGGTTCTGTACTACGTCAGGGAGCAGTTGCACAGGGCTGTCTCGCACGTGCGGTCGCTCAGGGTGGTGAATCCGGGCGAGTTCATGGTTCTCGATGAAACCACATGTCTCAACCTGGATCTACTGTCGGACAAGGGTCGTTCGACATCGCTCCTTGGTGTTCTGGATTGCACCCGTACCGCGATGGGATCGCGCCTTTTGCGCGAGTGGATATTGCGCCCGCTCGCCGATTCAGGCGCGATAAGACAGCGGCATGACGCCGTCCAGGCAATGTGCGATGGCCGCGACATGCTCCACAGGCTGCGGGATGCACTTGCAAACGTCAAAGACATTGAACGGCTCATAGCGCGACTCAGCAGCGGTGGAGGCAATGCGCGTGATCTGAACGCGCTGTCCCAGTCCCTATCCAGCTTGCCGGCTGTGAAGGACTCTATTGCAGGCTGCCAGGTGGAGTTGGTCCGTCAGCTTTCCACTGGCATCTGCCTTATGCCGGAACTTGTTGAACTGATAGGGCGCGCAATTGTCGATGAACCGCCAATTCCGATCAAGGAAGGCGGAATCATCCGGCGCGGCTATAGTGCGGAATTGGATGAGTTGCGTGATGCCGCCACTGAGGGCAGGAAATGGCTGGCCGAGTTCCAGGCTGGAGAACGTGATCGTACCGGTATAAAAACGCTGAAGGTCTGCCATAACAGAGTGTTCGGGTACTACATCGAAGTGTCGAAAGGCCAGTTGGCGAATGTGCCGCCGGAGTACACGCGAAGGCAGACCATGGCGAATGCCGAACGCTATGTCACGCCGGAGATCAAGGAATATGAGAATCGTATTCTGGGCGCACAGGATAAGGCTGTTGCGCTTGAGTATGAGATGTTTGTCAAGATCCGGGATGCGGTCGCGGGTGAAACGGGGAGAATCCAGAATACGGCAGGTTCTCTTGCCGGGCTGGATGTGCTGGCTGCTTTTGCGGACCGGGCATTGCTCTCGCGGTATGTCCGTCCTGAAATCAGCGACGGCGACGGTATCGATGTAAGGGATGGCCGCCATCCGGTCATTGAACAGATACCGGAAGCGGAGAGATTTGTTCCCAACGATGTACTGCTCGACTGCACCGCCAATCAGTTGCTCATCATAACAGGTCCCAACATGGCCGGTAAGTCGACCTACATACGGCAGGTTGCGATTATTGTCGTAATGACACAGGCCGGCTCGTTTGTGCCTGCAGCCGCCGCAAAGATGGGTGTTGTCGATCGCGTGTTCACGAGGGTGGGCGCAAGTGACGACCTTGCGCGCGGACGAAGCACGTTCATGGTGGAAATGCAGGAGACTGCCAATATCCTGAACAACGCCACAAGCAGAAGCCTGATCGTTTTGGACGAAATTGGCCGGGGAACGAGCACTTTTGACGGGATCAGCATTGCATGGGCTGTCGCGGAGTACCTGCACAATAGTCCGAACGTGAAAGCAAAGACCCTGTTCGCCACCCATTACCACGAGTTGACGGATCTTGCGCTGACGATGCCAGGCATCAAGAACTACAATGTGCTGGTGCATGAGAAAGGCGAAGGTATTGTGTTTCTGCGAAAAATTGTACCGGGGGCTGCGGACAAGAGCTACGGTATCCAGGTGGCCAGACTGGCCGGCCTGCCCGCCGAGGTCATTGATCGAGCGAAGGAGATCCTGCTGAACCTTGAGGAAGGTGAGTTCAGCGAAGCCGGCAAGCCCAAGCTGGCCCAGAGTCGCTCGCGAAAATCGAAACGGGACCAGTCGCAGATGGAATTGCTGTGATAGAAGAGCGTGGCAGGTGGGATGTAGAACGTGGGAAACCAGGGGTGACCGCCCATAAGAGAGTAGCGCAACGGTCCACGTTAAGTTCTCATCGACAATGTAGGCCGTCCCGAACATTCGAGGCGGCGCAGAGAATGAAGTGTCAACGGAAGTCAGGACGTGGCCGAAAGTAGAAAGTCAGAGATCAGAGGTCAAAGGCAATGAAACTTGAAATGCGCGCAATGATGGTTCTTGTCCTTCTGGGGCTGATCGCGCAGTGCGTCTACGGCTTCGATTCGGATTGGGATTTCAACGGCACTGCATACGAAGAGCCGGCTGGGTCCAGTTGCGCGTTGCTTGGGAGCCCGGATGGTGATGTCTACGGCTTGTCATTCGGAGATGGAACATGGATCAGGGATACTCCCATTTTCGGCGACTTCGGGCTGAGTCTCTTTGAGAACAGAAAGGAGGACGCTGTTTTCGGCGGCGTGAGCATGACACTGCGGATTATGCCGCACTGGAAGCTTGCGCCTTTCGTGGGTGCCGGCGGCAGTTTCAATTATGCTCTTACGTCCGGAAACGCTTCCGGCAGTTCTTCCTCAATTCCAGCGGAGACCATTGCCGAGAAGGCCGCTTCCGGTAGTGCGGAGTCATACTGGGGCGGTCACGTTGAAGGTGGTGCGCGGTTGTGGATCGATTCAGGAATAAGACTGATAGAGGTGTTTGGCCGCTATACCTGGAGCTCAATCGGCCAGGACTCGAATTACTGGCTGATCGGCATTTCGACAGGGATAGCGCTGTAGGGAAGATGGGCACTGACCACTATGGTTTCCTGCGGCTGACGGCCTTGAGGACGGCGGCTACGACGTCTTTCTCGGTTACAGTCTTGACCAGTTTGCCACCTACATAAAGGGCCGCTCGGCCGTTTCCGCCGCAGATGGCTACATCCGCGTGACGCGCTTCGCCCGGTCCGTTCACGACACAACCCATCACCGCCACCAGCGGTCTTGAGGCGCCAGGTCTCGATTGATAGTACTCTTCCAATCCGGTTTCTATGTCGGTGGCCAGTTTCACAATGTCGATTTTCGTGCGCCCGCAGGTGGGGCACGATATGACATTAGCGCCCTGCGGTCGCAGGCCCAGCGACCGCAGCAATGCCAGTCCAGCCCGTACTTCCTGATGCGGCGTGTCGGTCAGCGAGATCCGGATGGTGTCTCCAATCCCCTCCGCCAGCAGAATTGCCATGGCTGCGCTGGAACTCACCGTGCCATAGAGAAATGTACCGGCCTCGGTCACGCCGAGGTGGAGTGGGCAGCTGGTCTTTCTGGAGAGAAGCCGGTACGCGGTCACTGTCCTGGCCACATCCGAGGCCTTGACTGAGATTTTGATCTCGCGCCATCCGCAGTCTTCCAGAAGGCGCACGTTCCGAAGTGCGCTCTCGACCAGGGCCTCTGGAACAGGACCTCCATGCTTTCGCAAAAGATCCTTCTCAACAGAGCCGCTGTTTACTCCCACGCGAATGGCGATCTTCCGGCCTTCGGCGGCTCGCGCTATTTCGCGAATCCTTGCCGCGCCGCCGATGTTGCCGGGGTTGATCCGGAGTCCGTCGAAACCGGCATCCAGCGCCTTCAGTGCAAGCCGGTGATCGAAATGGATGTCGGCGATCAGCGGTACTTTGACGGAGCGTCTGATTCTAACGAGAGCGGCGCCGGCTTCGGCGTCGGGAACCGCCAGCCGGACGATATCGCAGCCGAGCATTTCGAGTTCATGAATCTGTTTGACCGTCGCCGTCACGTCACGTGTGTCGGTTTTGGTCATGGTCTGGATGCTGATCGGCGCGGTGCCGCCAACGGCCGCTGTTCCGACGTTAATCCGCCGAGTCTTACGGCGCGGTTTGAGGAACGACTGTTTCATTGGTCGAAATTGATCCGGCGGGAGACGTGTTTGTGGTGGTTCCAGCAGAAGCGACATTATTGGTTGCACTGGCGGTTTCAATGCCCAGCAGGTGTTCAACCCTGGAGAACAGCCGTCCTACTATCGAATCGCGGGGAGTTGCTCGCTTCACGTCTCTGACGGAGATAAGGACGAAGAGCCCGATCAGCAGCATGGCGAATGCATTGAACAGGAAGCCGACGACCTTCGGATTTGCCGGTTTGCGGGCCACGCCTTCCCACATTGCCAGAACGATCTGGCCGCCGTCGAATACCGGCAGCGGCATCAGATTGAGAATCGCAAGGTTGATGTTCAGCATACCGGTGAACCAGATCGCCAGCATCAGACTGCTCGAGATGAGGTGATAATAGACCTCAAGGATCGCGACCGGACCGCCAAGGGCTTTTGAGGCCTGCGCTGCTTCCTTCGGAGTCACAAGCGCCTTCAAAACCCGGAATATGAGAGAGGCATGATCCTTCAGTTGCTCCGAGGGCAGGGGATGAATGGTTTCGTCGTACAGGATGGCGAATGGATCGAACTTCAGTCCGATTCTCGCCCGTTGTACGCTGGCATCAAATTCAGGTGTGACGGTTGTCTCGATTACAACGCCGTCGCGCTTGAGCTTGATCGGGGCTTTCTGGTCCTTTTTCTTCGCCACGAGATCTATAAAGTGGTCTCCGTTGATTATACGGGTTCCATCGAACTCGATGATCATGTCTCCCTTGACGATTCCGGCCTTGTCGGCGCTCTTGCCCGGATCAACGGATTCAACCACGCACAGGCTCAACCCATAGATTCCGGCCAGTGTCTTTTGCCCGGCAGCTTCCCCCGGCACCGTTACCGTCTCAAGTATTGCGGACTTCTTCTGTCCATCCGACGATAAGACGGAAAGCGCGACTTTCTTGCTCAGGGCCGCTTCCTGAAGGACTTCAAGCCAGTTCTTGACCGGCTTGCCATTGACTGTCTTCACGAGATCGCCCACGCGGAGCCCCTGCTGGTAGGCAACTGAGCTCTCAGAAACGAATCCGACCATCGCACTGCGCTGGGCGGCTGTGGCGGGAATACCAACCCAGTAGACAAGCCATGCAACGAACACGGCAAGGATGACATTGCCTACCGCGCCGGAAAACGAGACTACGATCTTCTTCCATGGTTCGATGCGCGGGAGTTTTCTGGGTTCGCCGCCTTCCTCGTTCTTACCCTGGATTTTGTCCATTGCCTCGGGATCGAGTTGGGGAAGGGCGACATAACCGCCGAAAGGAATCCACCCGAGTTTGTACGAGGTGGCTCCGACTTTCTTCTTCCAGATAGCCGGTCCGAATCCGATTGAAAAAGTATCGACGATCATGCCGCAGAACCTGGCCGCAAGGAAATGGCCAAGTTCATGTACAAAGATGCTGATTCCAAGAAAAATCAGGACCAGGGCTGCTACGTAAAACTGACCAAACGCTTCAGGCATGTCTTTCTCCCGCTTCTTTCCTGGCCCATGAATCGGCCTCGATTATTTCCTCAAGTTCCGGATTGCGAACCGTCCTGTGTTTTCTCATAACCTTTGCAACTGTGCGCCATATTCCAGGGAACGGAATCTGCCCCGCAATGAAATGGCGCACGGCTATCTCATTGGCTGCATTCAAAACCGCCGGCATCGTTCCGCCAGTCCGTGCCGCATGCCGGGCCAGTGCCAGGCACGGAAAGCGCTTTTCATCCGGTTCGCTGAAACGCAGATTGCCGGCCTTGACCAGATCAAGCCTTGGCAACCGGCCGTGCAACCTGTCCGGGCAGGAGAATGCGTACTGGATCGCGAACCGCATATCCGGAATGCTCATCTGGGCCAGAATCGTGCCGTCCACGAATTCGACAGCGGAATGTACTATACTTTCAGGGTGGATGACCACGGAAATCGAGTCAAGCGGAAGGCCGAAGAACCAGTGCGCCTCGATGATCTCCAACCCCTTGTTCATGAGCGTTGCGGAATCAACTGTGACCTTCCTGCCCATTTTCCACTGTGGATGTTTGAGGGTCTGCGCCACCGTGACTCTTCTGAGGTCCATGTCGGGCCGCATGCCGAAGGGGCCCCCCGATGCTGTCAGGATGAGGCGTTTCACATGTGCCATCCGGTTTTGACCGCCGCTCGTGAGGCATTCACCGCCCAGGCATTGAAAGATGGCGCTGTGCTCGCTGTCCACCGGGAGAAGCCGCGCGTTCCGGCGTGCCGCCGTCGTGGTGACAATTTTTCCCGCGGCAACGAGGACTTCCTTTGTCGCCAGTGCGACATCAGTGCCGTTATTCAAAGCAGCCAGGACCGGCGCGAGGCCGGCCATGCCAACCACAGCGCAGAGCACAATATCGCAATTGGCCAGGGCGGCAAGACGGCGGACTCCTTCCGGACCGCTGAAGACTCGCAGGCCGGCCGGTGCGAGGCAGGCGCAACGTGCGGCTGCCGCCGGATCCGCCACGGCAACATTCTTTACGCCGAACCGGGCGGCCTGCTCAAGGACCTTGTCAACATTACGTTCGACGGCCAGGCCGGTGACTTTCAGACGGTCCGGTAGAGCCTCGACAACGCGCAAGGCATTGGTTCCGATCGAACCGGCACTTCCAAGAATGACTACTCTTTTCATATAGACAAACCCACCTTGGCCATCACGCTACCGAAGTTCTGCATTCTCTCTTAACACCGTTGGCGATATGCCTGCGACTACACGAGCGACCATTACGCAACCGTCGTTTCAACGCTCAACTTCCACTTCCCGCGTTCTATGTTTCCCAGTGTCAGCACAACACAACTCGCAGATACAAGTAAAAAACCGGCACGGCAAAAATAAAACTGTCGGCGGTGTCGAGCATGCCGCCGATACCAGGGATGAGCGTGCCGGAATCCTTCGCCGATGACGCGCGCTTGAACAGAGATTCAACAAGGTCGCCGGCCATAGCCGTTAGTGAGAGAATGGCTCCAAGTATTACAGCATGATATGGTGAGACAGCGATGGCGCCCAGATGCCCGTCTGCGAAGCGAAAGAAAAGCATGCTTACGGCCACTCCGGTGGCCACCCCGCCGGCAAAACCCTCCCATGTCTTGGATGGAGACAGTCTCGGGAACAGTTTGTGCCGGCCGAGCGCCATGCCGACAAAGAACGCGCCGGCATCGGTCAGCTTGGCAACAAGAACCACGTAGAAGATAAAGAAGATCCCGGGTTGACCATGGAGAGAGGTGTGCCAGCTGACATTACTGGCAAACAGGCCGAGCTTCACGAAAAAGCTCAGAAGGAAAGGTACATAGAGCACGCCGAGGAGTGTGCATGCCATTGTCGGAAGCGGCTTGTCATTGTGCGCCTGTGGAAACTGCCGGACGAGGATCACGAGCACGGTGAATACAAGGGCAAGCATTTCCCACTCGTCCGAACGGGCAAGGCTGGCGGCAGCTGTCTCGCCGGGGTTCCACCTGAATCCGAAGTATGTTGCGAGAAGAACGCCGATGCCGCAAAATGCGCCGACGAAGCGGAAAGATGGGATCTGCGCTCGATCAAGCAGATGGTAGAACTCGAACATAGACAGGATGGATATCAGAATCAGCACACCAAGGACTATTGCTGACGGCAGGTACAGCAGCCCTGCAATCAGGGGCGGCACGATTACAGCACAACTCAGTAGTCGATGTTTGAGCATATCTAGCCGATCTTGCCGAATCGCCGGTGGCGTTTCCCATAGGCATCAAGTGCCTTCATGAAATCCCGTTCCCTGAATTCGGGCCAAAACACGTCTGTGACATATAGCTCGGAATATGATGCCTGCCACAGCAGAAAATTGCTCAGTCGCATTTCGCCGCTGGTCCGTATTATCAGGTCAGGATCAGGTATATCTGGAAGGTAGAGATTCTCCGAGATCATCTTCTCGTCAATATTCTCGGGCTTCAGTTTGCCGGACCTGACCTGCCCGGCGATGCGCTTGACCGCTTCCGTGATTTCCGTGCGGCTGCCGTAGCTCAGCGCCAGGATCAACTGGCGGTCCGGGTATGCAGCAGTGCGCGCCATGACTGCGGTCAGTTCCTTCATTACCGTTGCCGGCAGGTCGGCAGTCCTTCCCATCACTCTCAGCCGGGTCCTGTTTTCGTGGAGTTCTTTTTCGTAGTGCCTGATGAAGCGTGGGATCAGCCGCATCAGGTAGTTTACTTCCGCCTTGGGCCGCGACCAGTTCTCCACGCTGAAAGCATAGAGTGTGAGGTACGTAATGCCCGCCTTTTTCGCGGCGCGCATGGCCGCCCGTACAGATTCGGCTCCCTGCTCGTGGCCCTTTATGCGCGGCAGACCGTGCTGCGAGGCCCATCTGCCGTTGCCGTCCATGATTATGGCTACGTGAACCGGCACCCGTGGAGCTGGTGAAGATGCCGGTTCGTCGTGATCTGTCATAAGGCGATTCTCAATGTGTTTGCGCGCCTCGGTCCGACTGAAAGTATTCCGAGCGGCACTCCAGTGAGTTCGCACAGCTTGGCAACGTAGGCCCTTGCCTTTGCGGGCAGGTCTTCGAAGCGCGTGACGTCCTTTGTTGGAGCCATCCAGCCCTCGAAGTCGCGGTAGACAGGTTTGCACCGTGCAAGAAGATCCAGGCTTGCCGGCACGGTGTCGAAAGTCTTTCCGTCACATTCGTACGCGACACAGACCCGCAGCGTATTGATCTCGTCCAGCACGTCCAGCTTGGTCATGGCCCAGTAATCCACCCCGTTGATCATAGCGGAGTAGCGCCCCACGACGGCGTCAAACCAGCCGCAACGCCGCGGGCGGCCAGTGGTTGCGCCGAATTCGCGGCCCCTGGTCCGTATCAGCTCGCCGGTTCCATCCTTCAATTCAGTCGGGAATGGTCCTTCTCCAACTCGTGTTGTGTACGCCTTGATGACGCCGACAACGCGGTCGATGCACTGTGGCGGAACACCGGTACCGGTGCACGCCCCACCCACGGTGGAGTTTGAAGATGTGACAAACGGATATGTTCCGAAGTCGATATCCAGCATCGTTCCCTGTGCCCCTTCGAAGAGCATGGACTTACCTTCAATGCGGGCCTTGTTCAGCATTGTCGCGGTGTCCGTAATGAAAGGCTTCAGGGCTTTTGCCGCTTCGAGATACTGCTGGAGTACGGCGTCTTTCTTGATCGGCTCGGCCCCGGCTGAAACCAGCAATTTGTTGTTTTCTTCAAGGCGCTTTGTGAGCCGCTCTGCGAAATCGGCGGTTGTGAGATCGACCATTCGGAGACCTGTGCGCATGATTTTGTCACCGTAGGCCGGTCCGATTCCTCGCTGTGTGGTTCCGATTTTCGTCCCGCCCTTCAGCGCGGCGCCTTCGCGGCTGGAATCCAGTGCCCTGTGGTACGGGAAGACAGCGTGGGCGCGGTCGCTTATGAATAGACGGCCATCGACGATGAGGCCGCGGCCGGCAAGCTCCTTCACTTCCGCCATCAGTGCGATCGGATCCACAACAACGCCGTTACCGATGATACAAGCTGTGCCCGGCCTGAAAATGCCGGACGGGATCAGGTGAAGCACGTAGCGTTCTTCGTCTATCTCGACCGTATGCCCGGCGTTGTTTCCTCCCTGGTAGCGGACAACCACGTCCACATTCTCAGTGAGAACATCGATTATCTTGCCTTTACCCTCATCGCCCCATTGCGCGCCTACAAGTACAGTATTTGACATGGTTCCTCCCGTGTGACAGGCCGAGACACTATCATCGGAAATACGATCCCGCAAGCCGCAAGTGCAGCCGCGCTTTCTCCTTCGTTGAAGCCGGATTCCACAGGGAATCGATCAGCACCTGCATGCGTCTACCGTCGATCTATCCAGGCATCTTTGCGATATGCGGAGCGTATGCAGACGGCGCGGGCAGAGTCGCGGAAATCATTGTTCACCCTTCCACTGCCAGGATGCCGCTCTCGTCTTGCCCGACGCCGGAATGTCAGCTACCATGGATTGAATAGGTTTCGAATGGGCTCCGAAGCGGTGAGGGGACGATACATGAGAAAGACAAGGGAAGAAGAATTGTCCGCGGAGGATATCGTTACGATTCAGGAGCGGTCGTGGGCGGATACGTTTTCCTACGCGGTGTCCCGTTCGCCATTCTACCGTGAGCATTTCCGGCAGGCAGGCGTGCGTGCGGATCGCCCGCCGCTTCTTTCAGAGTTGAATGTCATTCCGCCGGTAGACAAGGCTACTCTTTCGGAGAAGAATGACTCCTTTCTGTGTGTGCCCCGGCGGAAAGTCATAGACATTGTCACGACCAGCGGAACCACGGGGAAACCGCTCGTGACAATGCTAACAGAGCGTGATCTTCAGCGCCTGGCGTACAATGAATATCTCTCTTTCCGGTGCGCGGGATTGTCTTCGTCGGATACGGTGTTGATTGCCGTGACGCTCGACCGGTGCTTCATTGCCGGCATGGCCTATTTCCTGGGGCTCCGGATGCTCGGTTGCTCGGTAGTCAGGGTTGGCCCGGCGATTCCTATGATGCATCTTGATATGATGCGGCGACTCAATCCCACCGCAGTGGTCGGCGTTCCTTCGTTTCTTTGCCTGCTTGCGGACAAGGCTGCTGAAGCCGGGCTGAATCTTGTTGACTGTTCTGTCAGAAGGGCGGTTTGCATCGGCGAGCCTGTCCGGAGGGAGGACTTCTCTCCGAGCCACGCCGGGGGGCAGATCGAAAAGCGATGGAACGCCAGGGTGTTCTCGACGTACGGAGTCACGGAGCTCGCTATCTCGCTTTGTGAGTGCGAGGCGGGCCAGGGCGGGCATCTGCATCCCGAACTGCTGTTTCTGGAGGCGCTCGACGATCAGGGGCGCGCCGTCCCTGACGGACATGTCGGCGAGCTTGTGGCGACTACTTTTGGAGTGGAGGGGATGCCGCTGATCCGCTACCGCACAGGTGACTGCGCCGCCATTTTCCGGACTCCGTGTGGCTGCGGCAGGAAGACCATGCGCATCGGCCCGATTCTCGGCCGCAAGAGTCAGAAGCTGAAAGTAAAAGGGACCACTCTCTTTCCATCCACACTCAAGCTTGTACTGGATTCCATCCCAGGGCTCGAGGCCTATGTCATCATCGCCCGCCGGGAGACCGAGCTAAGCGACTCAGTGGAGGTTCGTGTTGCCTGCAAGGGTGACCAGGGCGCGTTTGTTCGCGCCCTTCGCGAGCGGTTCCAGGGTGAAGCGAAGGTTGTTCCAGGCATAATGACGGCTACAATGGCTGAGATTGACACGTTGCAGATGCCCGATGGCGCGCGCAAACGAAGGTATTTTATCGACGAGAGGTCGAGTCAATGACGCCGGAGCCGCGAATTTGCGTGGTGCTTCCGGCCTCAGCTCTTGCATCAGCTGTCCATGCCCGGGCCAACTTTCCGGTGATTGCTGTGGGGCATGTTGCGATGGATGCTGTCTCCGGCAAGAAGGCCGACGATCAAGATCTGATCGTGGTTATTCCACCTGGGAGGCAGGACAAAGGCGGGATTCTCCAGTTTGGTTGCGAAGAAGCCGGCCGCCGCGGATTCACTCACGTCATCACAGTTGACACCGACGACAGCTATTCTGTCGATGTCCTTCCCGCTTTCGAACGGATAGCGACTGAGACGCCCGATGCTATTCTTGTTGGAGTAAGGGATCTGAAAGGCGCGGGTTCGCCGGTTCTGCTACGCATGCTGGCACGCATATCCGTGTTCTGGTTCCGCCTGACAACCGGCATCGGTTTGAGCGACACGCAGTTCGGCTGCCGCTGCTATCCCCTGGATGTGCTGCGAAGGCTTCGAGTGTCTTCCGGTGGCAGGGCATTCGAGATAGAGGCCTTGATTCGTGCGTCATGGGCCGGGGTGTCGCTTGTGGAGGTGCCTGTCGCAGCTGTCTACCATGAATCAGGATCACGACTTGCGGGTTTCGGTCTGTTCGCCGGTGTGCTTCAAAGTTCTCACATGCATGCCAAGCTGGCATTCCTCGCATTTTGTGTTCCGCGGGTGCTGCTGGCAATGTCGGCCCGCGGTGATCTTGAGGGAATGCCATTCTTGGTTCGGTTGCGAATCATCGTGAGGCATGTCTTTCAGGATAATGTGGATACACCGCTTCAACTGGCGCTGGCTGTTGCGCTCGGGCTCTTCTGCGGGATCGCGCCGATCTGGGGATACCAGATGGCAGCTGCAGCCTTGCTTGCCCACAAGTTCCGGCTGAACAAGGCAATAGCCCTTACCGCCAGCAATATTTCGTTTCCATTGATGACGCCGGTGATTCTTGCGGCCGGACTATACCTGGGGTACTTTCTTCGTACGGGGCAATTACTCCATTTTGAGGGCGAAAATCCTGTCCGGCTCATACCCCTGTACGTTGTTGACTGGCTGATTGGCAGCCTCATTCTGGCCGGATTTGCGGCAGTATGTGGCGGGCTGCTGGCCTTCGTTCTTGCTCGCGTGTTCGGCTATTCAAGAGTGAAAGAGGCGACATGATAAGATTGATCGTTCGGCTTCAAATGTTCCTGTCGCGGCACCGGTGGATGGTCGCTGTCGCACTGGTTATTGCGGCTGGAGGGCTGCTTGCCTGTTCGTCCAGGCTCCGATTCAACGAGGATTTTTCGGATATGCTGCCGCTGTCTGATCAACGCATATCCGGCTCGCTTCAAGCGGCGAAGCTGTTTCATCAGATGGACAGGCTGTTCGTGGATGTCTCCTCGGCGGATGCCGATCCGGAGACCCTCGGCAGGGCATCGGATGCCATGGCGCAGCGGCTTGCGGCCATTCCCGCATTGAACGATATCCGGCATCGCATGGACATTGGCGGTCTACACCCTGCGATCCAGTATTTCTTCTCACGCCTCCCATGCTATTTCAGCGAGGAAGCACGTGATTACGTGGCAAGCCGGACACAGGCCGAGTCGCTTGGGAATCGTATGGCCTGGCTGAAGAAGTCAATGTCCGGACCGCAGGGTGCCGTTCTAAAGGAATTGGCGGTTCTTGATCCTATCGGCATTGGCGATGTCCTCGGTTCGGGTTTTAAGGAAATTCAGGCCGGTTTCGGGGGAATGCGGGTCGTTGCGGGTCGACTGACCAGCGAGGATGGTCGCCATATCCTGATTACCGCGGTCCCGGACATGAACATCGCTGATACGAAGCGGTCCAGAATGATGCTGGGCTCTGTTATGTCAGAGGCTTCGGCAGTTGAAAAGGACTTCGCCGAAGCACACGTGCGAGTCGTGGTTGGAGGCGGGCATCGCGTTACTCTCGACAACGTGGATCAGATTATGCGCGACGCGGGAAGAACCGCGCTTGTGGATACAATTGCCCTGATGACTCTGATATGGTTTGTCTACCGGCGGCGGTGGATGGCTCTCTTTACCATATTGCCATCCATATTCGGTGTACTGTGCGGGGCAGCCGTAATCTACTTCATCTATCCCACAGTCTCGATGGTTGCGCTGGGGTTCGGCAGCATCTTGCTTGGCATCACGATAGACAATGCTGTTCACGTTATCTATCACCTCGATGACGAGCAGCCGGAGGGACGGCAGGCTGTTGCCGACAACATTGCGCAGTTGACGCTGCCCATTGCCAGTGGTGTGCTGACAACAATGGCCACTTTCTTCATCTTGTGTCTATCACCGGTACTGGGCCATAGGCAGTTGGGTCTGTACGCCATGGTTGGCGTGCCAGTTGCTGCGATACTTTCGGTTGTTGTACTACCGCTGATCGTTCCTCATCGCATCGGCGAGAAGAAGCCGCCACTCTGGCTGACCAGACTCTTCGGCAGGGTGTTTGTGTGGCTGGAAGTTCATGCCCGGCTTCTTCTCCCGGTGGTAATCATATTTTCCATTGTGTGCGCTTTCGGAATCGAAAGGCTTCGTTTTGATGGCGATATGAACCACCTGAACTATATGAGCCCGGAAACGAGGGAGGCCCAGCGTCTATTGGAGCAGGCATGGGGCAGGGCGCTTTCGCTCACTACCATTGTTGTCAAAGGCAGCTCCATGGAGGAGGCGCTCCGCAAGAACGAGGACCTCAACTCAATGCTCAGGCAGGCCAGGTCCAAGGGGGAGATTGAAAGTTTCATGTCAGTCGCACCTCTGGTTCCGTCTGTCCGCACCCAGGAGGTCAACATGGACCGCTGGCGGGAGTTCTGGGCGAATGGCCGGCTGGAGTCATTTAGCAGGGATTTCGAGCAGGCTGCGACCAACCTGGGGTTTCGGGCCGGTGCTTTCGGGCCGTTCCTCCGTTCACTGTCGCAGCCAAGCGGGCAGGTGAGCTTGTCGGAGATGACTGAGACGCCGATTGGTGCGAGGGTTGCGGAATATGTCCGCCCGGGAACTGGATCATGCGCTGTTGTAACCATGGTCAAGGTCGGGGATCGCGATGCCTTCCTTTCGCTCCATCAGAAGGTGTCTGCCCGGATACCGGATGCGTTGATCGCCAATGGCCGCCACCTTGGCGACATGATCGCCGAGATCTCCAAAGAACAGCTCATCAGATTCGGACTGCTGGTTACCCTGGTGTCAGCGACAATGCTGTTTCTTGTGTTCGGTCGGCCGGAAATAGTGTTGATTACCCTGCTCCCGGTCTTTACGGGTGTCTTCTGGACACTGGGAACGCTGGGGCTCATGGGCTATGCAATCAACTTGTCCAACGTCATCTTCGTGGTGTTTGTATTCGGGGCCTGTATTGACTACAGCCTGCTTCATGTGACCGGAAAACTTGCACCCGTGCGCGGATTCCCATCCCGCATGGCCGCCATCGGCGGGTCAGTCTCGATCTGTGCGGTCACCGGGCTCATAGGCATCGGCGTGTACGTGATTGCGAGGCATCCGGCGCTGCATGCTGTCGGTGTCACTGCCCTGCTGGGGATTGCATTCAGTGTCTTTTCTGCCGTTGTTCTTGTGCCTTTATGCATGGACTGGGTTCTGCGGCGGCCGGTTCCGGAGATGAAGGGTCCCACAACGGATGCAGCATTGATTAGAAAGCACATCAACGGCCTCTATCGTTATCAGGGTCCATTCGTTGAGAATTTTGTCTTCTGGAAGATGCGGAGCGATCCGCTATTCCTGAAGCTTGATGCCGCCGTGCCGCGGAGAGCCGACATTCTTGACCTGGGCTGCGGCTATGGCATGGCGTCGCACTGGCTGTCTCTTCAAAGTCCGGACCGGACCCTCGTCGGCGTTGACTATGATGCCGGCAAGATTCGAGTTGCGGGTTGCACAGCATCGGGTGCAGGCCGTGTAACCTTTGAGCAGCGTGATATCCTGACGTGGCCATTCCCGAAGTGCGATGCGGTTCTCCTGCTTGATGTGTTGCACTACTGGGTGCCCGAGAAGCAGCAGGCACTGATTGTCAAGGCGCGAGAAGCCCTGCGTCCCGGCGGCAGGCTGGTGTTGCGAGACGGAGCGCGCGCCGAGACGGATGGGCACCGGAGTGTTGCACGGTGGGAGCGCATGGCAACGCGATTTGGTTTCAACAGGACTGTCGAAGGTCTGCATTTCCTCAGTGAGAAGGAATTGAAGATTGTGCTCGAACGGGCCGGTTTCAGGAATGTTGAGATGATTCAAGGCGCGGGCCGCGGCTCGAACATAATGCTGGTGGCATCAACATGATGCGATGTTGAATGTCTTGCTCTCTTCGGCGGATCGAGTGGTTCGCGACGTCGCAATCTGCCAGGCCTGGAAACCAGCCCGCTTCCGACCGAAGGGCGGGCAGGTCAGCGGTTTGATTGCATTTCTGCTGCATCTTTCCGGCATGGGCATTCTCCTCGGCACCTGCGTGTGTATCACTGACGCCTGATGCTATTCGCCGGAGTATTCCGGTTCGTCCTTTGCAATGAATCCGGCAGGCATTTGATCTCCGGGCTTGTCCGAGCCAGGATCAAGTTTCAGGAGCAATAAGGAGCCATTCGAGAGAACGATACGGTGCGGAGTCTTCATGAGATCTCGAATGTGGCGCAAGTACTCGCTCTCGTCCATAGGCCACCTGTTGGCGCGGGAGTCGAGCAGAACATACTCCGCATCCTTCACTACTGGAAACTCATAAAGCCGCCGCCTTTGTGTCAGGTGGGGGACGAACGCCTCCTGTGCCGACACTGCCGCGCCGGGCGGTATTTCCGGAAGTACATGCTCGTGAACGTAGCGGGAGTATTGCGTTGAGCGGTATTCCTTCAGATTCGACACGGGCGACGCGCCGAAAAGCGTGAGCGAACAGAGAATCAGAAAGACCGGCAGCGATGAATCCCGCCTGCATTCCAGCTGCGATGCCCGGAATAAGAGTCTTCTGGCGCCAAACACCGCGGAGATGAAGACGAATGGAGTGAGAGGAGAGGTGTACTGGAAAGAGGTTGAATACTGCGGCCGACAATCACTGAGCAGATTCTGGATCAGCGTGGGCGCGGTGAGAAGGAGATGCGAGGGGCTTGCAAAGGAAAGGAAACCCAGAGGCCCGAAGACGTTCCAGACATACTCCAGTTTGTCATGGGTCAGCAAATGGGACAGGACGTAGGCCGGTCGCGTGGCGAGAGTCGTCATGATGGCAGGGATGTTCTGCCCCAGATAACTGTACCTCCCGACAAACCCGTAGGGTGCGTTCCGGAAGTGGGGGATCACCAGGAAGATAAGCGCAAAGAAGATGGCGAGTCCGGAGAAGGCCAGAACAGGTCCGAGTAGTCGTTGCTTTCGTACGAAGAGAATATAGACGCCTAGGATGAAGATAATTGCCGCGATCTCCTCCTTGCATGCAAGAGCCGCTCCGAGCACAAGAAGAAATGCGATGGTCCTTCCTTTGTGAAGGAAGAAAAACGCAAGCATGAGCAGGGGTGTCGCAATGGCTATCTCATGGAAGTCATACAGATTGACGTTTCTCATTGGTTGATAGCAAAGGTACAGGAAGGCAAAGAAGAGTCCCCAGTTGCGTGATTTGAGTTCCGAAGATGCGAGGAGAAACAACGGCAGCGCCGCAAGAGCGAGGATGACGGTCTGGACTAGAAGCAAGTATGCCGGATGAGGCCAAAGGCGATAGCCTGGAACGAGGAGATACAGGATGGGCGAGAAGTGTTCGCCGAGAAAACTATTGTCAAGAATGGAGCTGTGGAGGCCAAAGCCGTTTGTTGCCGACCAGAACACCTGGCTGAAGATGCCGAGGTCGTAAGCATGCGATTTGAAGGCCGAGTGCTTCATGCATACGACGGCGCCCATGATGACTGAATAGCCGATAATCAGGCCTGCCAGCACGAGTAGTGATCGTTTTTCCGTGAGAGGAGCGAATCTCTGCAATGTTTGCCTGATTGAGCGGATCAGGGGGATGTCATGAATCGGGGTGCGCCAATCAATGAGTTTGCGCAGGAGGAGAAGCGCAAACACGGCAGCACCGGGGTTTTCTGGCCCATGTGCGCTGATTCTTATCTGGAATATGTTGACAGTCCATCCGCCACTGACAATGACTGAAACAAGGATCAGGAAGCATGCGACCGCGGTGATGTCGAGAAGAGTTGTCAAAGCTTGCATGGCTTTGCTGCGGGTGGAGCCTCCGACGACATAGTGGAACAATTCTGACACTCTCTACTCCCTGTATCAGCCCCGCCTATCTTCTCGGAATAGGCGGTATCGTGTGAAGTTATTTCCTCGGCAGCAACCACAGCCGCTCTCAAGCATTGTCGTGAGCGAGTGAACCAGTTTTGAAAGGGTATAGTCAAGGAAATGCTTCAGAATTGCCCTCGGGCTTGCTTTCCTCCCTGTATTTCATACCATCTGCCCGGTCGAACAGTACTTCACACTGATTTCTGCGCCGGAAAGGCGGCGTGTACCTGGATTGGTGACATATTTATGAATAGTGTCGATACAACTGGTCCGGTGTTGCGGCGGAATAGTTGCTGTCAGCAGGAGGCTCCACAGTCAGGCAATCATGACATTCCGTCAGGATGGAAGCAGATCCTCGACTTGGATTTTATCTACAAGTGGGCAACTCTGCTTATTCTTCCCGCTTATGCAATCACCACAGGGATCAGGAGTCAGATATTCGTTATCTATGTGATTCTCTTTGTTCTCAAAGTCAGGAAGAGCGGGTATGTCAAGTGCGGATTGGAGTACTACTTTGCCATTGCCATGCTAGGGCTGGCGGTAAGCTTTATCGGCGTGTGGGATGCGAAGATTCTGAAGAATGTTATCCAGGTCGCCAAGATCCTGTGCCTGCCAATCCTGATGTGTCAGTACAAGCCAATCCGCAAGATCGAGAATGATCTTGCCCTTATCTTTGCCGGACTTGGGGTTTACGGTCTGGCACGAATGCTGTTTGCACCGCTGGTGACCGGCTACGCGCTTGACCGTCCCTATTGCTATTCGGATTTCTTCATGCATTCATCGGTAATAGCTTTTTCCGGTTATCTCTTCTTCCTGGTCAGCTTTGTAAGGAGAGAGGGCTATGGATGGAAACTGTTCAGCGCGGTCAATGTGCTCATCTTTGCATATCTCATTTTACTGCACAGCGTCAGGGCATCCTACCTCGCCTTTCTGATCCTCACTCCCGTCATCCTGCTGTTCGAGTTCAAAAGGATGGCCTTTATCAGTATGGCCTGCCTGCTGGTGTGCGGCGCGGCGATTGCCGGCGGTCTGTGCATGTTCCGTCCTGAGATTGCGACGAAGACGGGGGCGAAGATTCGCTCTATCGTAGACAACAGCAATGGCAGCAACAGGGGGCGGGTGGTGTTCTGGAAGAGAGCAATTCAGGTGTTTTCTGAGAATCCTGTCAATGGCATTGGCTACCGTCGGTTCAATCGCAGGTATGTCGACGCCAGGAGTGCCGAGTTCGATTGGGCATTCTGGCATGCGCACAGTGAATTCTTCAGTATGCTTGCGGAAACCGGGTTGATCGGGGTTATCGCATGGTTTGCGTTCAAGATCAGGCTTCTTGTGTTGTTCTTCAGAGAGCGCAGGCATTGGATTGGTGCCTTCATGCTCTACCTGTTCCTGGCTTTTGAGATTCACAATTTCTTTGAATGCTACTTGTATGAGCGTAATGCGTATATCTACATTTATGTCCTCCTTGGCCTTGGTATCAACCAGATTGTCAGAAAACGAGGAGCATCGACCTGTTCTGCGGAATGCGAATCAATCGCATGAATGCGCTAAAAGTCAGCGTGATAGTTCCGTTCTATAACGCCGAAGCCTCCATCGGGCGGACACTTGAAAGCATTGCGGTGTCATCTCATGAGCACATCGAGGTCATCCTGATCGACGATTGCAGCTCGGATCGGAGCGGCGACATCGCCGCAGCCTTATTGTGCAAGGACGGTCGGTTCAAGTGTTTCAGGAATGCCGAGAACAGGAATGTATCCTTTTGCCGCAACCGTGGAATAGATGCAGCCTCGGGTGATTTCATACTGTTTGTGGACAGTGATGACAGGATATCCCCGGATTGGATACGGAATTTGTTGAACGATGCCGTTGCCACCGGGGCGGAAGTTGTCATAGGGAAGACCAGGCGGCTTGAGGGCGGACGGGAACGCGACTATAGGATGAAAGGACTGGGGCGGTGTGGATCTCTCCGGTTTGAAACCATGGTGTTCAAAGACAACTCAGTTGTCTGGAACAAGTTGTATTCATCGGCTCTTATCAAGCGCGAGGGTATACGCTTTGATGAAGGCCTCTGCATCGGGGAGGATCTGCTGTTCAATTTCCAGGCGCTGGGCCTTGCACGCGGGATCTATTATAATGACAAGGGCTATTATTGCTACCAGGCAGATAACAAGTTCTCCATAATGCGCAGCAGTCCCCCGGCTAAGCGCATCTCCAATCTGTCGCGGTTGCTTCGTATTCTCGTCGAACGCTCCATGAACATGGAGAAAAAGAATCGCGGTGTCCTGAGCAAGGTTTCCAGGGATATCCTGATGCTTCACTACCGGTTCAAGAACGAGGCCATTGATCGTTCAACAATGAATGCGATAAGGGAAATTGACTGTTTCATGCCATTCAAAGTCAGGTTCAGCCTGTTCCGTAAGTCAGTGAGAGGTGCCATCTTCCTGCAAGCGCGGGCATAGTAGTCTGCCGCAACCCGTTTCCAGCGTCCCGCTGTTGACTGTCATTCTGGCCCGGCCTATGATTCAAGACGAATGACATCTCCTGGTCAGAATATCAGTGTAATAGTGAGCACCTGCAATCAGCCTGAACAGCTTTGCATGGTTCTGCTTGCAATCAGGCGGCAGACAGTGCTTCCGGCCGAAGTTCTGGTTGCCGACGATGGATCAAGCGGCGAGACGAGAGAGGCTCTCTCCGCTATCGCCCGCAGCCTGCCATTCCGCCTTGTCCATGTGCGTCAACCGCACGAGGATTTCCGGCTCGCGCGCAGCCGCAACAATGCCATTCACAATTCCGGCGGCGATCTGATTGCATTTCTCGACCAGGACACGCTTCCGCACAGGAACTGGCTGGAGAGTTATGTTGCACACCTTTCGCCGGGTCGCGTCTGCACCGGCTACGTCCTGCGACTGGGCGAAGATGCAGCCAGGAATCTCACGGCGGCCGTTGTTGATGCCGGCGAGTTCGAGACCTGGCACGGGTCATCTGAATTCAGCCGCCTGGACGCGCTGCAGCGGAAGTACTCCTGGTACACGCTTCTCAGGCGTCTTGGCTTGGGAATCAAGGGCCGGCCCGCGATCGCGTTTGGCAACGCCGCAATCTGCCGGTCAGACCTGGTCAGGGTGAACGGATTCGATGAAGAGTACATCGGCTGGGGGCAGGAGGATGATGATCTTGGGTGGCGTTTGTATTTTGCCGGAGTCCGTCCTGTTCCTTTGGTCAACCGGGCGCTGGTCAGTCACATCTGGCATCCGCCTCGTCGCGGCGACTGGAAGAAAGGTGCAAATATTGAGCGGTATCGCAAGAGGCGCACATCCGCCCAGTGTGCCATAGGTCTGAAAAGACATCCGCATCCTGATGTTGCCGTGACGATTCTGTGAGCAGTGCGGACGCGGAATGCAAGCAAGCCGCGGAATCGTGAATTAAGAAGAATAGGATCAGAATCCCTCGCTTCGATATCTGAAGCTCATGGATCCCGCGTGCGCTTGCTGCGTGGATTGCCTTCGGATGGGAGAAGGCGAACCATCAGGCCCGGGAGGTTTCGTATCCCTCGCTTCGAAGGCCGGCCACAAGTTCGCCCATCAACTCCTTGACGCTGACGATCTTGTCTATCTTGTAGGCATTCTTGCCGCACATCGCAAAGCCGTCTCTGAAATCGCCCTTGCAGGCGTTCAGCAACACTTCGGCAATACAGTAGTTGGCGTCCTTTGCATGGCAGGTGATAAGGCATTTGTATGTGCAGGTGAATTTGCTCTTAACGCCGCGCTGTGACCGTTCAACAAACGCGTTGTTGATTACCCGTGCCGGCATTCCCACCGGCGAATGAATGATGATGACATCCTTTTCCGAGGAGTTGATAAAGGCCTGCTTGTATTCTATCGAAGCGTCGCATTCGTGGGTTGCCACAAACCGCGTGCCCATCTGGACACCGCTTGCGCCAAGCCTAAGAAACCTGGCGATGTCCTGGCCGGTGTAGATTCCGCCGGCCGCTATCACCGGGATCTTCTTCCCATGCGCCTTGCCGTAGCTTTCCGCTACGGCAAGCACATCCTGCACAAGTGTTTCAAGAGGTTTCTCTTTTTCGTTCTCCAGTTCATCGAATTTGAAACCCAGGTGGCCGCCGGCCATTGGGCCTTCCACCACGAAAGCATCAGGCAGCCTGTTGTACTTGCTGAGCCATGTCTTGCAGACTATGTCCGTGGCCCTTCCGGAGGATACGATTGGTATGAGGCTGGTAGAGGAATCCTTTGCATAACCGGGAAGTCGCAATGGGAGCCCGGCGCCGGAAATGATAGCATCCACCTTTTCTTCAACGCAGACCTCAACCAGACTGCCGTAATTAGTAAGGGCAACCATAATGTTCACGCCAACCGGCAGCCCCTGGTCCTTCACCTTCCGGATCTCTTTCCTCAGGCTTTCCCGCGAACGTTCGATGTAGGGTCGGGTGATCTCCCCTTCGAGTTCACCAAGTCCGACGCTGGCGATCACGCCGAGCCCGCCGGCGGCCGACACTGCGGCAGCAAGCCCTGCTCTGGATACGCCAACCCCCATTCCTCCCTGGATAATCGGCAAATCCAGGGTAAGTTTCCCTATGACCAGCTTGGGCAAATGCATTGAAATAGTCTCCCAACGGGAAAAATGCGAGAGCCAACATCTCTCGCCAGAATTACCGCGGCTTCAATTATAGAGCAATCAGGCCAAAGGATGCAATTGAAGATTGTATGTTTTCCAGAAGCTGAAATTGCCGCTGAAATTACTGGAAAATGGCCGGAAAGTTGCTGGTTTGCCTTGCGCCGGGATCTGACTCTATAGAACATCAGGCATGCCAGCGAGATTGAGGGAACATAAATGCCTGGCTGGCGGCCGCGCGGGAATGGCATCAGAGAGATATCATGCAGGTTGCCCATGGCGAGGACTGTCCTGCAGTTTCTTCCTTTCCTGGTCGGAGAGGAGGCATCCCTTCACGCAGCGTGGCTTGCAGCTGCCATCACATGGTTCCACGTGAATCACGACATCGGATCCTGCGAAGTGCTCCGAAATGGCTGCCTCAAGATCTTCGCTTATGCAATGAGCCTCGGCCACGGTCATGGACTTGTCCAGGATCATATGGAATTCGATAAAGTGTGATGATCCGGCTTTTCTTGTTCGCAAGCCATGCATGCCGATGACTACCGGTCTCCGCCCTAGGACGCAGTCCTGGATCCAGGCCTCCTCCTCCCGAGCGAGCCGGACATCGAGCAGGTCGCGTATAGACTCCATTGTCAGATCCCAGGCCGCTTTGACGATCAGGATCGCGACCAGCATCGCAGCCACGGGGTCGACCCATGCCAGGTTGGCATTCGGGAAGACGCGGCCGCAGACCCAGATTACTGCGAGACCGACCATGACTCCGGCAGACGTGTAAACGTCGGTACGCAGGTGCCAGGCATCGGCCCTGAGCGCAATCGAGTCGGTTTCTCTTCCGACTTTCATCAGCCTGCTGGAAACAACCGCGTTGGCTACGGATGAGATCAGCATTATCAAAACGCCCCAGCCAAGCAGTTCGAGCGGCTGTGGATTGGCAAGTTTATGGATCGCCTCACTGACAATCCATGCGGCGGCCACGAATATGAGAATCGCCTCGGCGGCCCCGGACAGGTTCTCGAACTTGCCGTGGCCGAACGGGTGTTCATCGTCGGCCGGCCTGCCGGAGGTGCGCACTGACATGAATGCAATGACCGACGCCAGAAGGTCGACGCCGGAGTGAATCGCTTCGGAGATAATTGATACAGATCCCGTGAGCGTTCCCACGACCAGTTTCAGCCCGACCAGTACGGAGTTGGAAACGACAGACAGCAAGGCCACGGAAGATTTGCGATGATTTACCAGTGCGTCATTCATGATAACCCCATAAAAAAACCCGCGAGACTCGAAAGTCCCGCGGGTCTAATGCCCGTTGCCCTACAACCTCAGGCCCAGCCGCGCCCTTGACGGGCCGCTTGTTCCGTTGGTCCGAAAAGTACCGATTCGGCTCCGGCCTGTCAATACCGCCGGGGCCAAAAAAGTTCAGACGTCGCAGATTGTCACGGCTTTCTTGAGCGATTCAAGCGGATCGCGTTTCGGGCCATACTCGTGCGCCACGTAGCCGTCGTACTTCAGTTTGACAATTGCGCGCATGATCGCCGGATAGTTGAGTTCCTGCGATTCGTCGATTTCGTTCCTGCCCGGCACACCGGCTGTGTGGAAATGGCCGATATACTGGATATTCTCCTGGATCGTGGCGATCACATCGCCTTCCTGGATTTGCATGTGGTAGATGTCGTAAAGCAGTTTCACCCGCGGACTGCCGACCCGCCTGCAGATGTCCGCACCCCACGCGGTGTGGTCACACTGGTAGTCCTTGTGATTACGCTTGGAGTTCAGCAGTTCCATGCAGATGGAGACTTTCTTCTCCTCCGCGAAGGCGGCGACCTGTTTCAAACCCTCGACACAGTTGGTTGCACCTTCGTCATCGGACAGGCCGGCCCGGTTACCGGAAAAACATATCACGTTCGGAAATCCGGCGTCGGCCGCGAGTTCTATGTCCTTGCGCATGCTGGAGAGGCATAGCGCGTGGTTTTCCTTCCGGTTCAATCCTTTTGAAAGGCTGCCGCTCATAACCATTGTGCATACAAGCCCGTGCTTCTTGAGTATGGGCCAGTCGGCCGGGCCAATGAAGTCCATGCCCTTCAGTCCAAGATCAACGCAGACCTTGCACTTGCTTTCAAGCGTCATCTTCCCGAATACACCGCATGCTGCCTGCTTGATCCTTCCATTCAGAACCGGATTCTTCGGAGTGTCCTCGGCGCGCGACGTCTGGCCACCCAGCCCGCACGTTGTCACTGCCGCTCCAACCGCCAACCCTTTAAGAATCTGACGCCTGCTGATCTGCCCCGAACCCAGCTTTTCATTGATGCTCATATCTCCTCCTTCCATTATTGGATCCATATTCAGAAACTTGAAAATGGGAAACGACTGCGATCCCTGATAATCGGCGCCGCAATCTGCGTCTTGTCGCCAGACTCATAAGGTGGGGGCCCGATCACGACGTTATGATCGGGGTCGAGGTGGTCCGGGTCCGGCGATCCGAATGGATCAACTCCATAGCCGTGCATCTTCTCCTGCCGTTCGACGGTCCTGAGTTCTTGTCCTGCCGCCCAGTAGATAAATATGGCAATGAGTATTAGAGTCCAGATTCCGTAGCGATAGCCGGCGAGCCCCAGTACGACTGCGCCGGCTTTGCCTATTGTTGCCGCCACGAATGTTGCGCGGAGCCGGCCAAGCCTGCGGGTGAGCCATGCCCGAAGAATGCGGCCGCCATCCATCGGGAATGCCGGAATCAGGTTGAATACCACCCAGCCGAGATTGGTCAGCCCCAGGAGCTGTAGTGCGTTGAGATGCACAACGTGAGGCGCCTCGCCGGCAAAGATGATCGGGCTCAGTGGCGCATACAGGCCTCCGAAGAACAGCAGCAGAAACAGGGCGAAGCTTACCGCCGGTCCAGCCCCGGCCATGAGCAGTTCGTCCATGGGACGCCTCGGAATGCTCTCCATCTGTGCGACACCTCCGATGGGTAGAAGCAGGATTTCCCGCACGCGCGACCCCTTGCGCATCGCTACATAGCAGTGGCCGAGTTCATGCAGCGTGATGCAGGCGAACATTCCTACGCCAAGGAGGACTGCGGCGACCCAGCCGAAATCCCAGTTCATGAGCGGGATGATAAGAATCATCGAAATGTGGAGCTTGATCGGGATGCCCCACACGCGGAGAATTGTGAATGACCATTTAGAATTCATGATCCGGCAAGATAGCCAAGTTGAACGGGCCTGCCAAGGACATACACGGGATTCATGCGTGTTTCAGCACGATGTCTCCAAGCTTGACCCCAGCTCATTTGCGACCATGTCGCACTTGGCTTTCAGAAGCATGTAGATGTTGCCGGGCCGGTCATTGCAGGTTTCAAAGTTGCCATGACCCTTGGCGAGAATGACGTCAGCGTTCTTAAACGCCGCCCTGAATTCATCCGATACATGGTCCCAGTGAATCCCGATATCATTTGACCCGGTCTCGATGATTCTTGTCAGCTTCTTCATTCCGGACACCTCGGCATCCGCCATTGTTGCGTCGTTAATGATCGGGCCGGACTTGACTGCAAAAACGACCTCGGTTCCTGTTGCCAGTATCTGCTCGACCAGTATGGTATCGAACACGATTTCGCCCGCGTTGTCGCCAAGGTAGAGAAGCTTGCGGCCGGCCCGGAGTTCCTTCCTGAAGTCCTCAAGCGCGTTAATGGCAAACGCCTGCGTCATTATTTCGCGGAAATCCTTCTCGATGTCAAACTTGTGGCCGATTCCGAGGTCGATGATATTTCCGGCCGCGGCAGCGTGAACGGCGGCATCCAGTTTGTCCTTAGCGCGGGCCACCATTGTTCTGGCTTCCGGCAGGAGTGCGAGCGCGATCCGGTTGGTATCGTCTTTCTGTTTCTTGAACGGATCCGGCAGGCCGGTCAGGCCTGCAACAATGCTGTACACCGGCTGGGAAAGGGCGGCGGGTGTCTGGTCCAGCGAAAGGCCGGGAATGATCTTTGCAACCCGGTCCAGAGCCTTACGATGGATTCGCGGATCCTGTGTTGCGATCCTCGCGGTATTCAGCGTCTGCTTCAACAGACAGACTATGCAATCCGATTTTGCTTTCACGGTGTCTTCTCCAATTGGCGAATTGAGGTCAAACGTCTATGACAGGTCCCTTGCCCGGCGGCGGCCTGCGTTTATCCTGGAACAGGGTCCCCGTTCGCGATATGACAAGGGGTTCGCGGTGCCGGGTGTAGCCAAGGAAAAAACTGACAATACTTATTACGAGGCTGCCGCCGACCGCCGCGCCGAAACTGGCAATATGGAAACCTCGCACAAGCCAGGCTGTCAGGCCCAACAGTATGGCATTGGTGAACAGCAGGAAAATACCGAACGTAACTAAGATAAAAGGCAGGGAGAGGAAGTTCAGAATCGGTTTTACGAATGTATTGAGCACGCTCAGCACAAGCGATGCCACGAGCAAGCTCTGCCATCCGTCGTAGTTGATGCCGGGCACAACGTGCGCGGCAGCCAGTACCGAAAGTGTCAGGATGAACCAGCGGAATACGATCATTTGCATATAACACAGAGGATACCGCCACGCCGCAAAATAGCGACACAAAACGGCGGGCGGAAACAAGCCTGGAATCTTCCCGTGGAAGTCTCTTGTCGCAACAATTCAGTTGAAACCACGTATGAATGCCGGGTGGAGAGATCCCGAAAAGCCTTTTCCTGCATTTCAGAGATGCGCTCAAATTCTGATGATAACTCTTGCAAAGCATACATGAAACTTCATACCCTGACCCGTGGATCTGCTGTGGACCACGCGCTAGCAACATCTTCAGTGTATACCAGTTGATATAAACCGGTGAAGGGGAAGGTTCAAAGCGATGCATCGTATTATCAATCATCTCATCCAGTTGCAGGAGCTAACACTTGTCAGGGAGCAGGAAGCATTCATGGGAGGAGATCGGCTTGCGCAGCTTGACCTGTCGATCAAAAATCTGACGGAACAGCTTCCGATCAACGTCCGCACGATTTTTCAGAAACTACAGAAGAAGGATCCAGTCGTTGTTGTTCCCGTTTCGAACGGTGGTTGCAGCACATGCGGGATGAAGTTGCCGATAAGCCTTGTTCAGTCCATTCGCGCGGAAGAGCATATTCAGTATTGTCCCAACTGCACCCGGCTGCTTTACTACACTGATTCGGTGCCGCGGAGCGTGGCCCAGAAGCAACGCCGTACCGAGCCGCGGAAAGTTGGCATCGACCGCTTCTCTGCTGCCGAGTTGATGATTCCCAGGCTTGAGGCGACAGATGTTGAGGGTGCGTTGCGCGAGCTGGCGGGCATGATGGAGAAAGAAGGTTTCGTGAGCCAGGCCGACAAGCTTGTGGAGTCAGCACTGAGGCGCGAAGCGATCATCAGCACGTCGGTTGATCACGGGTTGGCTTTCCCTCACGTTCGCGGTGTTGAGGGTGGGGGTCTGACCCTGGCGCTGGGCTTGAGCCCGAAAGGCATCCAGTTCAACCACGAAAAATCCCTGAGTCATGTCATCTTCTTTATGGTGATACCGACAGCCGCCAATGCGTTTTACCTCAAGCTACTCGCCGGGCTGGCCGAAACCTTCATGCAAGCCGATGCGCGACAGGCGCTGATGGAGGAAGACGCTCCGGCCAAGCTGTGGAAGACCCTGAAGAAGCTTACTCGCCGCTCCATTCCCTGATATGGGGTCAGGCTCTATATCGTCAGGTAGTCCTTCGAGATGCTTATCCGCGGCTGTTGTGTGTCTTTGGCAATTTGCTTACAAACGCACCCATGCGGCGCACCGCCTCCTTGATATCATTGAGGTCAGTTGCATATGCGCACCGCAGGTAGCCTTCGCCTGACTGGCCGAACGCGGTACCTGGCACGCAGGCAACTTTCTGCTCATCGAGCAGTCGCATCGAGAATTCCTTTGAAGTCAGGCCGTGGTCGCCTATGTACGGGAAAGCATAGAATGCTCCGCTGGGCTTGTGGCATGGCAGTCCGATTTCGTTCAGGGCCTGGCAGATGAAATTGCGCCTCTTTTCGTAGGAGTTCTTCATTTCTTCAACATCGTTGCGGTGATTCTTCAACGCTTCAACCGCCGCCTTCTGGCTCAATACCGGAGCGCACATGATCGTGTACTGATGAATCTTCATCATCGCTTCTATGATATCGGGCCGGCCGCAGGCATAACCCAGGCGGAAACCGGTCATGGCCCAGCCCTTTGAAAAGCCGTGCAGAAATATCGTGCGCTCCTTCATGCCAGGGAATGCGGCAATACTGAGCTGTTCGCCCTCGTATGTAAGTTCCGAGTATATCTCGTCAGTAATGACAACGAGGTCGTGTTCCACCGCAAACGCCGCTATGCCTTCCAGGTCCTTTCGTCGCATCGTGGCGCCGGTCGGATTGGTCGGGAAATTCAGGATCAGAGCCTTTGTTCTATCAGTGACTTTCTTCTCCAGCATTTCGCGCGTCAGCCTGAAACCGTTGTTGCGGCTGGTGCCCACGGGTATGGCCTTTCCATGCACGAACGTGACGATTGGACCGTAGCATACGTAGCATGGCTCGTGATAGAGAACTTCATCCCCGGGCTCCACGACTGCGCGGACTGCGAGGTCCAGCGCTTCGCTGACGCCGACTGTGACGAGTATCTCGGTGGCGGGATCGTAGGCCACCTTGAATGTTTCCTCGACATAGTCGGATATGGCGTCCCGCAACGAATCGAGGCCGCGGTTTGATGTGTAGCTTGTGGCTCCGCGGTCGAGGGCATAGATTGCCGCCTCGCGGATATGCCATGGCGTGACGAAATCAGGTTCGCCGATGCCCAGGCTTATGATGTCCTTGCGCGTGCTGACTATGTCGAAAAAGTCGCGGATTCCCGAACGCGGCACATCCTTCAGATGACGCGCCACGGGATCACGGCGCGGCTTTATCCGGGCAGCCTCATGGTGAGACTTTGAGACGTTCCTGCTCATCCTTCACCTCCATGAGAACCCCGCGTTCTTTGTAAGTCTTAAGCATAAAATGTGTGGCAGTGGAAACCACGCCGTCCATTGTTGCAAGTTTTGAGGCCACGAATGACGCCACCTCGCGCAGATCGGTGCCGCCGATAAAGACGAGCAGATCATAGCCGCCCGACATCAGGTACATGGCTTCAACCTCCGGGAACTTGGCAATGCGGCCGGCTACCCGGTCGAACCCGCCTTCCCGTTCGGGTGTGATTTTGACCTCGATGACCGCATCGACTCTTTTCAGATTGAGCGAGTCCTCGTTCACGATGGCCTGATAGCCGCGGATGATGCCTGTGCGTTCGTATTTCGTGATCTTGGCCTTCACTTCGGACTCGGACATGTTCAGCATCTTCGCGAGGTTGCCTGGTGTTTCCAGCGCGTTCTGCTTGAGGAGCTTCAGAAGTTTATCCATATCAACCTCCGTGAAACTTGGAATTGCTACTTACAGCAACAGCAACACTTCGTCTTGGACTTGCCTGCTGTCTTCTTTGCAACTTTCTTTACCGCCTTCTTTGCCTTTGCCATGATACTTCTCCTTCGGGTTTGTAGTGAAACAATGCGGCGTATCATACACGGTGCTGCGCGATTTGCAACAGACTTTGGTGTGACTTGGATTCAAATGCAGGTTGCGATTGGCCATGGGATGAGATAAAAGCACCGGGTAACGAAGATGTTGTCTCGAGCGTATGTCCACCTGTGAAAGGATCCGCATGAGCCTGAGAGTTCTCTCCTTGCTGGCGGTGTTCATGGTTTCCAGCCTGATGACCGCCGTCGCGGCGACTCTGACCATCGAAAACGGAAAGCTCAGTGTGACCCATGACGGCACGGCCACCACATTCGCTGTCACTGAGATGTCCTCGGATAAATGCTTCCTGGTGAATGGGAAGCTCGAAGGCGCGCCGGGTGTTCGGGCTATCTTCAGACTTCGACGGATCCTGTGCTTGAGAAAAGCCGAGATCAAGAAGGGGAATTTGAATCTGGTATGTCAAACGGAGTCAGGATATGACGATAGACAGAGAATAAGGAGGTCCATATGAGCGGGCATGATTCAGTTTCACGCAGGGATTTCATCAAGACAGTCACAGTGGCCGGTGCCGGGGTTGGGCTGAGTGGACTCGTCTCCACCGGATCGGCCCAGGCTGAGAAGGGCCCGGTTGCGCCAATTCAAGTCGGCAAGAGCGTGATGGGGCTGAAACACCCGAAGATGGACCGCGTTCGGGTGGCGTTCATTGGTGTCGGCGCGCGTGGCGGTGGTCACCTGGCTCAAATGATGACGTTTGAAGGAGTGGATGTTGTTGCCATTGCCGATAATCACCCACCGACGCTGGACTCGGCCGTGAACAAGGTAACCGGCAAGAAACGTCCCAAGCCTGCGGCTTATGGCGACGGCGATTATGGCTACCGGAAGATGCTTGAGCGCACCGACATTGACATAGTGGTGATTTGCACACCCTGGGAATGGCATGCGAAGATGTGTGTTGATTCAATGAAAGCCGGCAAGCATGCGTTTACGGAAGTGCCGGCCGCAATCACGGTGGAAGAGTGCTGGGAGCTGGTGGATACGGCGGAGAAGACCGGGAAGCATTGCATGATGATGGAGAACTGCTGCTATGGTCAGGAAGAGCTGCTCTGCCTGAACATGTGTCGCCTTGGAATCCTTGGTGAGTTGTTGCACGGAGAGGCGGCCTATATTCATGAACTGCGCGGACAGATGAATGCCGTAGATCATGGCACAGGGTCGTGGAGGACGCTGCATTACGCAAACCGCAACGGGAATCTCTATCCAACCCATGGCCTTGGTCCGATCGCGCAGTACATGGGTATCAATCGCGGCGATAAGTTTGATTACCTGTCCACTGTCGCGTCGCCGGCGATTGGCCGGGCTTTATACGCCAAGAAGCATTATCCTGCTGATCACAAGTGGAACAGGATCAAGGAATGGAAGTGCGGCGATATCAATACAACGATCATCAAGACCGCATTGGGTCGTTCCATAATGCTTCAGTGGGACGAGACTTCACCACGGCCTTATACGCGTCTCAATCATATCCAGGGCACACGCGGGACATTTGCCGGCTATCCCAACAGGCTGGTGATAGAGGGCGAAACCAGCGTTACACACGATTGGACGATGACGGATAAGTTGCAGCCATTTATTGAGAAATATGAACACCCATTGTGGAAAGCGCGTGGTGAGAATGCGAAGACTGCGGGTGGGCACGGCGGGATGGACTGGCTGATGTTGTGGCGCATCGTCTACTGTTTGCGTAACGGTGAACCGCTGGATCAGGATGTCTACGATGCCGCTGCATGGTCGGTTATAGGGCCGCTGAGCGAAAAATCTATTGCCAGCAGGAGCGCATCGGTGGACGTACCTGATTTTACCAGGGGCGTCTGGAAGAAGACGGCGCCATTGGGCATAATCACCTGTTGAATGGCGATCTTGCTGAATGGTTCCGGCGAAGACGGTCGCGATTCCGAAATTGCGGGAGTCCCACCCCGGAATGCCGGGGGGCGGACCGTTCTTGAACATGAAAGGACGGCATTGCTGCTCCGCTGAGGCTTCCTTTTCCGCGAAGAAGGAGCTGTGCTGCCCGTTGGGTCTCTTCACCGGAATCGAATAAGGAGAGAATGAAGATCATGAGAAGCATTATTGGTCCACTGACGGTCTGCCTGTTTGCTTCGTGTCTTTGTTCTGACGCTACAACGTCTGCTTTGGACAACGGTCTGGTTGTCAGAGGCAACACCTCTTTCGCGCTGGACTTGTATGGCAAGCTCCGGACCAGGGAAGGAAACCTGTTCATGTCGCCGTACAGTATTTCAACAGCGCTGGCCATGACGTGGGGAGGGGCGTGTGGTGAAACGGCAGCACAGATGGCCAAGGCGCTTCACTTCAATGCACCAGCGGACCAGCTCCATTCCGTATTTGCCGCGATGGAAGTGAAGCTTGCCGCCGTCCAGGCAAAGGGCAAGGTGAGGCTCAGCGTTGCAAATTCACTCTGGCCCCAGCAAGGCTATGCGCTCCTGCCTGAATACCTTGATCTCTGCAAGAAACACTATGGAACAACTGTTGTGCCACAGGACTATGCCAGTGCCGCCGTATCGGCCCGGGCAACCATAAACGCATGGGTTGAGGATAAGACCAACAGGAAGATAACCAACCTGATCGGGCCTGGTGTTTTGAGCTCCATGACCCGCATGGTGCTTGTCAATGCCATCTATTTCAAGGGTAACTGGGCCAGCCAGTTTGATGCGAAGCTCACCCAGAAGCTGCCGTTTAACGCCGGCGGCACTTGCCCCGTTGATGTTCCGACTATGTTCCAGAAGACGGAATTCGGATATTTCGAGGACGGAGACTTGCAGGTGCTTGATCTTCCATACGCCGGCAATGATCTCTCGATGATCGTGTTGTTGCCGCGCAAGATTGACGGCCTGGGCGATCTCGAGGCGAAACTCTCGCCGGAGAATCTCGCCGTATGGACAGGGAAACTGGAGCGGTCGAAGGTAAAGGTCTTTATCCCGAAGTTCAAGATGACATCGCAATTCGGCCTGAACAATCAACTTGCGGCGCTTGGAATAACTGATGCATTCACCGGCAAGGCGGATTTTTCAGGCATGAACGGTCGCAAGGATCTATATATCAGTGCGGTAATCCACAAGGCTTTTGTTGATGTGAACGAGGAGGGCACCGAAGCAGCGGCTGCTACCGGGGTGATCATGAATTTGAAGTCCGCCCGAATCGAGCAGCCTTTACCTGTTTTTCGTGCCGATCATCCATTCCTGTTTTTCATGCGCGATAATGCCACAGGCAGCATTCTGTTCCTGGGACGCGTTGCGGATCCGTCAAAGATATGAGGAAGAAAGAACAGGCAATCCTGGTAGGCGCTGTGATTCTATTCGCGCTTTGGGTTGGGCTGCATTTCGGTGATTTCAGGGGTGCGGAACGCGGGGTTGGCCGGCTGTCACTCGGCTTGGTCTTCTCCCTTCTGGTTCTGTTGCGGCCAAAGCCGGTTGCCGAGCCCGAAGGGACATTCTCCTCCGGTGGATCCAAGTTGCTTCTCGTTGCGGCCGCGGCTTTTGCCGGCACAGTTCTCGGCATGTTTGGAGTGGTGTTTGGTGTGAAGCAGTTGGAGTGGGTCGGTCTCCTGGCACTGCTCTTTGCATGCCTGCAATGGTCTCTACCGGGCAAGTTCAGGCGGGACATCACTCTCTCGCTCTTTCTGCTCTATTGGACTCATTCGACGCCTGACCTATTTATCGGCCCGCTCCAGAGGGGGCTTCAGGCGGTTTCAGTCCACGGTGCTGAGCTTCTGCTGCAGGCTTTCAATCAACGCGTGTGGGCGGATGGACTGTGCCTGCGGACCGGGGCGCAGGTGTTTCTGGTGCCGGAAGCCTGCAGCGGAATGGCAACCGCGACAACAGTGCTCCTGTGTTGCACCGGCATTGGAATACTCTTTCGCTTCAAATTGCCGCAGCTTGTTTTCTTTCTGGTATTCTGCACTACCCAGGTTGTCCTGCTGAACATCCTCCGTATTGCCCTCATGGTGGTTTTTTCCGATCCAGGCCAACCGGCATGGGCGGAACGGTTCATTCACGATTCCCTGGGTGTGCTGCTGCTTGCGGCGATTGTTCTGACTCAGCTGGAAGCAGCGTGGTGGCGATCAAGCACAGAGAGAATGCTGGAGTCAGAGGAACGAGATATGGCGGCCAGAATCGGTGCCATAAGGAGATTGCCCATGTTCTGGCAGGCGCTGATCAGGAGCCCTGCAGTAACCGTGTGCGTGATTCTCATCCTGTTGTTTTCGGTGCTTTTTTACGCCAGAAGCAGACCTCCGCACCTTGCGTCCATGATTGCATCGGTCGCATCGGACCTGCTGGCGCAGGATAACGAGCAATCCGAGCGTGCCTATAGAGCCGCCATGCGACTCGACCCTGGGAACAACGACCTGAAGAAACAACTGGCGCGCGTACTCCTGGTGCGCGGAAAACCGCAGCAGGCGCTTGACGAGATTGGCCGCATTCCGGAACGAGATCGCGGACCCGAAATTGACGTTCTCAGGGCATGGGGCCTTGTCGGTACCGGCCGGTCCGACGACGCTGTGGCAGTTATCAGCAACACGGCTGCTGTCTATGGAGAGTCCCATCCCGGGGTGGCCATGGTTCGTGCCGAACTGGCCGCGCAAAGAGGAGAGGGGGAAGTAGCTGCGGATATGGTTGTCAAGGCATCTGAGTCCTCTCTGATGCTCCAGAGGGTTCGTGACCTGTTTCCCTTTCTTGCATCCGTCGGCCGGTTTGACGCCATTGTCAATTCAGACAGGCGTGCGCCCTACCGGAAGTTTCCGCAGGCGCTGATCGCAATCAATGCCTATCTTGACCAGAAGGACGTTACGGGTGCGGCCCAGGCCCTGACGATGGCATTGAAGTCATACGGAAACGAGTATCAACTGCTCCGCTACTGTTACACTCTTGCTGGTCTTCGGCCTGGCGGATCGTGAGAGACTGTCTTTGCTGAAAAGATTCTGATTCACCTTGAAAAGCTCGGCGCAGATGACCTGACCATGTGGGTGGAGCAATGTTTCCAGATTCACAGACCCGACCTTGCCTGGCTCATCTACCTCCAGTTGAAGAAGACTGATCCGGACAATCCGAACGTATTCCTTCTTCCAGCCAGATTCGGCGATGAGTGGTTTTCCTTCCGCCGGAAATTCCTCGGGCTGTCCGCGGAGCTTCAAGATGAAGTGATAGACCTGTCGCCGGACACATATCAATATCTTGTTCGTTCACCCAGTCCGTGGAAGAAGACCTGGAAGGACATTCCTTTGGGCGACAAACTCAGTGTCGGGCCTGAACATGATCTCGAGGCGGTTCAAAAGATGGAGCAAAGCTGTCTCGGCCTGGCCTTGGCTGAATTCGAAACACGCGAAAATGCGGGTACCCTTTCGGTCGACATGAAATACCGGTACGCCGCTGCCCTTGAGCTTGCGGGAAAAACAGATCGCGCCGCAGCAATGCTGGATAGTATCGTAGCTCAATTTCCGGGCGAGGCTAAGAATGTAATGCTTTCCAAGTCAGGACTTTATGCTCGAGACGGAAACTGGCAGGCTGTTTATGAGACTCTGCGGGAGTGGTCGGCAAAGCCGGATGCACCTTTGACAGCGATGCTGGCATTCTGCGATGCCCAGTTCCGGCTTCGTCTCGGTGTATGCGCATTGGAGACGAACAGGCGTATGCTGGCCAGGTTTCCTGAATCCGACAGGGCGATTGCTCTCCGGATCAGTCTTGCCGATAAGTTCCTGAGTGCCGAGGAGGAGCTCTCCTTCATTGAGCGGATCAGGAACCGGTTGTATGCAACGCAAGTGGCGGAGATTGAACTTCTCCGGAAGACGCAACGCTTTGCCGCGGCCCGCGCCTACGAAGGAGTATTCGGGATTAGCAGCCAGTCCTCTACGGGCGATACAACGCAGGCGTTGTCGCTTCCAAATGCCGAGTCGTCGCTGAACTGGTATAAGACCGTCATTCCTGCAAAGGCGCAGTTTGAAGAGAACGCAAAAATTCTTGAGCAGAATCTACCGAAAGCCACAAGCCCGTTCCTCAGCCGGGTGATAAAGCTGTGGCTGGACTGCTGGCGTTCGGATTGCGCGGTGGCGGATGCTGATCCTGACAGGTGGGCGGCATGTGGCCGTGACGGCATGGAGCAGGCGGCTGCGCTCAATCAGCTCACACTATTGCTGTGTGGAAGAGGCAGGAATGCGCTTGCCCTGGAGCCGGCCCGGCGAGCTGCTGAATCCATGCCCGGGTCGGCCATTCTGTGGCGGGCCTATATCGGCGTATCATCTGGAGATCCTGACGTGGTGGAGAAGGCGTTCATCGCCTGTCCTGATGATCCCGAGATATGGCTGGCGCGCATTGTTGTGTGGGCATCCGGCGGGAAGACGGAAACGCAGCTTCTCAATGAGATCCATCGGGCCTGCGAGGCGAAGATCTATCCGGCTGGAACCATGGTACGGGCCGGTGCCTTCCTTCTTGAGAAAGGCATGGTGAAGGCGGCCAGTGTCGCGGCGGCGGACGCGGAATCCAGGGGAAGGGGATTATTGCCGGCTCACATCCTGGCCCTGCGTTGCGCAACCGAAGCGAGCGATTCGCAGTGGGCCCTGTCTGCTTCCATCAAGGCAATCGAGAATTCTGTAAATCCGCCCGCATGGCTGTGCGGGAAGATGGTGGAGCTCTGTTCGAAATCGCGAAAGCCTCTTCCAGAAGCGATCTTTGTCCTTTCTAAACTGAGGAGCATGGATTTCAAGAATCCTTTGTGGATGGACCTGCTTGGTAGAGCCCGGTTCTTTGCCGGAGGCCCCGATCTGATTGACGCAAAAGACCAATTCCGGCAGGCGATGGCAGCAGGAGTGACCAATAGAACTGTGGTGATCTTCCTGGCCGAAACCGAGCGCCTGCGCGGTGATAACACCGCATCGGTGGAAACGCTCAGGAATGGGCTTCGTCTGTTTCCGGATGATCCTGTTCTCATCAACAATCTTGCGTATTGCCTGGCGGAAAAGCGTCAGACTGCTGCCGAGGCCCTGACGCTCGTGCCGGTTCTACTCCGGACACAATGGAAAGACATGGAGATGATGGACACTGCCCAGTTCGTCAATATCCAGAATGGCAGGCTGGATATCGCCGAGAAGCTGGTGTTTGAGGAATTGAAGACAGTGTACGAGGGAGGCGAGGCTTGGGCCAAGGCATGTCTAAGGCTTGCTCAGATCCGGCTTCTTGAAAAGAAACCCGAAATGGCGCACAAGATTCTTTCCGATATTTCCGGCCGGGATTTGTCGTCAATGCCGAGTGATTTTCTGTTGGAACTCGGCAGGATGAAGAACGAAGCTGAAGCGACGATGCTCGACATGGAATTATGAGTGGTCAAAAGACAGGCCGGCGCCTGTGCGCGAATAGCAGGCCGCAGAGAGCCGACGCCAGCATCAGGATCGACGACGGCTCCGGGACAAACAGTTCGAAGTCATCAAGGCCGTAATACTGTTCTGCGGTGCTGCCCCGGTCGATATGGATTCCGATCCAATTGACGGCTGTCAGGTCGGCCAGGAAATCTGTTTCTGACCCACCGGGGCCGGAGGTTGACCATCCATTTCCGTAGCTGAAGCCGACCGCGTAGTCCCCCCACTGCCCAATGGGCTTGGTGATACTAAGAGGTCGACGCCATTCGCGGTCGCCGGTCTTGAAAGCAAGGAAGACTTTTTGCGGTGCCTCGTTACTGGCCAGGAACCGGAATCTAGCCCCGCTGACGCCCGCATCTGTGTAGTTGCCGACGAACATCGCTGTAGCCTGATCCGAATGTGTGAAGATGGTGTCATCCCCCGATCCGACAGGCGGTTCACCCTGGGCGGCAAAGGTGATAAGCAGGGCGTTGCCGGAATTCGCAAGATCGACATCAGTAGCGGTATCCGCCCAGCCTCGCAATCCTGCTTCAGTCCATGTTTCTGGAGTCTCGACAATGACTCCGGCGCGTGCCTGCGTAGTCAGCAGAATGCAAAGGAGAGCCAAGGCCGGCACGGCCGTGACCGATCCGGCTTGTCGTCTCATGCTGTTGCGATTCATGATCAAGAAACCTCCAACCAACTTGCTGTCATTGATAGTATCACAGACACATGGCGTTGTACAATCCCGGTTTCCTCCGGAAAATGCTTGAATTGGATGAAAGGCGGGTGTTACGTAGGGAGAGAGATAGAATCAGGCGATGAAGGTTCGGATGGACGCGCTTCCGCGCGTTAGCCGCGGGCAGGGTGCCAGCAAAGGAACCACATGATAAAAGGGTATTCTTATGTCTGCGCAATGTTGAGTCTTTGTGTTGTCGTCACAGAAAGCACGCTGGCACTGGATTCGGCAACCGGCAGAACACAACTGGAGACGGATTGCAAACAACTGCTTGCGGGAGTGAGCGAGGTTTCGATATCCGGTAGTCCCGGTGTGATCTGTGTGTTCGGTCCGGATGCGTTTCCGCTGCTTGCCGGCAGGAACGGTGAGAACAGCTTTGCGCCTGTCGCCGCCGCCGCGCGCATGGGCAAGGGCAGGATAGTTGCTTTCTCGCATGATGGGTTTTTCAGCAACGCCGGCAACAAGAGCGATCTTGGAAAGTTGCTTTTCAATTCAATCCGGTGGGCTGGCAGCTCCCAAGCCGCCGCGGTCAATAGTCCGCGTGTTCTTGTCTATGGATTCAATACACTGGCTGATTATCTCAAGACCCAGGGGTTTGGCGTTGTTCTCGCGACCAGCAAGTCATGGCGGGATCAGCTTGGTGATTGCCAGGTGTTTTGCGTTGATACCCGGCTGAACGACGACAAAGCCATGCTGGAGGCCGTGCATTCGTTCATCATGAATGGCGGCGGTCTTGTCACGGCTGGAACCGGGTGGGCCTGGGCGCAGCATGGAGGCACGCTGAAGAATGACTACCTTGGCAATAAACTCATGGCTCCTGCCGGCCTGGTTGTTTCCGGCGAGACGACCGGTTTCACCGCAAAGGATGGATACGCAGTAGAGACTCCGCCGTCACCGCTCGTCAATGCCCAGATGGCGCTCGATTTCCTTCTCGGCCCGCCACCTGATGCTCCAAAGGATGATAGAAAGCGCAAGGCACAGGCCGCCTATACTCTTGAAATGGCGGTTAGAGCTGTTCCCGTTGGCGACAAACTCCTTATGCCCAGGCTGGAAGGTATCAGGGAGAGCATCAATCCTGTTCCTGCGCCAAAGAAGCCAGTTCGTGTAAGCGACGGATTGGCGCGGCTGGTCGTGGTGCTTGCTCAGATGGAAATGGAAGCACTGCCTCCGGAGTTGATCAAGACCCATCCTGCTTCCGCGGTGTTTCCCGGTTCTGTTCCGACAAATGCTCCGCGCGTGACAAAGATGCTTCAGATAGACACCGTTGTTCCAGGCTGGCACAGCACAGGACTTTACGCAGCACCAGGGGAAGTGATCACTGTCACGGTGCCGGCGGCAGCTGTTGGCCGCGATCTGGGACTACAGATTGGCTGCCACAGTGACCAGTTGTGGAGGTTGGACAGATGGGAGCGCTGGCCGGAGTTGTGCACGCGGGTCAAAATGGGCAATACAGAGACCAGGCTCGCCAGTGGATTTGGCGGGCCGATCTATATCGATGTGCCTGAGCGGTGTTCCCTTGGCATGATCACCATGCACGTTATGAATGCGGTTGAAGCGCCATACTATGTGCTTGGAAAGACAACACTGGGTGAATGGCGCGACAGGATTAGAAATCTGCCGGGGCCGTGGGCGGAATTGGAGAGTCGTGGCATCATCCTGAGTGTTCCATCTTCAGGAGCACTGCGAAGTCTTGATGACCCGGAGACCCTGATGAAATTCTGGAATCGCGCGGTGGATCTGGAAGATGAACTGGCTGCCTGGAAACCTGGCGACAGAAAGCGACCGGAGCGGTTTGTTGCCGATGTGCAGATCAGCGCCGGGTATATGCATTCGGGATATCCGATAATGTGCTTGAGCGACATGTTTGAACGCAACCTGAGCATCAAGTCGCTCGTTGGTGTCATTCCTGATGGGTTGGGCAGTTGGGGGCATTGGCACGAACTTGGCCACAACCATCAAGCCCGCGAGTGGACACCGGAGGGAGCCGGTGAAGTCACCGTAAATCTGTTCACCTTGTATGTCAGCGAGATGCTCTGCGGAGCCCCGATCGAGAAATCCAGAATGAAGAAGCAGAACCGCATCAAATCCATGCGTGAGTATTTCAGCAGCGATCGCACACCTGCAAACTGGGACCCATTCGAAGGGTTGGTTCCCTATTGCGAGCTGGTTGACGGGTTCGGATGGGAGGCGTTGAAGAGGGTTTTTGCGGAATATCGAAATCTGCGGCGGGATGAGCTTCCCCGGAGTAATGTTGAAGAATGGGATCAGTGGATGGTGAGATACTCGAAGACAGTTGGAAGGAACCTTGGCCCCTTCTTTGTCAGATGGAGGATTCCCGTTACAGGTGCTGCATTGAATTCAATCACAAACTTCCCGGCCTGGATGCATTCGGACTTCGATGAGGCAGCCTCCAATAGCCCAGTGGCAGCAAAGGAGAAGTAGAAAATGTCCGGGCTGACTTCAGGACTGGGGAGCGACGCGCGAGAAGTATCGTTTGGCGGCCTGCCTGGCTGATTCGGCCAGGCTGAACATTATCGGAACCTGGACGAGCGTCAGTACTGTTGCGAGCGTCAGTCCGAAGATGACGGCAACCGCCATTGGAGCCCACCACGAACTTGATTCGGCACCGGCAACGAATTTCCACGGAAAAGTGTGAATCTCAAGGTTCCAGCCCACGGCCATTGGAATAAGGCCAAGCACGGTGCAGATGGCCGTAAGCATCACCGGGCGCAACCTCTGACGCGCCGCCTTTGCTATCGCCTCGTCGGCAGGCATGCCATCATTGATCTTATGGATGATGCAATCGATGAGAACTATTCCGTTATTTACAACAATGCCCGCCAGGGTGATTACTCCAAGGCCGGTCATTATGACGCCAAAACGCATCCTGCATATCATGAGCCCCCACAGTACCCCGACCATCGCCAGGAAAACTGCGACCAGGATTATCAGAGGGAGCACCACGGAGTTGAATTCTATTACGAGTATTATGGCGATAAGGGCCATTGCGATGCCAAATGCTTTCAGGAGGAATGTTGAGGCCTCGGTCATATCGTTGTTCTCGCCAGCGTATTTAACGGAATAGCCTGGCGGAAGCGCAATGTTCTTTACGCGGGTCCTGACGTCAGCGAGAACTGCATCGATGCTTCGACCCTGGATATCGCCGGAAATGGTGATTACCCGTTTCTGGTCCTTGCGGATGATATCGCCGCGACCACCGGTGTAGGAGACTCTGCCGAGTGATGACAATGGGACGACATTCCCATTGTCAAGCGGTACCCTCGTCTGGTCGAGGAAATCGGCCGTATTCCGCACGTTTTCGGGCAGGCGGACAGTGATGTCGTATTCATCTTCTCCCGCCCTGAATTTACTGCTTCTCGTTCCATAGATTGATGTGCGGAGGAAGAGGCCGATCGTGTCCGTGTTCAGCCCGAGGAGTCCAGCCCGCTGCCGGTCCACGACAAATTGCAGTTCCGGACGTGCTTCTTCAAAGTCATCTCTGACATCAACAAGGCCGTTGACATCGCTGGTGGCGCGGGTAATTTCAGATGCAAGGAACGAGAGCGTGTCGAAATCCTCGCCCGAAACCTCGATGCTGACCGGAGCCCCTGTGGGTGGCCCCTCCTTCTCGCGTTCAACCCTGATGTCAGCTCCGGGGAACAGACCGATATCATCCCGCATGCTCTGGACCAGGGCCATGGTGCTGCCGTGCCGCTCGGATGCCTTTACGAATTCGACAATGATGCTGCCGACCCTCGCATCCTGCGAACTGGCGCCGAACATGTTTCCTTCAGATCCGGCCGTGGACAGGATGTACCGGATATCCGCGTACTTGTTTGTATCGAGCAATTTTGCCTCGATGGCCCGGAGGGTTGCGTCGGTCTTTTCGAGGTGTGTGCCCTGCGGATATTTCACAACCACCGTTGCGAGGCGCGGTTCAGTGTCTGGAAACAGCTCCACACCGCGACTGAGCCTTCCGAAGAGAAGGATGGTCAGGACCAGGAATGCAAGACCAATGGCCATCGCCACGCCGCGATACTTTAGTGCGCTGCGCAAAAAGTTCTCGTAGGCTTCGAGTATTGGGTGGCTTTCCCGTCCGTCCGAAGTGACCCGCTTCCGTTCCGGACTGATGTAGTACGTACAGAGGACGGGATTGATCATCAGCGCCACGACCAGCGACGCCATCCGGGTGAGGATCAAGGTGAGGGGGAGGAACTTCATGAACTGTCCCATGATACCAGGCCAGAGGAGCAATGGCCAGAATGCCGCTGCTGCAGTAAAGGTGGACGCGATGACCGGCCACGCGACCTCCGCGGTGCCCTTCAGCGCGGCATCAACGCGCGATGCGCCCTGTGACCTGTGCCTGAACACATTCTCGACAATTACTATGGCATCGTCCACAAGCATTCCAGTGGCCATCACCAACCCGAACAGTACGATCATGTTGAGTGTGATCTGCATCTGGTCCATGACGATGAACGAAATGAGCATGGAAAGTGGTATGGCGAGGCCTACAAAGACGCTGTTGCGCCAGCCCATGGAAAGCAGGAGAACTGCGATCACAAGCAACGATCCCGATACTATGCCGTTCTCCAGTTCCTGGACCATAGACCCGATGAATTCAGATTGGTCGCTTGTGTAGGTCAATTTGACGCCGGCCGGAAGTCTATATGTCTTGAGCAGGCGTTTGACCCTGTGGATGAGGCCAAGCGTGTTTTCGCCGGATCGCTTCTTGATCTGCATCGAAACACATGGTTCACCATTGATGCGCGAGATGGTAGTGAGATCCTTGTGGGTATCCCGGATCGTTGCCACGTCAGTGAGATATACCGCCTTGCCGCCGATGTTCGCGACAACGATGTCCTTCATGTCCGAGACCAGCTTGAATTCGCCGGGAACGCGGACTTGGAACTTTCCACCGCTCATTTCCAGGTTGCCGGCCGAAATGGTGGCATTCTCCCTTGCGATCGCGTACATCACAGCACCGAGGGTGAGTCGGTATGTCACCAGCCTGGCGGGATCTATCTCGACGCGGATTTCGCGCTCCATGGTGCCGAATATGGGAGCTTCCCTTACGCCAGGCATGGCTTCAATCTGGTCCTGTATGTCCTCCGCAAGTTTCTTGAGCCGCTCGGTGTCGTTGTCTCCCGACAAAGCCAGGTTTACGATGGGCATGTCCGTGCTGAAGTTGATTACATCGACTATCGGTTGCTCCAGGTCCCGCGGCAGATCGGGACGTGCCATGTCGATCTTATCCTTCACACGCTGGAGCGCATTGTTGAGGTTCTCCTTCGGCGTGAATTCGATTACCACTGAGGAGACGCCTTCCGCCGACACGGACGAAATCTGTTTTACGTTTTCTAGGTCCTTGAACTTCTTCTCGAGTGGAATTGTGATCAGATTTTCAATTTCGGCCGGTGCCGTTCCTTCATAGGGTGCCGCAACGAAGACGTAAGGAATCGTGATGTCCGGCGCGCCCTCGCGAGGCATAGTGGAATAGCTGAAAAGCCCGAAGACTACTGATGCCACAATGAAAACCAGGACTGCGGTCCTGAACTTGATCGAATAGGTTGTCAGAATCATCTGAGGTGACCCGCTTGAATTTGACTACTGTTTATCCTTCTGGTTGGACATAGCCACTGGCATACCGTCAACAAGGGTTCTATTGCCCTCGATGACGACTTCGTCCCCTTCCGCCAGCCCCGACATGATCACCGCGTCATTTCCAGTGATCTGGTCGATCTTCACCACTCGTCGGCTGGCAATCCCCTTGTTCACAATGAATACAACGTGATCGCCCTTGCGCGGAATAATCGCGCCGAGCGGGAGTATGACTACACCTTCTCGCATCCGGCGGGAGATTGAAACCTTTGCTATCATGCCCGGGCGCAGAAGTCTCAACGGATTTGCGGCCTGCAGCTCAATCCTGAAGGTGTTGCTCATCCGGTCTGCGGCAGTGGCAACGAACGCGACTTTTCCTGTAAAGACGACTCCCGGAAGCACGTCCACGAGGAAAGTCAATTCGTGACCTTGAGTCATGAATGTAACGTCGCGCTCCGGTACGTCGGCTGTCACCTTCACCGTGTCCGCGTTTATCACCCTGAATACGCGCATGGCTTCGCCGGCGTTCTCGCCAAGCTCGATGTACCGGTCGTCAACAGTACCGGAGATCGGACTCCGCAGTTCGCACTTGGCAAGGTTGAGATTCGCATTGTTCAAGGCGAGTGTCGCGAGTTCATATCTTGTCTTTATACCATCATAGCTGCTGTCTGAGACGGCGCCCGTCGCTTTCATGGCCTCCCAGCGACGCATCTCTTTGCCGGCTTCGCGAAGGTCAATCTCAGCCTGTTGCGCCATAATCCTCCACTGGCGGTCATCGAGCTTGAGAAGAACCTGGCCCTTTTCGATCTTCGCGCCCCTGTCCACATTCAGCTGCGTCACCACGCCGGCGCGTTCGGTGGCCACCTCAGCCATGGAGATCGGTTCGATTCTTGCTGGCAGTGAGAGAATGTCCGTGAAACTGACAGGTGCCACCTTCATAGTGGCCACACGGGCCGGTTTCTCGGCCGTTTCGACAAACGCCGGCTTGGCTGGTTTGATGGCCAGCAGTGCGGCTATCGCCAGGAGAATTATCAGCAGCACCAACCACAGGACAATCCTTGAGACATCTCGCTTTCTTTCATTCATTATTGCTTATCCTTCCCGGTTCCACATGCGTATTGCAGCCGCGCCAGAGCGTTCTGGTAATCGTGTAATGCCGACCAGTACCCTAGTTTGGCTATACTGAGGGCAAGGTTGGTTTCCGTGAATTCGAGTGACGTGGCGAGACCTTCCTGGACCCGAGTTTGTGCTATTCCAAGAGCTCTTTCCGCCAGAGCAACATTCTCTGCACCGCCGGCAACCCGCTCCTTCGAATGCCGTGTGTCGAGCCATGCCTGCTTGGTTTCAAGCAGTATGCCGCGTTTGAGATCATCCAGGAGGCTGCGCGCCCTTGCCAGCTCGATGGACTTCTGCCGCATGAGCCCGCGGGTCAAGCCGCCGTCAAAGATGCTCCAGGAAGCGGTTATACCGGCAGTCCAGTGCCAGCCCCATTGAAGGGATCCGAATGAAGTCTGGTCCGGATCTGTCCCCGTATACGAGCCGAAGGCCCGCAGGTTAGGGTAGTAGCTTCCGGCGGTTGCGGCGCGATCCTGTTCCAGGAGTTCGATTTGTGTCAGCATCTGCCGGAGTTCCGGCCGGCGCTTCATGGCCTCCGACTGGAAGGATTTCAGATCGAGTTCTACCGGTTCGCAGGTAAGTTCTCCGCGCAGGTCATAATCACCTTCGTCGAGATGCACCAGGTTGCGGAAACCCTCCTTGGCTACAGCGAGGTTGTTCCGCGCACTGATCAGGCCGGGCGTTTCGTTGGCCAGGCGTACCCTGGCGCTGAGCCAGTCGAACTCCGATGCGGCACCGCTCTTGAATTTGTTCTCCATCTCGCCGACGAAGGCCTGGAGTTGGCGGACCGATTGTTCTGAAACATTGACTGCAGTCCTCGCGAGCAGGATATCATTGAAAGCGGTCTTGATATCGCGTACCAAGGCTTGCCAGGCCCGCTCCTCCTCCTGAGTTGCGTACTTGCGATAGAGCCTTGCAGCCTTGATGGCCGCGCCGGCGCGGCCGCCAGAATAAATGAGCTGGTTCACTGTGACGGATGCGGTTTCGGTGTCCATTTTCCCCATCTGGATTGTCTGTCCCCCCATGTCGAAAGTAGGGACAGTGTCCAGCCGCACATAACTCGCCTGCGCCGAGAGGGAAGGAAGGACCTCGGCCCAGGATTGATCGATCCGGGCTTCGGCGATCTCTCTGCCGCGTTTCGCATTGACTATCTGCGTTGCTTTTTCAAGCCCAATGGCAATGCATTCATCGAGGGAATAGGCGCGGACCTCATTGGCCGGGCTTTCAGCTGCTACTCCCTGGCCGATGCATGTGGTGGCAATTGCGCATCCGGCAATTGCCGTTGCCGTCAACAGTATGTGGTGCCGCAGTTTCATTGTCCAGCCCGTCTCGCAGCAGCGATCAGCTGCATGTCACGAGTGACAGTCTCCCAGTTGAGATTCATACCGCGAATTGGTGTTCACAGTACAATTCGCCATGGATGTCTGTCAATATCAGGCGAGTGAGAATATTCAAGGAGCGAGATATCGTGTTGACACGGCGTTGAAATCCCATCATAACCACGTGCCGACTTTGATGGGAATAGAATCAATGTTCAAATCACTTTCAGATTCTCTTGGGCGGGTCTTTGACCGGCTCCGCGGTTATGGCAAGCTCAATGAGTCCAATATTTCCGATGCCTTGCGCGAGGTCCGCGTTGCGCTGCTTGAGGCCGATGTCAACTATCAGGTTGCGAAGGATTTTATCGAGAAGGTCCGTGTGCGTTGCCTGGGGAAGCAGGTCCTCGACAGCATAAAGCCGGGGCAGCAGGTTGTAAAAGAGGTGCATGACGAGCTTGTCGCCCTGCTTGGCGGTGCCGCCGGCAGGCTGAACCTGGACAAGCGACCGGCCACGGTGATGCTGCTGGGATTGCACGGGGTGGGCAAGACGACCACGGCCGGCAAGCTTGCCGCGATGTGGAGGAAGCAGGGGAAGAAGGTTTTGCTTGTGGCCTGCGACATTCGAAGGCCGGCCGCGGTTGAGCAGCTTGGTGTCCTGGCCGGAAGTTGCGGTGTGGAGATGGTGTCGCCAGGGGCGAAAGAAACGGTCGCCGCGATCGGACGCAGGGCGCTGGATGTCGCATCACAAAAGGATGCGGATATTGTACTCTTTGACACCGGGGGCCGGCTGCACATTGATGATGACTTGGTCCAGGAGTTGCGGGATCTTAAGGACGCCGTTGCGGCGCAGAATGTGCTGCTCGTGGTGGATTCGGCGATGGGCCAGGAATCGGTCAATGTCGCCCGACAATTCAACGAGAAGGTCGGGTTGACAGGACTCGTCCTGACCAAACTGGACAGTGATACGCGAGGCGGCGCCGCGCTTTCGATTCGGTCGGTTACCGGATGTCCAGTCCTGTTCTGCGGGACGGGCGAACATGCCGAAAACATTGAAGTCTTTCATCCCGACAGGATGGCATCGAGGATCCTGCAGATGGGTGATATCGTCAGTCTGGTGGAGAAGGCGCAGGAGAAGCTTGCCGGCGAGGATATGGAGCGCATGCAGGAGCGTTTCATGTCAAAGGATTTCAATCTTGAGGACTTTCTAGGCCAGATGAAGATGATGCGGAAGATGGGTCCGATGGAGAATCTGCTTGAAATGCTGCCTCTTGGTGGTAAGGTGCGCGGTTCGAAGGGGCTTCCGGAGGGAGCTTCGGAGGATATGGCCCGCTTCTCGAAGAGGGCTGAGGCGATAGTTCTGAGTATGACACCGCGTGAGCGGCGGCGGCCGGATATCATCAACGGAAGCCGCAGGCGCCGCATCGCGGGCGGGAGTGGCACTGCCGTGAGTGACGTGAACGATGTCCTGCGGCGTTTCGCACAGGCGCGGAAAATTGCCAAGCAGATGGGCCGATTTAAGGGCAAAAAGGAACTGTTGCAAAGGTTTCGATGATATGACAACATGGGCGCTTTTCAAGGAGGAATAGATGGCTGTTAAAATCAGGTTGCGTAGAATGGGTGCGAACAATGCTATTTCCTTCCGCGTCGTGGCGACGGACAGTCGTTCACCGCGGGATGGCAAGAACATCGAGATCCTGGGCTGGTACGATCCCAAGAAGTCCGGAAAGAACTTCGAGCTCAAGGATGATCGTATCAAGTACTGGCTGGGTAAGGGCGCAACTGCGTCTGGTACTGTCGCCAGCCTGCTCAAGAAGAGCCAGGCCAAAGCCAAGCTAGGCGCATGAAAGATCTTGTTGAGCAGATAGCCAGACGGTTTGCCGACCATCCGGACCGTATCTCGGTCACGGAGATAGTCGGCAGGCAGACGGACCTGCTTGAGGTGCATTGCAACAATGGTGACATCGGAAGAATCATAGGTCGGAACGGAAAGACCATAAGCGCGATGCGCGTGATTCTGAATGCTTTGTCGTCGAAATCTAAAAAGAGAGTGGTTCTGGAGGTTGTTGGTAAAGAGTGAGCGAACCGGTTGCGATAGATATCATCACCATTTTTCCCCAGATGCTGAACGGGTTTCTGGAGGAAAGCATGATGAAGCGCGCCGTGAAGCTGGGATGTGTCAGGTTTCGCGCGATCAATCCCAGGGATTTTACCACCGACAAGCACAGGACGACTGACGACAAGTCGTACGGCGGCGGCCCCGGAATGGTCATGACGCCGGAGCCTTTGTTTGCGGCTGTCGAGTCGGTCATGACGCCTGGTGCGCGGGTCGTGCTGATGACTCCGCAGGGGCGGGTCTTCAAGCAATCGATTGCGAGGGAGTTGACGGGCAGCAGTCACCTGATTGTGATCAGCGGGCACTACGAGGGTGTGGACGAACGTGTTCGCGAGAATCTGGCGACCGACGAGATATCCATCGGGGATTATGTCCTGACGAACGGGACTCTGGCTGCTGCGGTTGTTATTGATGCTGTTGTGCGTTTGATTCCGGGTGTGCTGGGCGGTGAAGGCGCCACCGAGGAAGAATCGTTCAACGACGGGATGCTGGAGTATCCGCAGTACACGCGTCCTCCGGTTTTTAGAGGCATGGAGGTGCCGGAAGTTCTTCGCAGCGGGGATCATGGCAGGATTGCCGCATGGAGAGCAGAGCAGGCGAAAACGAGAACAAGGAAAAGAAGGCCCGACTTGCTCGAGTAGTAAGAGCAGCGGGGCAAGAGGGAAGGATTGAAATCATGATCAACAAGATGATAGATAAAATAAACAATTCCGGGCTGAAGACTGACAAGATCTCGGACAGCATTGTAGTCGGCAGTACCGTTGATGTGCATGCGAGGGTGAGCGAAGGCGGCAAGGACCGCATACAGATTTTTTCCGGTACCATACTGGCCCGGAAGGGCCACGGCGTTACGGAGACATTCACGGTTCGGCGCGTGTCGCACGGGGTGGGCGTGGAGCGCGTTTTTCCATTGCACTCTCCCAATGTGGTGAAGGTTGAAATGGTGAAGAGCGGGCATGTCCGCCGGGCGAAGCTTTACTACCTGCGGAAACTGGGCGGCAAGAAAGCGAAACTGCGCGAAATTGCCCCGTTGCAGGAACAGCCGGTGTAGGACGCTACATCACGAGGCTCGTTTGCTGGAGTTCGAATATCAGGCTTGGGGAAGCGGACATACGCGGCTGGCCGGTGTGGATGAAGCCGGACGGGGGCCGCTGGCAGGCCCGGTGGTGGCGGCCGCCTTGGTCTTCAATCGTGAGTTCGTGGAAGCCGAGGCCGGTGGGTTGCTTTCCGAAGTCAACGACTCCAAGCAGCTCTCAGAATCCAAGCGAGAGTCCCTTTTCTTGTTTCTAACCAATTCTCCATTCGTTGAAATCGGAGTTGGTGTCGCTGGTTCTGCTGAAATCGACAGTATCAACATAGCCAGGGCCACGCACGCGGCCATGATCCTCGCCATTCGGGATCTGTCACCGCTCCCGGATCATGTCCTTGTTGACGGACTACCGGTCCCCGGGCTTCCATGCTCATCCACCGCCATTATTCGCGGCGATTCCTTGAGTCTTTCCATAGCCGCAGCCAGCATTGTGGCAAAAGTGACCCGTGACCGGATGATGCGCGAACTTGATCGCAAGTATCCTGGATATGGATTTGCTAAACACAAAGGCTACGGCACCAGGGAACACACCAGAGCATTGCTTGAATACGGGCCTACTCCAGTTCATCGTTTTTCATTCAGACCAGTGAAGGATGCGCAAGAGATCCATGCCCGCCTTGGCAAGGAGCCGGCCAATGCCGAATGATGCGGTGAAGAAGAGCGACACCGGATTGTGGGGCGAGAAGCTGGCCATGGAAATGCTTGCCGGCAAGGGGTACAAGATCCTCGGGAGCCGGGTACAGCTTGACGCGCGTGACGAAATCGACATTGTGGCCAGAGACGGGGAGGCGCTTGTATTCGTTGAGGTCAAGACCAGGGCGGCGGAGATCTTTGGGAGTCCCATGTCTTTTGTCGACCGAAAGAAGCGGCATGTGCTTTCCCGCGCAGCCACAAGGTATTTGAAGCGAAAGAAGTTTCCTGCTGTGAACTTCAGGTTCGATGTGGTCGAAGTGATAGGCAGGATGGGCGATGAAGCGCCGACGATCCGGCATATAGAGAACGCGTTCAATCTGGACAGGATCTACTACCTTCCATAGAATTGCATCCTAGTGTATATTAGCGCTTCACTGTGGTCTTATTACCTTGGATGTTGGATTTGAGTGCTGGCTGTTGGATATCGGCGCCGTGGAGCATGATCGAGCAAGCGGGTCGGGTAAGTGCAACCGTGTAAGTGTGTGAGTAAGGGTTGGGGAAACTGGAGCGGCAACAATAGTGCCAAACGGAAATCAGGATGCGACAGAGCAGCAATAGCAGGGGAGGATGAACAGATGAAGTGCCTGATGATTTGCCTGGTGGCCCTGTGCCTGACTTTGCCCGGGACGGCATTTGCGCTCAGGCGCGCAGATCTCTCTCCGGAAGCAAAGAAACTGGTGCCGGAACAAACAACGACCGTTGTGAGGCTCAAGTCAGGGGAAACTTTCGAGGGAACCCTCGTTTCCGACACGCCTGAATCCATTTCATTGCGAATAGAGAAGAAGAAAGGAATAATCAGCGTATCAGAGTTCAAGAAGAGCGAAGTCCAATCGTCCGGTCCGCCCGATATCACCGATATTTTCGCCAGGCAACTCCTTGAGATGTACCAGATAGATCCGCAGAAGAAGATGGAGAGGGACGAATACAGGGCGGCAATAGAACTGTTTGACGAGTTCCTTGCTAATTGCGCGGAAGGGGCGGCAGTAGAGGAAATCACGGCCCGTAAGAAGGCTTTCGAGAATGCGGCCAATGCGATCGAGTCGGGGCCTGCAAAGATGGGCGACCGGTTCTTCAATCAGGCAGAGCCTGCGATGAAGCAGTATGAGGCTGACACTGAATCAATCAACACGATGCGCAAGCAGTTCGGCGGGATAGACCAGGATAGCTATTCCGCGAACGCCGAAGCCAAGGCTGCGTTCAAGGATGCTTTTGCGCGGCGGCAGGACATCCTCAGGCGGCTTCCTGAGATCGTAAGGGGTAGTGTGGACCGGCACCTGTTGAAGAAGGAGTTTGCCGAAGCCGCCCAGGAAATAGACCATTGCCTGAAGCTGTGGATAAACCTGGCCATTCCCGATGAGGCTCGCAGGCTCGGAAAGGATGTGGCTTCCGTGGCGCGCGCGACGGATCTCGCTTTCATTGTGAACATGGAAAAGTCATTCATGCGCAAGTACATCGAGGCCGGCCGGGGCCAGGGAGAGTTGCCGGTGAAGTATCGAATACCGAAGGATATGGTGTTTGTTCCGGGTGGCTACTTCCTGATGGGGCGTGAGGATGCAAAGTATGGGGAAGCCGATTTTCCTGTGCACCTGGTGGGCATTGATCCGTTCCTGGTGGACAGGTACGAGGTGAGCAACAGGGACTACAACGAATTTGTTGCCCACATCAAGCAAACTGGCGACTACTCGTTTGAGCATCCGGGTGCGCCGCCACTGAAAAATCACAATTCTCTGGGCTCAAAGAACCCCGCGCTTGCAGACGGCAATCAGCCGGTTGTTGGAATCGACTGGTTCGACGCATATGCCTACGCGAAGTGGAAAGGCAAGCGGTTGCCCACAGAGGCGGAGTGGGAGAAGGCCGCCCGTGGCATGCGAATGCGGAAATATCCATGGGGAGCCGATGAGCCCTCCAGGATTTCAGTGAATTCACCAGATGGCCGGGGCTTTCTGGCCGGCGAAATAGACCGTCAGAATCCGCCGGCCCAGCCTCAAAAGAGCAGACTGGCGCAGATAGGGCTGAGAAAGCCTCCGCCTCCGGCAGGCACATCACTCCCATCGCAGACCTGGCCGGTTTCAGAGTTCTTTGCAGCCCAGGCCATGGCTTTGAGCAAAGATGGAAAGTTCAAGCTGGACCGCACCACTGTCAGTCCGTACGGTCTTTTTCACATGGGAGGCAATGCGGCGGAGTGGATCAACGACTGGTACGATCCCGGTTGCTACCTTACGAGCCCTGTACTCAATCCGGCGGGGCCGGAGAAAGGGCAGATCCACATGCTGAGAGGAGGGTCCTACATCAGCACCGCTTCTGAGTTGGTAACGACATGGCGTGGTGCCGCGGCAGGCCAATTGACAACCGGGTGTTCTGCCCGTGGCGAGCCCATGATCGGATTCAGATGCGTGAAGTCCATTGAAGGCATGCAGATTATTCCATAACACATGTATACGCAAAATATCAGGGCTGTGTTTGTCGCAAGCTGGTTGGGCATTCTGCTGGCCTTTCCGCAGGACCTTCTGCACGCGCAAACCAGCAGGTATGTCAACGAAATGCCCAAGTGGCGGCGCTATGCCATATCCCTCCGCCATGGAGACATAGCGGCGGCTGACAAGGCCATTCAGGAGCTTAACGCTTCATTTAAGAGCGAGCAGTTGCGCGCTGAATTCTGGGACTCCGTTCTCCCTGCCGTCAGGCGCAGCACAATTCGATTCTACCGGGTGTGTAATTCGTGCACTGCTGGGCAGTGCGGCCTGTGCGGCGGTTCCGGGTCGTGCGCTTCGTGCCGCGGCACCGGAAACTGCGGTTTGTGCGGTGGTCTGGGAGTATTGAGGAAGCCTTGTGAGAGTTGCGTCTGCCAGCAATGCAGGGGGGCTGGGGTCTGCCAGCAATGCCAGGGCAAGAGAGGCTTTACCTGTCCCAAGTGCAATGGAAGAGGGTCGTTCAGTGAAAAGACTGGTTCTCCCTGCAAGAAGTGCAACGGCATCGGAAAACTCAAGAATGAGGCTGGAAGACTCAAGGGCGGTGGGGGAACAGTCAAACCCATAGGCGGACAGGCGGATGATGGGTTACAGCAATGCACAGCTTGCCGGGGGAAAGGGCAGATTGAAGGAACAACCCAGAAGGATTGCGAAGACTGCAGTGGAAGCGGGAAAACGCCGTGCCCATCTTGTCAGGGCAGTGGATCCTGCTCTGCCTGCAAAGGTCTGAGGCGTATTGCCAAATGCCCGAATTGTGGCGGGATGGGAACCATTGCGAGGGACTGTCCCAGATGTCTCAAGAGCGGTAAGTGCACTTTGTGTCTGGGGGAGAAGAAGTGCCAGAAATGTGGTGGGGACGGCTTCTGTACGGTCTGCGCGGGGAAAGCCATTCTTTACGTAAAATCCCTAACGGCGGATACCATGTGGTTGAACAGTCCGGGTTCATGTGTGGTTGAAACTGCAGCCAACTACCATGTGGATGGACAACCTGTCGCGACTGTTCGGCCAGACGTGTCTTTTGGAGTTGTCGAAGCCGGACAGATCGGAAGGCTTACCCGGCAACAGGCTGGTCCGGGGCTCTCTTCAAAAGCCGGCGAAACCATCTGTATTTCGGACTCGGATGATTTTGGCTGGGTCTCCGAAGTTTTATTGAAGCAGGTTTCCTATTGACATGAACGCCGGCATTTGCCAATAGACATATTTCCTGATCGGTTTTCCCGAAGGGCGATTAGCTCAGTTGGTTAGAGCGCCTGCTCGACACGCAGGAGGTCACTGGTTCGAGTCCAGTATCGCCCACCACTTAATCCCTATGAAATAAGGCCAATGTGGCCTTTTTCTCCGCAATGCCGCTCTCCCGCTTGTGTGGATAATTGTGTAAATGCGGCTTGTTTCTAGCTCATTTTGTCGCTATTCTTCTCATGTTGTTTCATTAGGGAGGAATGCCCATGTCGCTGCAAATACGACGAAAGAAGGACGGAACGCTCGCCAGTAACTATTGGTACGCAGACTATCAGGTGGGTGGGAAGAGGCACATTGTTCCCCTTGGAATAGAGATTGTCGGCAGAATTCCCAAAAGCCTGAGGAAGGCCGGTAGCAAGAAGTTTGAACGAAGCAGGGGTGCTGCACAGGCTGAGCACGACAGCCTTCTCGAGCAATCGCGCAAGAAAGGCGCAACCCTGAAGATCTTGGAACGAATCGTCGACATAAGAACCGAGGGGCAATCGCGATCACTCCCAATCGGAAAGCTCGCCGACGCCTGGTCCGCTCTATCACGAAAACGCAAGCCCTCCGTCTCATACCTCGCCTACGGCCGCAGTACGCTGGTAGCATTTGTGACGCACCTCGAGCGTAACCACAAAGGCACGAAAACACTGTCTGAAGTTACGATGACACACATCAAAGAATTCATGGAATCGCAAGACAAGCTGGGCATTACCAGTCGGACGTGGAACGCAAAACGCACGATCCTGAAGGCCGCATTCTGCCACCTGGACCCCTCTGGCGACGTCTGCCGAAGGCTGTCCGGCACACTTCCGGAGAGAGACGAAGACACGGTTCATCGGCAACCATTCAACAAAGAGGAGATCGACGCGATACTTGATGCCGCGAAAGACGATGATCTGTTACGCCCATTGATCGTTACAGCACTCTCGACAGCAATGCGGCGTGGCGATTGCGCCAGATTGACCTGGAACGACATTGACATGAATGCGAGATTCATACGCGTGAAATCGACCAAGACACAGGAAATCGTCGAGATCCCGATAATGCACTTGCTCTATACGGAATTGGAAACGGCCGCAAAACGGAACCGCAGTCATGGCCCAAGAGACTACGTTTTCCCGGAGGCGGCAGCCCTATACAAACGCAATGCCGACGGATTGAACCTCCGCTTACGGCATGTCCTGGCGAAGGCCGGCTTCGTCGATCAGAAGGTGGTCGACCGGGAAGATGAGGCGAAGAAGGCTGGCCTGCGGTTACCGGTACTGCCGCCGGCTCAACTGCGCGAGCGCGGCTTGAAGGGGATCGAAACCCTGAAGATCACCGGCCCGAAACGGGAGCACATGCGCGCTATCTTCCTGGCGTACCTGGACGGCGCCACGTTCCCCGAGATCCACGAGAAACTTGGTGTTGGTCAAGGGACAGCATCAGCCCACTTGAACCAACTGGAGAAACACATCGGGGCGGCGATCGTACGACGGCGGCTGCCGGTTCTGCCCGAGACAATTCGCGGAACGCTGCACAGCAGTCATGCTAAAGGCGAGAGATTGAAGCGCGGCAGCCTGCGGGGATGGCATGCTTTCAGAACGACCTTCATTACCCTTGCGCTTAGCGCGGGAATGCCAATGGAGCTGGTGCAGCGGATCACAGGGCACACCACGGTATCTGTCGTCATGAAACACTACTTCCGGCCCAATAGAGACCATTTCAGGAACGCGTTACAGGCTGCCATGCCCCAACTTCTCACAGCCGGCGATGCGTAGCAGATGGTGAGAGCGAGAGCAATAGGGGTGAAGCATGCGGAAAGCGACTCAGCGCCATTTGTAGGCGCAGTACCAGGCAACCGTCACACCGAAAAAACGGAGGCCGGCACGGAAGCTGGACATGCCGTAGGCCTGTTGAATGCGGTAAAAGCGTACGTTCGACTCCCAACCTCCGTTGCCGGTCGCCCAGTCGAAGTCGTGACGAAGGCAGGGCGGGAAGTAGATCGTGGGCCAGTAGACCTCAGAGACGGCTGTGCATCCGTCGCAGTCAGTGAACCAGTCCCACTTGTTCGAGTCCAGGGCTTCACGGATCAATGCCTGGATGCCCGCAGGCACGTTCAGTACGTCGAATGACTCAATGATACGGCGCCGCTCGGTCTCGCGATCCAGAGGCTCATTATGCCCTTTTACGGGGATCAGACGTTTACACCGACAACTCATACCGCACCTCCATGAACAAGCGCCACCTTGAAGAGAAAGATCAAACCAAGTACCCCGGACGTCAGCGCAGTGCCGACAATGATTGACGTGGCCCATAGCAGAACCTTGAGGATCTGCTCGTGTCGCTCTATCCGGGTCTGTATGGACAAAGTGCCGTTGTCCTTGAAGAGGCGTTTCTCGATCGCGTCCAACTTCTCAAGAAGCTCGCGGTGATTCCGGAGAATTTCCTCTGCCTGTACCGCCCATGAATCGTGCTTTTCACCAACCATAGTCAAAGCCTCTATCGTAATGTAATGGTTGTCAGTGGTTGATTACCGTATCGCTTCCTGATGCGCCATTGAGAGAAACAACATCCTCATCGCCGTCACACTTGATCCGCGCGATCGCAACATGTACTCGAGCTGCACTTGCGGGTAATTGGTGCTGCAGGTCTGCAATGTCGTCCCGGCCGCATCGAGAAACGAATACTTGATCGTCGCTGTCGTCGTGTCCTCAAGGCAGTTGATGATTACCGTGTCCAGCCGTATCTGCTGAACGGTCGTCACTCTTGGCGTTACCGGAACTACCCATCCCGTCGGCGTGAACGTGCCGCCAGATGTGATTGTCTGCGCCACCGCCACCGCCGCCGCAATCGCCACTACCCCCGTCAGAATCATCAGTTTCTTCATGTTGTTTCTCCTTTATGGTATCGGCGTCATGCCGCCACCACTGATAACCGCCGCCATTCGATTGACCGCCTCTGAGATTGTTTCCGGAACTGTCGTTAACCAGTTTGCACCGCTGGAATTGTCGATGAACGAGTTTGTCCAGACAGGGGAACTGCTGCCGGCCGGTATGACCAGGATCTGCCCGGTCACTCCACGTGTCTCAGGCAGGGCATACTCACTTCCAATACTGATCCTGTCGGCGGTTATCCCTCCATTGACTATCAGTGCGGGCGGGGTAGTGGTGCTGGTTACGTTCGTGGTGATTGTCTCTACACCACCATGCTCCCAGAACGGTGTGCCACTGATTTCATTGCCGGCATAGAGCGATGCGACCTGGTTGCTGGACAGGGCGTAGTTGAAGATTAGAAACTCATCCATGAGTCCGCCATACGGGTACGGATTCGTATCTTGCAGAGAATTGCTTCGGCCTATGAAGTTATCGTCACCCTGACTGGCGCCTATCATTGAGTCGGACTTGCCTACTTCATACAGCACGCCATCCATATACAGGTCAATGCTTGTCGAGGTCATGGACGGGCCTTTGTAGACCGCCGTCATCATTACCCATCGGTTCGTGATAGAATCATCAATCGTCCACTGCACGTCACCGGCATATCTAAAACCCATTTGAAATCCACGCGCACCTTCTGTACCGAAATACATCAACGCGCATCCCCCCGCACCACCACCATTCCACACGAAGTCAGCGATCATCTCACAGCCATTGGTGCAATTATCCAGATTGACCATCTGCCACCACGAGACCGTGAAAGCGGAACCGTCTTGTGGAATAATCGGACCAGTTCCAAGATCGATCCAATCGGAGTTGCCGGAGAAGGTGAGACCATTGGAAAACACACCAGCGGTGGACAGCGCATCGGTATTCTGCTGTGCCGTTCCCGTCTGGGCATTGGTCGAGGAATCCAGTATATCCGTCGAGTCGGCATTGTCGTCGAATTTGTACCAGGCGACAGGATCCGGCGGCTTGACTACCTGTGTCCAGAACGGCGTCCCATTGATCTCATCACCCGCGTAAAGAGAGGCAACTTGCGAATCGTTCAATGCGTAACCGAACACCAGCGCCTCATCAATCACCCCGTCAAAACCCGTACCAGTTCCATTTATGCCGCCGATGGTTAATGGGTTACTGTTCAAGTTGATCACATCAGTCAGCACATTTGACGCTGCAAGTGTCCCATCCACATAGAGCCGGATCTGGGTATTCTCAACATCGTACACGGCAACGGCATGATGCAACGCACCGTCGTTCAGATTCCCACCTTGGTACGGTGTGACTGTGGAGTTTTGCCCTGCAAAGAAATAGATGTCCCCACCACCGAACAACCAACCAAGACCAAGCATAGTTCCAGACATACTCCCAAAGTCACACGTCCCCATTATCGTGGAGAACGCCCCTGTCGTACTGAACCACGCAGAGTAAGAGAACGAAGTGGACTGCTGAAACGTAGCAACATCGCTGATAAAGACACACTTCGTGTAGTCATTGGTCATGGCATTTCCAAACCGGCCGGCGTCGTAGGACTCTACGCCCACCCATGTCCCGGTGTAATTGCCCGTCGAATCTGCCGCCGAATCATCGAACTTAAACCATGCCATAGGGGCATGCGGATAGACGGCGGCTCTTGGAATCTCCTCCTCAGTCCCGGCCCCGCCGTTGAAGAGAAAGGAGACATCGTTCGCGGAGAGCGCGACGTCGTAGATACGAACGTCGTCGATACCGCCCTTGAATGCCAGTGCGGGCCAGTACGCATATCCGATGTATGCTGTTCCATACGGGTTGATATACGTGCTGCTGAGCGACCCCTCCTCGTCCAACTGTCCGTTGAGATAAAGGTGTGTGTCTGTACCATCGGAAGTTACCGTCAAGAGATACCAGGTGAATGGGGTCAAGGATGTAGCGGAATTGAACTGAGCCTGCCCATTTCCAACAATCACGCGATACCCCATATACGGAGTAAAGTAGATGTATAATCCGTGACCGCCCTGGCCGTCGCCCATCGAAAATGCCCATGTCTGGAAGTCGGAGTTGTCAGTGGTGTACAACCACATTGAAACACTGAATGGACTTGATCCTGTGGGAAGACCGGCATCCGACGCGGAAACATATTGCGCACCGTCGAACACAAACGCGCCGTTCACGATACCGTTGGTATGTGTACTATCGGTGTTTTCGGTACTCACACCGTGATTCGTCCCCGCACTGTCCAGCACCACCGTATCGGCCGCATTGTCATCCATCGTGTAATGGGCTATGGACATGAGATGGCCAGTGACCACTGCATTCGTCACAACATTCGTCATTGTGACGGACGATCCCGGAGCGAAGACCAGATTCGAGGACGCACCGAAGACGCCGTTACTGTTGATCTGAACACAGGTATCGGCGCCGGCAGGATGTTGTAACAGAAAACTGCCCGCCAACGACGCCTCCAGACTCGGAGTGTCCATGTAGTTGAATTGGAGCAAGCGCAGATCGGCTTTTTCGGCCACCCCCCAACTGTTTGTGTCGATGTCGCTGTAACGCACATATACAGGGATAACTCCACTGTACGGGTCCATCACTCGAATGCCGGCATTGCTCAGGTAGCACTTGTCGAAAGTGACTGAGCCCGGTGTGTCGCCACGCCATTCCTGCCAGCCCTCCAGCCATATTGCCGGATCGGAAAGCCCGCTTATCTGACAGTCATAGAAGTAAAGAGATGCTCCTGCCTCCGCATTGATCCCTTCAGGCAGCGACAAAGACGACAGGAAGAGTGTGTTGCTGTGGTCGGCGCCGTATATCCCGCGAACATAAGTAGCGCCAATGCCGGAGCCGGACAGACTGATCCCGGTCTTGAATCCATGTTGAAGCCCATCCTCACGTTGAAATGTGTACGTCCCAGGGCCGAAATGAATGCGGTAGTTCGCCGCCCAATTTGTCCACACCGTTCGCGGGATGTAAGTGGCGACATACGATTCAACCAGAACCCCGGACGCATTGTACACACTGACGCTCCTCGGATACCCATTCGTCCCATGATTACCCCAGACGTACGCAGCAGTCCCGGCGACCGCCCCGCCTGTAACCGAATTGCTCGCCGCGCCCCACACGGGGTCGCTCTCCGCGCCAGACGTTGTATCCGCCGGCGCCCCATCCGCGATCCAGCCCGCAATCCCCCTGGTGCAGAGCATCAGGTTCAAGAGAAGCACCGCCACCGCCGTCCTATTCATAAATCACCTCAACCGTCCCGGTGCAGGCCGGACTTACCGTCACCTTCACCCCGTTCGAAACCCCGCACCAGTAGTTCGCCTGAAACTCGTAAATGTATGTCTGGGCAGCCACCACCTTCTGCGCCAGCGGATACGCCATCGCGCCGGTAACCCGGTAGACAGAAACAGTCCGCATTGCCACATCCGGACATACCACAGAGACAAGACACGGCCGCCAGACCAGGTTCGCTTGCGTATTCACGATCGCCAGCTCGCCATCCGCCGGCAGCGCCAGTTTCAGCGCATACCCGGTCCCGCCCGCCACGGCCAGGCCGGCAATGCCCGCCAAAGTCAAAACACCCAATATTGCCAGTAACCGCCTCATAAGAACTCCTATCTGCCCAGATAGACGTTGGTGAACGCCGTCCGCTCGGTCGCATTGCTCGTCGCATACGCCCACCAGACATTCGTCTTCCAGATCGCGCCCTGAACAAGATCCTCACCGGGCAGAGATATCTGCTGCCACGCACCATCCTTTGAAACGTACTGGGCGCCATTGGCGGGAGCGTGAGAAATGAGTTTTCCCCCACCCGAATAAACCCCACTCGCATCTACGAATAGATTTTGATCGTGATATAAGTTGTTTTCACCAGTCACGCTGAAATTACCACCACCACCCAGTAAGAACTGTGCGCATCCGTTATTGACCCACAGAGCCCCGCCGGAGAAGTCGTTGGGCTGGGAACTGCCTATCAGCCAGACTCCCTCCCCGTAGTTATTGCCGAGTCTTGTGCTTCCCTGATAGGTCGTCAGATATCCCGACTGATATTCCGCGTTGCCGAGCATCAATGATGTCATTGCCCGGCTTCCATCCGTCAACACCGCCTCCGGATACCTGTCCGTCGCAAGCACGTTCGTCTCGACCGCATCAACCCGCTCGCTCAGCGCTGCACCGTCAGCCGCAGAGTACCGGCTCAGATCCACAGGCAGATTCGTCAGCCCTGCGCCATTGCCATGAAAACCGCTACCCATTCCCCAGAACGAATCCGCAGTTACCGACCGCACCCCGTGCGACTCATTCCCATCGCCAACCACGATCGCCTGGCCGTTACTCACCGTGCCGGCGCCCAGTAGGATCGAAGCGTTTCCCACATCCGTGATCAGAGCCCGCTGCCCAACCGACAGATTTCCCAGGAGAAGCGAGCCTTTTCCCCGGTTTGTCACGCTTGCCAGGGTCCCAAATGACCCAAGAACTAAAGCCCCATCGCCATCTACAAACACATTCCCATCGTTCTTCCCACGGAACTGCGTTCCAGGCCCGCCTATGCCGATGTAGCCAGTGTTATCGCCCGCAATCTGGTAGGAGTTCCCATTCGTAACAATCACGCCGCTATTGTTCCCGCTGATGGGCTGGTAAGAAGTGAACGTCTGGATCACAAAACCCGACTGTGACGGCTTCAGCCAGCCGGCCAAAGCACCAGAAGCCAACCCGAGATAGATCACGAAAGGTATGAGTCGTTTCATCACAATAGCCACCTATGACAGTTGGGAACCAGGTACGACGGCGTCCCTTTCCCCGCCATTGTGTCGACCGTAATGGAGCCATCCTGAACCATCCGGAGCCACACCTCCGCTCGACTCAGGACCGTGTAAACCTCCGGCGCGAACTGAACCCCCATCTCCATCCCGATGTTGAAGACAACCGAGTTCAGAGCATGCCGGAACCCAACGGACGGCACAGTATTCGGATTCTCATCAAGCTTGTTCGCGGGATTCGCTTCGACAGCAGTGCGGAAAGTACGCAGTACTTCCGCAATCACCTCGCTCAACCGGTTTGCCTTCGCGGGATTCGCATCAACCCAAGAGGCATAAAGCGTCGCCAAGTCAGTAGGCAGCGCGTTCCGCACCACATCCAAAGTCAACTCAGTCCAGGTATCTTCCATGATGCTTTCCCAGTCTCCGGAGAGATACTCCGATCAAACATGTCTCGCGCCCGCTTCGCTAGAGATCGCAGAGGCCGCTGAGTTCCTTCCCGCCCGGCGTTCCACAATTCTCTGCGCTCTCTGCGAACTTTGTGTACTCACCCCGAGACTTCGGGGCGCGAAAATCTTCTCTCACTTCCTCCCTGTCCGCCGTAGCCTTTGGCGAAGGCGGATGCGGCCTCAGAGATCTTCTCTTCCTAACCTCTTGCCTCTTACCCCTTGCCGCTACGCCCTTACGCCGCCGAGATATTGAGCCGCACACACGCCGTGCTATTCGTCACCTGCACGTCCTCAGACCAATCGAACTTCGCCACTTCCACCCGCCCGTCATCCCGCACGTACGAGCCAGGCACCATGAACTTGTTCATCAGCCGGAACGTCTTCATGAAACTCGGGTCCCGGCGCGTCGGTGCCGACTTCCGTGCAAAGACGAGGATTGTCGAGTCTAGGAGGAAGCTGATGCTCTCAGCTTTCCCTTCAGGCGCTGTGTCATAAATCATGTAACTCGTCTTCACCTCAGGTGTTCCGATGAACATCTGACACGCTGACTGCTCTGTCGGTACCGCCAGACCCAGCTTGCCGGAATCCTTGCCGCTCCCGTTTCCCACGACGAAGCGCCCGCGCACCTTTTCCTGGTTCTTGAAGATCTTCCAGGCCGTCGCCCCGTACAGCACGCCGACACCCATCAGGGAACCGTACTTCGCGGCCTTGATGACCGACAGAATCGCATCATCCACGTCCGCAACTGGATCAGCCGAAGCGTTCCATGTCTTCGCAGTACCGGCACCAACGGCTTCAAGGGCCGCACTGATCACGCTCGACTCGTGCGACAGCGCCGCCATTTCAGCAACGGCAGTCACGCCTTCCCGCAGCATATCCTCAAGCCCTTCGGCCTCGAGTTGCTCAAGGTTATCCACCGGATAGTCCAGCGCGTGCGGCTCGCAGTTGTACGTTGCATCCGTCGCTTCGAAACGAAGCTCCGACGCCCGGCCACCGAGTGTCCGCAGAGTACTCGGGATCCGGAACCGGTTCTTCTCCGTGTACTTCTTGAATCGCCCGACGCTCGTCGCCACCTCGACTGTCGGTGCCAGAAAATCAGCCACCGGCATGATCGCATCCTGCGCCGCACCCTGTGCATACTCCCGCAGGGTAGGGGACGCACTGATATCACTTAATCTGCTCATGTCTTATCTCCCGATTTGCCGCAGGCAAATCGCCGCGGCGTAGTTTCCGGACGTCCCTGACGGGGACGAAGCCGGGTCAATTCATCCACACACGCACAACACACCCATTACTTTCCGCCCAACCCCAAAAAACTCCCGCCTTGTTACATCGCGTACCAGCGATGTGGGCAACCGTGGCACGGATCGGTTAGCCGTGTAGGAACGCGTCAGACTGGCTCGGCCGCAAGGCGTCGGGGTCGCCGCTGCATACGCATGCGCGACGATCCCCGACAACGCAGCGGACGGGGCAGTATCACGCGCGATCTGCGCGGCCCGATCCGTGACACATTTTCCCAGCACCACCGGCATACCACACCCCCACAACCACCAGAAACCAACCGCCTACGAGACGACAACGTTCCCAATCATCGCCGGCCGGCACAGCACCAACTGCCCATCAACGCCCGCCTCCTCCGCAACCGCCAGCCCCCGGTATGTCCCACCCGCAGTCGGTAACGCCCGCACCATCCCGGCATCGCTACCGGCAATGGCCGCCAGCACCAGTACATCCCCCGGATTGCACGTGCCTTTCAGCTTCAACCGCGCATTCCGCCCGGCCTCGATCGGCTGCACCGAAACCAACTCCGCATCCACAGCACCCTCTTTGACCACGTACAGCCCGTAATCCGTGATCGCAGCCGGCAACTTCACCTCCGGCACCCCGGCATCGTGGGTCATCTTCACCAGATAACCCTCTTTCCCGGCCAGGCTCTCACCCGCCAGCACCCGAATCTCCCCAACCCTCGTATTGCTCTGACTCATCTCTTTCTCCTTCTCATGTTGAATTCAGGACTTGAACACCAAGGCCGCTAAGTTGAAGATCGGATCCATATCCTTCGCTACCTTCGCGCCCTTCTGTTCAAATTCTGATCCTGGTCCCCATTTCAGGTCTCAGGTTTCCGCCCTCATCCCTCACAGACTTCCTTTTCCGCTCTCCTGAAAGCCACAGAAAACGCCACGCCTTCACCCTTCGCAATCTCATGCGCCCGGTTCCGAATCTTCACAGCTCGGCTATCCGTCTCAGGCGAACCACCACCAGCCCCCGGAATCACCGGCCGTGCCGTCGCCCGATTGTGCAAAGGCTTGCGAGTGTTCCCCTCATCGGAGGGGTGGCCGGAGGCCGGGGTGGGTTGCTCTTGCCTCTTACCGCTTGCCTCTTTGCCCTTCGCGGCGATCTCTCCGAGAGCCGCGAGCGCCGCCTCCCGATTCTTCAACAACTGCTCAGTCCAGAACCCCTTGGTCTTCTCCGTGACGACACCCTCGAACTCCGCCAGGTGCCGGTTGACCAGTTCATCCTCAGCGCCCTTCAACTTGCCTTGCAGCGCATCCCGTTCATCCTGCGCCAGCTTCAGCGAGTTCTGCAGATCCGTCACGACCGTCAGACCGGGCAGTCCCTGCATCTTCTCCAGAATCGCGTCCTCCGTCGCATCCCCCGCCAGCCCCAGATGATTCACCAACCTCTCAATCACTCTCTTCATAGTCTTCTCCCTATTTCCGAACTCAGGTTTCAGGTCCCCGCCATCAGCCCTTCCGCATCCCTGTCTATTACATGCACAAGAATCAACTGGCGTACCCTGTGACGCCCCCGTTGCACCGTCTTCACCGCATCTGCGTCCGCCCGCGTTCATCTGCGGTTTCGTCTTCTCAGCCTCAGCCCTCAGGTCTCCGCCCTCATCCCTTCCAATAGATGCACAGGAATCAACTGGCGCACCCTGTGAAGGCCCTCTCTCATCCCTCTTCTGACTCCTGAATTCTGACTCCTGACTCCTGTTTGAAAGGGCCACCATCCCTTTCAAATTCGGGTCATTTGTCACCGCCGCGTTCAACAACCGCACCGGCCGCACGCGGCCATTCCCAAGATCCACGCAGTCACTCCTCGCCCACACCGGCGACAGAAACCGATACCGCCCGCCCTTGACGGCCGCTTCGCCTACATCCGACCAACGTATATTGGCCCAAAGACCCGCCCCGCAGCGTGCGCTTTGCGCTCTGCTGCTGGGGCCGTCTCCCTTCGTTTCCTTCGCGACCTTCTGTTCAAATTCTGCTCCCGTCTTTCCTGCTTCAGGTCTCAGGTTTCCGCCCTCATCCCTCTGGCCTCGATATTCGAGGCCCATGATCCATCCCGCGGCCTCTGTCCGCCTCTCTCCATCCAGCGAGAAATGGTCGAAATCCACCAGCAACCCGGCAAAGTTTGCGACAGCCGCATCCGCCTTGAACCGCGCCGCCATCGCAGTGCATGCTTCCGCGTCAACGACCTGAACCACACCGGCCGCGCCATGGGCAAACTCCCCCATAGGAGCGAGCTGATACCACCCATCATCTGGCACCTTGAAAGACTCTCGATTCAGGATCAGCATATTCATAGGTTCACCGGCATCTGACCTGTCCGCCGTAGCCTTGGCGAAGGCGGAAAAGTCTCTCGATTGACGATCAATGTGTTCATCATTCTCCTCACCATTGCCCTGCACCGTGCCCCCGGCTCTGGTGAAGGGCCTCCTAATATATGCATCGGAATCAACTGGAATGACGTTCAGGAGTTGAAAAGCGTCTTGGCAGAGAGCCGTGAAAGGAGTAGAAGAATCCTCAGTTGGTCCTTTATCGGAGCGCGGTGGTCAGCAACTATCCGATAACGGACAAAGTCGGCTTTCTGCCATCCGCACGAACGGGAGGAACAGAGGAAAGAGAATCTCAGAATGCCGGCGCAGAAGAACCTAAAACGTGTTTTCGTCTGCGGAAAACCACAGAAAAGATCCAATAACATTAGCTGCAAGAATAATAGGAAGGACGAAGATTTCCATGAGCGATACAAAGCCATTTCTTGATGATCTTCGCCGCGCCGTTCGCGCATCTGGCCCTGTGTCAGAACCTGCCGCCTTATGGCTCGAAAAGGTTGATGAGGAAATTGCGCTCATCACTTGGCTGCTAGCACTTGAATACGGAGACAAGAGACAATACGTATCGGAAAGCTGGCTTTCGAGTATCTCACCGCCTCTTGGGTATGGCCGATCCACCAGTGAATTACTCGAAGAACTTGATCGCTGCGGTGTAGTCAAGAGAGCGGGCGAAGACTCCTTCGATGAATGGACAAAGAAGAATGCATCTTGGGAATTCGGTCGGATGTTCTACTCATTATATCGGCACATGGATGCTGCTGGCCTTCTCGATAAGGACAAGCTTCACGAAGAGGGATCACGGCTGAATGAGCTTGTGTCCTTATATGGCTACTACGGACATGGGAAACCGACAAAGAACAGCTAGCACAAGGGGCTTCCACGTACTGGCGACCCGCGGACGGCTCACCAGTCCGCAGAGCCCTGACGATGGATGAATGTGAAGAATGAAGCCCCGTATCGGCGCACATTCTACTCGAGAAGGCAACGACCGCTCTGTGTTTTGCCGAAGACAGACTGGTTGTCTTCCGTAGAACAAAATACTTGGATTCCTACCGTGCAAGGATTCCAAGGTGTGCGACCAGGAGACATGCGAAGTCACCGAGAACCTTACGGTCATCGGAAAGGAGTCTCCGCCATTCATTGCCGGCGCTTGTCTTTCCCATAGCGCGAGAGAGGATATTGACGGCGTCAATGAAGGCATTGTGAGCAGCCGTACGCCGCTTATCGGCATCCATGCGCTCTTTGACCGTCATGAGATTCCATTCTGCCCGAATGTTGCAGTACCGAATCGCGGTGCGCAAGACCTCAGACCGCAGGTTCTCGTCCCCTTGCTTCATTGCTTCGTAAATCTGAACCGTCGTGTCGTAGTTCATAGCCGCCCTTTCTGATGAAATTGACGAATCGCCACCTCTCTTCTTTCATCCTGGCAAGAGCAGATCAGACCGAAGCAGACAAGATAACAGGATACACTTCGTTAACTCAACCGCAGGAGAAGGTCGATATATGAATCATCAATCAACTGGTCCGGTTTGATATCCAGTTTGACCATAAGCGCGTGTGCTTCGCGCATGCCGGCTTCTGCGGGCTCGCCATCGGCAAGCACCACCTCCAGTTCAAGGAAGTGTCCCAAACCTTCGACTGTATCAAGATGAACGCGCGTTCTCCCGACGTGTAACACCATGCGGTGCTTTTTGATTCGGCCCACCTGACCGTAGGCCAGGGTCAGCGCTTCTCGCAGCGTATCCGGGGCAGACGTGGGTGATATCACGTAGAAGGATTCCTTTGGTCCCTGCTGGTTCGCCCGGCGGTAGAAGATGAGTTCGCCGGTCCCATCAGGAAAGGCTCGCAGCTTCAGGCGGCCAGACTCGCAGCGGAAGAAGGTGTCGTCCTGAAATATCTCGGTTGGGCCTTTGTCTGCAATCTTCACGACCAGAGGCAGCAAAGCCTCGACACTTTCAATTCGAGCTTTGATTTCAATGTTACGTGCCATAGCGGTTCATTTGCACAAAACAATATTATCGATGAGGCGCACCTTGCCAAGGAACGCAGCCAAGCACACTATGATGTGTTTGCTGTCAGTCCAGGCTGACACAGACATCAATGTGTCCATATCCACAATTTCCACGTATTCAACCTTAAACTGGTGATTCTGTTCGATATCGGCAATGATCATTTCTCGCAAATCGGCCGGGGCAAGCCGTGTGTAGCGAGCGGAACCTTTTAGTGTCTCCCTCGGGGATGGTGGAAACCCCCCGCCTTGCAGGCGGAGACTAGGATAGTGTAATGTGGTCGCATGAAAAGGTATCAGCTGGGCGCGCACACGAAGCACGACTTGAAGGTTCATCTG
>Ga0247841_10000505_pt1 | contig 100983 bp, 94 predicted proteins | sample LaCruzMarch2015__2_FD_192410 | JGI IMG/M metagenome (GOLD analysis project Ga0247841, IMG submission 192410) | Freshwater microbial communities from meromictic Lake La Cruz, Castile-La Mancha, Spain - LaCruzMarch2015_18m | ecosystem: Environmental > Aquatic > Freshwater > Lake | place: Spain...
CGTCGGCGCTACCAAGGTGAAGACCTTCAAGGACGTCACGCTCCCCCTCATCTGGAAGGGGGTCCTGGTGGGATCCCTCTACTCCTTCATCCTGGCCCTCCAGGAGGCCTCGGCCACGCTGCTTCTGGTCATCCCCGGCCACGAGATGATGACAGTGGGCATCTTCAACTTCTATATCGGCGGGTCCGTCAACGAGGCGGCCGCCCTGGGTTTCATTCTGATCATCCTCGGCGCCGCCTGCCTGTTCATCATCAATCGCATGGCCGGCTCCAAGATGGGAGGCGTCTTCGGTTAGATGTTCAAGGGATTCATATTCGATCTGGACGGGACGGTCTATCTGGGAGAGCGCCTGATCCCCGGCGCCGAGCGGATCATCCACCTGCTTCGGGAAGCGGGCCGGAAGGTCTGTTTTCTTTCCAACAAGGCGCTCCAGACGCGGGAGAATTACGCGGCGAAACTGACCCACCTGGGGATCCCCACGGCGCCGGAGGAGGTGATCAACTCCTCGTTCGTCATGACCCGTTATCTGGCCAAAAGGGCCCCCGGGGCAAGGGTGTTCGCCATCGGCGAGACCCCATTCATCGAAGAACTGCAACGGGCGGGATTTACAATCTGCGAAGATCCGGCGCGGATCGAATGGGTCATCGCCTCCTTCGATCGGACCTTCGATTACCGGAAAGTGTGCATCGCCTACGAAGCACTCAAGCGGGGGGCGCACTTCGTGGCGACCAACCCCGACCGGACCTGTCCGATCGAGGGAGGAGAACTTCCGGACTGCGCCGGGGTGATTGCCCACCTCGAGGCGGTGACGCTCAGGAAGGTGGAGGCGATTGTCGGGAAACCTTCGCCACTCACCATTGAGGCGACCCTGGATGTGATGGGGCTGGCAGCTTCGGAGTGCATCCTCATCGGCGACCGTCTGGAAACGGATATCCGCATGGGGCTGGAGGCGGGCATGAAGACGGCCCTCGTCATGACCGGCGTGACCGACGCAAAGACCCTGGAAGCCTCCCCCATCCGCCCCGACTATGTTCTCCGGAGCATCGCCGATCTGGAAACTCTGCTTTAGCGGGCCGCTGAAAAACGCGCATCCGCTGCGCTCTGATCGCATGTCAGAGAGGCAGCGCCCCTCCTGCACGACAAAATCGAATTTTAAAAACCCCCGGGGTTACAGAAAGTCCTGACGTAGCGGCGTGAAGGTGTCGATCAGCCGGGCGGTCGGCGTCAACAGTTGAATCCGGTGGGGCAGATCGTGGGGGACGGCTACCATATCCCCCGGAGCGAGCCGGGCGGATTCCTCGCCGATGAAGAACATGACCTCCCCCTCCGCCACGTAGGTCACCTGCTCATGCGGGTGGGTGTGGGGAGAGTCCGGCTGCGCCGCCGGGCCGTCCGCGAAGTCAAAGGCGACCATCATCAGGTGGTCCGTATGAAGGATGCGGCGTGCCCGTCCCGGCTTGATCTCGACTGGTTTTGCCTCAGAAATTTTGCTTACATTCATGTTCGCTCCTTGATCTGTCTTACCCGGTCCTCGCCGGCAAGGGCGCGGTCCGGGGGGGTTGAAGGCTTTTTCCAAAAACCGTTAGAGTTTGTAGGCCTCCTTCGCCAATCGATACGCCAGATCGACCGCCACCTCGGCCGCCTCGTCCTCGTCCAGTTGATGCCGGCTGACCAGTTCCGCCAGGAAGGCGCAGTCGATCCGCCGGGCCATGTCGTGCCGGGCCGGGATGGAGAGGAAGGCCCGCGTGTCGTCGTTGAAACCGACCGTGTTGTAGAAGCCGGCCGTCTCCACCACAAGGCGCTTGAAGCGCATCATCCCCTCGGGGCTGTCGAAATACCACCAGGGCGGCCCGAGCCGGAGGATCGGGTAATGGCCGGCCAGCGGCGCCAGATCGCGGCTGTAGGAGGTCTCGTCCAATGTGAACAGAACCACCGTCAGGTTGAGCTCGTTTCCGAAGCGGTCCAGAAGGGGCTTCAGGGCGCGGGTATAGTCGGTCCGCGTGGGAATGTCGGCCCCCTTGTCGCGGCCGAACCGCCGGAAAAGGTCTGCGTTGTGGTTCCGGAAGGAACCGGGGTGGATCTGGATGACCAGGCCGTCATCGAGACTCATCCGGACCATCTCCGTGAGCATCTGGCCCCGGAAGAGTTCGGCCTCCTCGGCAGTCAGTTCGCCTTTCAGGGCCTTTGCGAAAAGGGTTCGGCATGCGGAGGCGTCAAGATCGGCCGTCACGGCACTGGGGTGGCCGTGGTCGGTGGAGACGCAACCCATCTCCTTGAAGAACCGGCGGCGCGCCGCAAGGGCCTTGAGGTATCCCTCCCAGACGGCGGTATCCTCTCCCGTGATCCCGCCCAGGCGGGCGACGTTTTTCACAAAGCCCGGGAACTCCGGATCGACCGCCAGGTCGGGCCGGAAGGCGGGAATCACCTTTCCCTTCCAGCCGGAGGCGGCGATTTTCCGGTGGTGTTCGAGCGAATCCAGGGGGGAGTCCGTCGTGGCGATCGCCTCGATGTTGAAGCGATCATATAGCGCGCGGGGCCTGAATTCCGGCCGGAGAAGCGCCGCCGCAAGCCGGTCGTAGATCTCGTCCGCGTTATCCGGATCGAGGCGCTGATCGATGCCGAAGAGGAAAAAGAAGACGTGCTCGAACCACATCCGGGAGGGGGTTCCCCGGAAGAGGTGATAATGTTCCGCGAAAAGACGCCAGATTTTCCGGGGATCGGTTTCGACCGGGCCTCCGTCCGCCCGGGGGACGCCGAGTTTTTCCAGCGGGACGCCCCGGCTGTAGAGCATCCGGAAGAGGTAGTGGTCCGGGATCAGGAACAGCGAAGCAGGGTCGGGAAACGCGATGTTTTCGGCATACCACCGCGGATCGGTGTGACCGTGGGGGCTGATGATGGGCAGATCCCTGACCTCGCCGTACAGACGGCGGGCGATCTGCCGCTGGATGGGATCGCTCGGGAAAAGGCGATCATTGTCCATGATGATGGTTCGTCCCATGGTGCTTTCCTCCTTTCATTCATTTACGATGAACTTGTAAAAAGTCAAAACTCACCGTTATTGTCATGCTGAGCTTAAGCTTGTCCCGAGCTTGCTGTCCCGGGTGAGTTTCTTTCTTTTCTCCCTCGCTGCGGCCGTCCGGAGGATGATTTCTTTTTTAAACGCTTGCGGGGGCTGCGGATTCGCAACGCAATCCATAAACCCTATGGGACCGTGATGAGAATCAAGCGGCCGCGCCTCAGGGCATGAGCCAGTTCGGCAGCGCCGTGGTCAGCCAGGGGATGTAGGTCGTCAGGAAAAGAACGGTCAGCATGGCCGGCCACAACAACAGCATCGATCGGGTGCATTTTTCCATCGTGGTCTTCCCCACCGAGCAGCCGACAAAAAGCCCGGCCCCGACCGGGGGAGTGGTCAAGCCGATCGCCATATTCACCATCAGCACGATCCCGAAGGTCACCGGGCTCATTCCCACCGCCTGGACCACCGGAAGCAGCACCGGCGTGACGATCACGATCAGCGGCGCCACATCCATGATCATCCCCAGAAATAACAGCAAGATGTTGATCAGGAGTAAAATGACGTACGGATTGTCGCTGATCGACAAAAAGAACTGGGTCACCAGGGTCGGCACGTGAAGGAAAGTCATCATCCAGGCGAAGCCGGATGCGCAGCCGATGAGGAGCATCACGATCGCCGTAGTCTTGACCGAATCGACGAAGATCGGCCAGAGATCCCGGATCCGCATCTCGCGGTAGACGACCAGCCCCAGAAAAGCGGCATAGAAGACCGCGACCGCGGAGGCCTCGGTGGCGGTGAAGATGCCGAAGGCGATGCCGCCGACGATGATGACCGCCGCAAAAATGCTGAACAGCCCATCCCGGAGAATGATCAGCGAATCCTTGAGCGGCGGCCGCTTCTCCCGGGGATACCCCCGTTTGAGCGCCAGGATGTAACAGGTGATCGCCAGGAGAACCCCCATCAGGATCCCGGGAATATATCCGGCCAGAAACAGCTTCCCGATGGAGACCCCGCCGGCGACCATGGCGTAGATGACCATGTTATGGCTCGGGGGGATGATGATCCCCTGGGTGGAGGAGGCGACGGTGAGTGCGGTCGCAAACTCCCGGTCATACCCTTTGGCGACCATCATCGGGATCATGATGGGGCCGGTCGAGGAGATGTCCGCCACCGCGGAGCCGGAAACGCCGCCGAAGAACATCGAATCGACGCAGTTCACCATCGCCAGCCCCCCGGGAAAAGGGCCGACGATGATGTAGGCGAAATCGACGATCCGCCGGGCCACCCCGCCTTTGGCCATGATGGCGCCGGCCAGGATGAAAAGCGGAATGGCCAGCAGGGGGAAGGACTGCATGCCGGCCCCAACCCGCTGGACGATCATCGCCGTCCCCAGACCGGTGTAGCTCGCGGTCAGCAGGGACGAGATCCCCAGGGAAAACGCGATGGGCACCCCGAGGAGGATCAGGACCAGGAAGGAGCCGAGCAGAAGAGAGGTTTCAATCATGGCTCCGCCCTCCCTTGCCCGCATAATGGCGGGACACACCGCTGATCGCCCGGACAAGGGCGAACAGGACCATCAATCCCCCCGCGATGGGAAGGACCAGATAGGTGTACCCCACCGCAAGCGGCAGGGAAGAGAGGGTTCCGCTCATCGTCCTCTGGACCAGGAAGAACCCCCGATCGCACAGAAACAGCGCAAAACCCGCGATCACCATGTCCGTGAGAGCCCTCAGCCAGATGCGGACCGTTTCGGGCAGCCTCGATACGACCAGCTCCAGGCTCATGTGGGATTCGGTCCAGACGCAGCCGGCGGCCCCCAGAAGTCCGATCCACATGAGGGAGATCACGGAAATTTCCTCGATCCAGAAGGGGCTGGAATTCAGCACGTACCTCGAGAAGACCTGCCAGCAGATCAATGCCGACAGGATGATCATGATGACGGCCGTGGCGGCGGTGATCAACCTCTCGGCACGGTCAAGCCAGCGGATGATGAGATGTCCGGACACGCCCGTTTCCCTCCTCCGGGAAGATGCGGTCGCGGGCCGTGACGGCCCGCGACCGCGGCAGATGGACTGAGGCCAATAAGGCTATTTGTGCTTGACAATCGCATCGATGAGATCCGCTCCCACAACCGGTTCAAATTCCTTGTAGATCGGTTTGGCAAGGGCCTGGAAATCCTTGATGTTGTTTACTTCGTTAAAGACCATCCCCTTCGCCTTGAGCTGTTTGACCGCGTCGCCAATGTAGTCCGCCCAGATCTTCCGTTGATAGGGAACTGTTTTGGCGGCCGCATCGAGGATGGCCTTCTGAATATTCTTCGGCGTCGAGTCGAAAACCGACTTGCTCATCACCATGATATCCGGAATGGAGGTGTGGCGGGTGTAGGTGAAATATTTGCACACTTCCTGCATGTTGAAGGTCAGGACCGTCGGCTCATTGTTCTCCCAGCCGTCGATGACCTTCTGCTGCAGGGCGACATAAACCTCCGATTGTCCCATCGGCACCGCTGTGGCGCCGAAGGCGTTGATCGTGTCGATCAGCGGTTTGCTCTGCATGACCCGGATCTTTTGTCCTTTCAGGTCCGTCGGGACCTTCACCGGTCCCCCCTGCGTGGTCACGTTGCGGAACCCGGCATCAAAGAAGGCGAGTCCCTTGAATCCGTTTTTCTCGAGATCCTTCATCAACCGGGTCCCGATGGCGCTGTCGAGAACCGCGTGCTGATGGGCGTCGTTGCGCCAGATAAACGGCAGGCTGACCACCTGCAGGCTTGGCGCGAACTGTCCGAGCGGTGCGGAGGAAACCTTGGTGATCTCGATCGCCCCTATCTTGACCCCTTCGATATAATCTTTTTCCTGTCCCAGTTGGCCCGCCGGGTAGACCGTGATCTTGACTTCCCCTTTGGTTTTTTCGGCTACCTGCTCGGCAAAGTATGTCAGGGCTTTGTGGACCGGGTGGGAATCGGGGAGCACCGAGGCGAGTTTCCAGTTATACTTGGCCGTTGCCGCAAATCCCGTCACCGAGAAGGTCATGAACAAACCGATCATGAACAGACAACCAATCATTAATGGACGCTTTTTCATCATATTCTCCTTTCATGCTATGGTTGAGAAAAACGTTTTTACCTCGCGAGCCACCCGCCGTCCACGGCGATCGTATAGCCGTTCACATACCGGGATGCCTCCGAGGCGAGGAAAACGGCTACCCCCTGCAGGTCCTCCGGGGTTCCCCACCTCCCCGCCGGAATGCGCTGGAGGATATCCTCGCTCCGCTTCGGATCCTGGCGGAGCGGCGCCGTGTTGTCGGTCGCCATGTACCCCGGGGCGATCGCGTTGATATTGATATCATATTTCACCCATTCGTTCGCCAGCAGCCGGGTGATCCCCATCACCCCGCTCTTGCTCGCCGTGTAGGACGGGACCCGGATGCCCCCCTGGAAGGAAAGTAGTGAGGCGACATTGATGATCTTCCCTCCCGTCTTCTGTTTCACGAACTGTCTCGCAACCGCCTGGGCGAAGAAAAAGACCGTCTTGAGATTGATGTTCATCACGTCGTCCCAGTCCTTTTCGGAAAACTCCAACGCGTCCGCCCGCCGGATGATCCCCGCGTTGTTGATCAGGATATCGACCCTGCCAAATCGGACGACGGCCTTTTCGACGATCTCCCCGATCACGCCGATGTTCGACAGATCCGCCTCGATTCCCAGGAACCTCCTGCCCCTTTCCTCAACCCCCCTGCGGGTTTCCTCCAGATGGTTGATATCGATCCCGACGATATCCGCCCCCGCCTCCGCCAACCCCAGGGCCATCCCCTGTCCCAGGCCCGTTCTGGAGCCGGTGACGATGGCCACCTTCCCCGTCAACCTGAATGCATCCAGGATCATGCTCAAAACCTCCTTTCACCAAAACTATTTCAACACGGACATGGGCACGTCGTCCATGTCCGTGAAGGTTTGATTTTCCCCGGCCATCCCCCAGATAAAGGTGTAGCTGCCGGTCCCCACCCCCGAATGGAGGGACCAGCTTGGCGAGATGACCGCCTGGCCGTTCCGGACGACGATATGCCGCGTCTCCTGCGGCTCCCCCATGAGGTGGAAAACCACGACTTCTTCCGGCATATCGAAATAGAGGTACACCTCCATCCGTCGGTCATGGGTGTGGCAGGGCATCGTGTTCCAGTTGCTGCCCGGCGCCAGAATGGTGAGCCCCATGACGAGCTGGCAGCTCTTGAGCACCTTGGGGTGGATGAACTGGTAGATGGTCCGGACGTTCGCCTTCAGCGGATCACCGAGATCAACGCGCTGGGCGTCGTTCAAGGATAGTTTCACGATGGGGTAGGCGGAATGGGCCGGCGTGCTGTTGAAATAAAACATGGCCGGATCGTTCCGGTCGGCGCTCGCAAAGGAGACCTGCTTCGGCCCCATGCCGATGTAGAGGCACTCCTTTTTCCCCAATTCATAACCCTTTCCATCGACGGAAACAACACCGGCGGCGCCGATATTGATGATCCCCATCTCCCGCCGCTGGAGGAAAAAATCAACACCCAGTTCCTTGGTCCCCTTGAGTTCCACGATTTCATTCACCGGAGAGACCCCCCCGGTGATGATCCGGTCGATATGGCTGTAGACCATGTTCAGGCTGTCCCTCACAAAGAGATTCTCTACCAGAAACTGCTCGCGTATCTTTTGCGTGTCCAGTGTTTTCATATGGTCCGGATGTACGGCATAACGGATATCCATGATTTTCTCCTCTCCTTTTATCTCTGCACCCTCCCCGAACCGGCCCCCCCGACCAGGCTTTTGACCTCTTCCAGTGAAAGCAGCGGCAAATCCCCCGGGATCGAATGTTTCAGACAGGAGGCGGCCACCGCAAACTCCAGCGCCTCCCGGTCCGATTTCAGCGCATGGAGGCCGTAGATCAATCCCGCGGCAAAAGAATCCCCCGATCCCACCCGATCGACGATGTTCCGGATTTCGTATTTCCGCGATACCAGAAATTCATCCCGGTTGTTCAGGACCGCCGACCAGCCGTTGTGGTCCGCCGAATGGCTCTCCCGCAAGGTCACCGCAATCTTCCGGAGATCCGAAAACTGTTCCAGCACCTTGTCCGTCAGCCTCCGGTAGGGATCCGCTTCCACCTTCCCGGATTCGACGTCCGAATCGGCCGAGACGCCCAGGGCCTTCTGGCAGTCCTCCTCGTTGGCCGTGACGACATCCGCGTGTTTCACGATTTCCGTCATCACCTCTTGCGCCGTCCGGCCGTATTTCCAGAGATTTTTCCGGTAATTCAGATCGCAGGAGACACTCAGGCCTTTCTCCTTCGCCTTCAGGACCGCCTCCATGGAGAGCAGGGCGGCGGATTCGGAGATCGCCGGTGTGATCCCGGTGATGTGAAACCACCCGGCCCCGGCAAAGACCCCATCCCAGAGGATCTCCCCGCGGACCGCCTCGGCGATCGCGGAATGCGCCCGGTCATAGATGACGACGGAAGGCCGCTGGTTGGCCCCGGCTTCCAGAAAATAGATGCCGAGCCGTTTCCCCTTCCGGATGACGTGGGAGGTGTCCACCCCCTGTTTGCGCAGCTCTGCAATGCAGGCATCCCCGATCCGGTTCGGGGGGATCAGGCTCACGAAGGCGACGTCCATTCCGAAACGGGCCAGCCCGACGGCCACATTCGCCTCTCCACCCCCGAAGGTCGCCTCAAGCGACGGACCCTGGAGGAGCCTTTCGCTTCCCGGCGCCTTCAGTCTCAGCATGATCTCGCCGAAGGCAATGATTTTTTTCATAGGAATCCGTTACCCCTTCTGCCGGAGATGGATCGCGAATCCGGCGATCTCCTGATCCAGGTAAACGAGGACCGTCTTTCCGTCCTTTTCCTTCTCCGTTCCCGCAACGGGCCGGATGCCCTGCCGGCCGAGGTAAAAGAGCGCCCTGGAGACGTCGTTCGCCGCAAAGGCGAGGTGCCCTTTTTCACCGCGACCGGGACCCTTCATGATCTCGATTTCTTTCTCCCCGAGAAAAAAGGAACCCTGGCCTTCCGCGACGGGGAAACGGAACAGGCGGGAAAACAGGTCCACGCTTTTGCTTGCATTTTCAGCATTTTCCTCGTTGATGCCCACATGGGCAAGCTCAAAGCCGAGCAGGATGCGGACCGCCTCTGCCGTCAATCTCGTGATCTCCTCGAATTTTCCCGCCGAGATGAGTTCTCCCTTCACCATCCAGCTCCCGCCGCAGGCGATGACGTTTTTCAATGTGAGATAGGAGATCAGGTTTGCCGCGTTGATCCCGCCGGTCGGGATGAATTTGATCCCCTCGTAGGGCGCCGCGACGGCCTTCAGAAAAGCGGCGCCCCCCGACTCCTCCGCGGGGAAGAACTTCATGACACGGAGGCCGCATTCCATCGCCGCCTCGATCTGCGTCGGCGAATTCACCCCCGGAATCACGGGAACGCCCTGTTCGCGGCAGAAGGATACGACCTTCGGATTGAATCCGGGCGATACGATGAATCTCGCTCCCGCACGGATCGCCTTTCCCGCCTGCTCGGTCGTCAGGACCGTCCCGGCGCCGACGATCAGCTCCGGCATCCGCTCCGTCATGGTCCGGATCACCTCCTCGGCCGCCGCGGTCCGGAAGGTGATCTCCGCAAGCGGCAGACCTCCCGCCAGAAGCGCCTTCCCGAGGGGAAGGGCGTCTGCGGCCTTTTCGATCCTGACCACCGGAACGATTCCATAATCCTCTATTTCTTTCAGAATTTCATCCATCATGCCTCTCCTTCCTCAGGTTTTCCGATTCGGATGATTTCAACTGCAATATTCCGGAGCGAATAGATCACCATGAGGGCTCCCGCGACCGGCATGCAGGAATAGAGAACCCTCTTGGGAATCGCAAAAACGTTCGTCACGTCCAGCGCCAGGATCGTCAGCCGCAGGGAGTAGTAGAAAAAGACTGCGGCAAAAGTGAGGACCAGAAGCTCCACGAACGTCCGGTAGAAATGCCGCAGGCGCGGATTTACGATGCTCTTTTCGATCCAGTCCCCCACGCTGATATGACCCCGCAGGATCCACAGGGCGGCCGCCCCGTAAAAAACCAGGTACGCATAGAGCAGTTCGATGATCTCATCGAACCAGTGCAGCGAAACGACCGGGAAGAAACGGACGATCACATTGGCCGTGATCAGGATCGTCAGAAAGATGAAACTGACGATCGTAACGACCTTCAGCGCACTCAGAATTATTCTATCGACAAATACCAACGAATTCATTAATTTTCCCATCGCATTCCCTATCGCCCCATGATGAGATTCGGCAGAAAAGTGGAAATCTGCGGAACATAGGCAATGACCACCGTGACAATGAATATCCCGATCAGATACGGCACGACCTCACGCGACAGGGTTCCGATGCTCACCTTGCTGAAACTGGAGACCGCGAAGAGGCACATCCCCACCGGCGGCGTCAGGTTCCCCACCATTATCAGCAGGGTCATCACGACGCCGAAGTTGATGAGGTCGATCCCGAACTGCTGCGCGATCGGCAGGAAGATCGGGATCGTGATGATGAAGATCGCATTCCCCTCGAGGAAGCAGCCGAGGATCAGGACGATCGCTATGATCATCGCCATGACGCCCGCCGGCGTCAGGCTCATGCCCGTCAGGGAAAGGATGATCTGGTCGGGGATCTTTTGGTGGATGGTGAGCCAGCCGAAGAAGCCGGCCGCCGAGATGATGAAAAGCAGGCTGATCGTCTGCCGAATCGAAACCCAGAAGATTTCCGGCAGGTCCTTCCATGTCAAATCCCGATAGAAAAAGCCGAGGAACAATGCATACAGGGAGGCGACCACCGCTGCCTCCGTCGGGGTGAAAATGCCGGTGAGGATCCCGCCGATGATGATGACCGGCGTGAGCAGGGGCAGGAACGCCTCTTTCGTGCTCACGACGACCTCCCGGAAATCGGCCCGTTCCTCCTTCGGCAGCCCGTACCGTTTGGCCTGAAGGGCGATGGCGATCATGATGGCCATGGCCATCAGCGCCCCCGGGATGAAGCCGGCCATGAAGAGCTTGCCGACCGAAACCCCGGTCAGCGCCCCATAGAGGACAAAGGGGATGCTGGGAGGGATCACGGGGCCGATCGTCGCCGCGGCGGCCACGAGTGCGGCGGAAAATTTCGGTTTGAAGCCGTTGTCGACCATCGCCTTGTGCAGGACCTGCCCCAGGCCCGCCGCGTCGGCGATCGCCGAACCGGACATCCCGGAGAAGATCACGTTGGCGATAACGCACACCTGTCCCAAACCGCCGGGAATGTGGCCGACCACGGCCTTGGCGAAGCGGAAGATCCGGCTCGTCACCCCGCCCGTGTTCATCAGGTTCGCCGCCAGGATGAAAAAGGGGATCGCCAGCAGCGTGAAGCCCGTCGTGGAGGCGTACATCCGCTGCGGCAGCATCGTCAGCAACGATTCGTTCCCCAGACCTATGAAGAACAGGATCGCGGTCAGTCCCATGGCGACGGCGATGGGGACGTTCAGAATGATGAACACCAGCAGGACGGTAAAGATGAGCAATGTCAGCATTTGTGGCCCCTTGAATTCTCTTCGGGTTATATTCCCCAAAGCCTGCTTCGTTCCTTGCCGTCTTGGATACCCCGCAGATTGCCGCGGGGTAGTTCATTGCACCCAGGTCTTCTTGGCTTCCGTCTTCCGAACGCGGAAACATCACCGGTGAAGGGGGTTGAGAGCGACGGGAACCCGCCGATCTCAACCCACCCTGCCCCCGGTTTCTGTGCCCTTACTTCGCCTCATCCACCATCTTGACGAATGCCGCGATGTTCTCCTCGCCTGCGATGGCCTTCATCCGGTCGTAGGCAGGCTTCATCAGCTTCTTGAATTCCTTTTTGTCGGGATAGGTGACCTCCATCCCGAATCCCTTCAACTGACTGATCTGATCCGCTTCCGCATCCCGGCAGGTCTTTCTCATCCAGTCGCCGGCCTTTTTGCTCTCCTCCCGGACAATCTTCTTTTGCGCCGCGGTCAGTTTGTCCCAAACCTTCTTGCTGATCACATGGACCATCGAGTTGTAGTTGTGGCCGGTTATGGCGAGATATTTCTGCGTTTCATAGATCTTGTTGGAATGGATCACGGCGATCGGATTCTCCTGGCCATCAACCACCCCCTGCTTCAGGGCCATCTGCAGTTCGTTGAAATTAATCGTTGCGACCACTGCCCCGAGGGCCTCCATGGCCGCCTGCGTGGGTAGTTCCGGCGGGGTGCGCACCTTAAGCCCCTTGACGTCCGCAGGGACGTTTACCGGGTGTTTGCTGTTTGTCAGGTTCCTAAACCCCCATTCCCAGTTGGACAGGAACACAAGCCCCGCCTTGTCCAGATCCGGCGCCGCCCATTTGAGGAATTTGCCGTCCAGGACCTTGTCCGCCTGGGCATAATCGTTGAACACAAATGGGAGCATGACGCAGTTGAACTTCTTGGAATATTTACCCAGTTGCCCCTGCGTGGGCAGACTCATGTCCACCGCGCCCAGAATGTTCTGCTCCAGGACCTCCGGCGGGGCGCCCAGGGCGTTGTTGGGATAAATCGTTACCTTGATCCCCCCGTTCGTCCGTTTTTCCACGGCCTCGGCGAACATCTTGCTGGCCAGATTGCCCGGATGGGCGTCCGCCGCGAAATGGCCCAGTTTCATCTCAATCGGTTTGGAATCTCCCGCATGGGCAAACGGAATGAAAACGACCGACAACAAAAGAACCATCAACAATACTTTTTTCATTTTTCCCTCCAATCATTTAATGTTCAAGGAATATCCCTGATCGACCGTCATCCGCCTTCCAGACAATCCATCGGAATCCGGTTGCCGCAAGAACCTTTTTTCACCAACCTATTCCCTTCCTCTTGCCGGGTCCTCGCCCTGAAAACCCAGTCGCCGTGAGATTTCGGCCGCCGCTGCCATAACCGCTCCCTTCATAACATCATGAACGTTCTTCTTGGTCACCTGGAAAACCGAACCCGAAACACTGATCGCGGCCACGGGTCTCCCCTTTCCGTCAAAGATCGGAGCCCCTAAACAGCGGATTCCCTTTTCATTCTCCTCATCGTCAATCGCATATCCCTGGCTTCGGACGATCTTCAAGTACTTCCGGAAAGCTTCCTGATCAGTAATCGTATTCGCCGTCCGCCGGGGCAGCCCCTTCCTCTGAAGAAAATCCTCCAAGGCCTCTTCCGGAAAATAGGAGAGCAGGACCTTCCCCACAGCGCTGCTGTGGAGCGGATTCCGGAAACCTACACGTGACGCCATTTTCAGACCACCTACCTGCTGTTGCGTCTCAATCTTGTCAACATAGACCACCGCATCCCGGTCAAGAATGACCAGATGCGCCGTCTGTTTCGTCTTCTCCGCCAGATCCCGCAGAACCGGTTCCGCGACCTTCCGAAAATCGAGTTGGTTGCTCAACTTGGCGTTCAAATCCATCAGCTTCAAACCCAAAAAGTAGATCTTTGTCTCCGGATCCTGGCGGATATAACCAAAATAGGACAGGGAGGAAAGAATGCGATGGATCGTCCCTTTGGGGAGATTCAGGCCGGCAGACAAGTCCCTGATGCTCATCCCCTGGGAGGTTTGTCCCACCATCTCGAGAATCAGGGAGACCCGCTCGATCGTCTGGACGAGATTGTTCGGTTTGGATTGGGCTGTTTTCCGTTCCATAGGCTTTTTGTCCTTTTCTATCAAGGATGAACCACACTCTCCCGAACGTGTGGACGATAACGCTCCGCCGGGAGACGGAAATGGTTCCATAATACGGAACCTCGTTCCTAATAACAAAACTGTTTCCGTATGTCAATGTTTTTTCGCTCTCCCTGACAATGCATATTTTGGGGTTCAATGAAATGACCCGATGAAGAAATTGTGACCGATTTATTCATCGGGTAATAGTGTATCCGTGAGAGCGATTACATCAAGGATCCTGTTTCTCAGACCGGATACGGATTATGGCAAGAATCGAGAAAGAACATGCTGGAGAAAACAACGGATGAACTCCGATGCCTCAAGGGTCGTTGTCTTCTACCGCCACTCGCGGGAATCTTTCGTTACCTTTCCCCTCTCTGCAGGAAGTATCCGGCTGTTGGCAATGGCAGTTTGTGGATATAGTGGGCGAGACAGATTTTCCGGCCGCAGGGATGCAGGATTTGCAGTAGACCACCCATCATAGCTTTCCCTGTCGACTGGGGGGGGGAAGGCCGGGAAGAAATCACCACCGTCACGGTAAAGCCGCCAAAGTCAACGGAACGCCTCGAGATTCCGGTCGCCCCCTGCTCTTTTTGCTTTGACTTACGTTAGGGTCTGTAATGGAATACTGTTGCGTTACAGAACCTTAGATGTTCTGGACCAGGTAGCCGCCGTCCACCGGAATGGTGATGCCGGTAACGAAACCGGCAGCCTCGTTGGCGCAGAGGTACAGAACCGCGCCCATCAATTCGTGCGCATGGCCGAAGCGGCCGAACGGGGTATGGGCAATGACCGCGCTTCCGCGGTCGGTCAGTGACCCATCTTCGTTGGTCAGGAGACGTCTGTTCTGCTCGCCCAGGAAGAAGCCCGGGGCGATAGCGTTGACTCGGATGCCGTAGGGGGCGAACTCCTTGGCTGCACCCTCGGTCAGGTTCTTCACAGCCGCCTTGGCGGCGTCGTAAGCCCAGACGCCCGAGAGCGGCACGTAGCTGGACATGCTGGCGATGTTGATGATGCAGCCGGGGACCTTCTTCTCGATCCAGCGCTTGGCGACCACCTTCATGGGCAGGAAACAACCGGCCTCGACATTGAGCTTCATCACGAAGCGAAAGTTCTCCATATCCTGCTCGATCAAGGGGCCCTTCCCTTTGGTGCCGCCGCAGGCGTTGAGGAGGATCTGGAAGTCGCCGGCAGCGTCGATGGCCGCGAGCATTTCGTCTTCGTTCATCAGGTTAACTTTGCAATACCCGATGCCGTCGGTCCGCCCGGTTTCCTTCTTGATGCGCTCAGTCGAGGCCTGCAAGGGACCCTCGCGGGAGGCCCAGAGGACCACGTTCGCGCCCGCGCGGGCCATGGCGCAGGCCATGTCCGTGCCCAGCACGCCACTGCCGCCGGTAACCACGGCCTTCTTGCCGGCCAGCGAGAACATCTTGCAGAGGTAATCGCCGACCGCGCCCGTCGCGTCCTTCCCCTTGATACTTTCCTTGGTTTCCATCCCCCTTACCTCCTTAAGATAGGGTTTAATCTCTCAGGGTAAATTCTCCACTGCTTGCGGCGGGGTATCGCATTGACCGCTTTAATTGCTCCCTCCTCCGCTGCCGGTTGTTCTGCATTTTATTTGTTAATATCATAAATGATAGGATCGCGCGAAGTCAAGCGGCTCATTTAAGCGCGTTTGTCTTTGAAGCTGGAAGGGAGGTGGATTTGCCAACGCTCAGGGATGAGATACGGGGGGGATTTTTTTCTTGACATGTCCAATCTATGAGATATAATATTTTCCATGTTTCACTATATGAAACATTCGTGAGGCCAAATGGAAACGAGACTCTCCCATCAATCCCTCGAACGCGGCCTGCGGGTCATCGAAACCATCGCCGACTTTGGCGGATCCGCGTCTGCCTCCGTAATTGCCCGAAAGACGGGGTTGCCTCGGAGCACTGCCCACCACTTGCTCCGTTCATTGATCACCTTTGGTTATCTTCTCCAGGACGGCGAGGCGCAGCCCTATAAACTTGCCCCCCGGCTTTTCAAACTCACCGGGCGTGCCTGGACCCAAGGGCAGCTTGCCGAGATATCGGTTCCGTTCATCGATGAACTGAGCCGGCGCACGGGCGAAGGGACCAGTTTGGCCATTCTACGCGAAGGGGTGGTTTCGGTGGTGGCAAAGAGGGATTCCGAGGGCCCGGTGCGCGTCGTCCAGAAGGTCGGGACCGTGCGACCGATCTACTGTACGGCCGTCGGCAAGATCCTCGCGGCTTGGCTGCCCGAAAAGGAACTCGACGACATCATCGGCCGCATTGTCTTCGAACGGACCACCGCCAACACGATTACGGCGCCCGCCGTCCTGAAGCTGGAGCTCGCACGCATCCGGGCGGACGGGTTTGCCGTCGACAACGAGGAGCACATCGAGGGCATCCGCTGTATTGCCGCCCCCGTCCGGGACCACTCCGGAAAGGTCTGTGCGGCGCTGTGCATCGTGGGACCGAAGAACCGGTTTTCCCTGCGCAGACGAAAGGAACTTCGCGGGCCGCTGCTTGACGTGGCGGAAAAACTGTCGGTCCAACTGGGGTACGGAACGGTGCAGGATGCCGCGATGTGAAGCCGGAAAGGCGGCGAGGGAGAGGCCTGGTCCATAGCGGCAGACAAAGCATCCGTGAAGGTTTGCACATCCAAGGCCGGCGTCATGCCGGTGTGGATCGATGGGGGAGACCGGTGGCCCTTCGGCGCCCAGGGTAGGGGGAAGGGGCTCGCCGTCGGGGTTGGGCAGAGGGCGGGTCATACATCAAGAATGTGTCAAGAGGGAAGGGATGAGATTCAAGGATCAGGTGGCCATCATCACAGGGGCGGCAAGGGGCATAGGGCGGAGCATTACCCTGGCCCTCGTCGGGGAGGGGACGAAGGTAGTCCCCGTGGACGTCGACAGGGAGGCCCTTCAGAACCTGCGGGCGGAGGTTGAGAAGCGGGGGGGACAGGCCCTTCCTGTCGCCTGCGACATATCAAAGAGTTCCGATGTGGAGCGGATGGTGGAGAAGGTTCTGAAGGCCTTCGGTCGGATCGATCTGCTGGTCAACAACGCCGGCATCATCCGCCGCGGGACGATCGAGACGGTCACCGAGGAGGACTGGGACCGGGTCATCGCCATCAACCTGAAGGGGACGTTCAACTGCTGCAAGGCCGTGGTCGGGCCCATGAAGCGGCAGGGGTCGGGGAAGATCGTGAATGTCTCTTCCATTGCCGGAAAGCTGGGGGACATCACCTCCGCTCCCGGATACGGTTCATCCAAGGCCGGGGCGGACGCCTTGATGAAGACCCTGGCCAGGCAGCTGGCCCCCAGCGGCATACGGGTCAATGCCGTTGCGCCCCATGCCATTGAAACGGAGATGAGCGCCCAGTGGTCCGATGAGAGGAGGCGGGAGATCATCGCCGGGATTCCCCTCGGCCGGCTCGGGAGGCCGGAGGATGTGGCGGAAGCCGTTCTCTTCCTGGCATCCGACGCCGCCTCGTTCATCACCGGGGAGATCCTCGACGTCAACGGCGGGGCGCTCATGGATTGACGTGCGGTCCTCTTTCGCCCGGGGGCCTGTCCTTGGAGGCAGACTCCGGGAGGCGGGAATCGGGGCGGTGGTCCTCGGAATGGGTCTGCCGCCTTCGGGCCGGCCGGCGAAGGTCATGGGGACGGCGAAAAAGCTTGACAACCGTCCGGAATTTAATACAAGAAGAAACACCGTTTCAAAATGCGAAATGACAGGGATATGGAGAAAGGGGGCAGAAAGGCTGCACGAACTTGTTCTGAACGATCGAAAAGACCAGTGGGAAAGGGGGGATGTAAAGGCGGGTTTCCAATTGTTGGACGGTGTTTTATATCAACCACCGGCAAGATCCCGTCCCCGGGTCGGGGTTCCTGCGGAGCAGGGGGAACGGGGGGTTGCGATCCCCCCGTCTGAATCGTTTAAAATGCCCCGCACTGGAAGCGAGGCGGTTCACTGATGAAGGAGGGTGTATGAAAGGCTATAAGAAATATTTTGTATTTCTGGTTGTTTTCATTGCATTACCCCTGGTATTCACTTTTCCGGCCTTCGGACAGCAGAAATTCGTTCTGAAATTCAACCACGTCCTGGGGGTAAAGGAACCCTATCACCAGGGGTTCACCGACTGGGCCAAGGCCGTTGACCAGAAGACCAAAGGTGGCCTCAAGATCGAGGTCTTCCACAGCGCCCAGCTCGGCGTCGAAGAGGACATCATCGAGCAGATCCGTCAGGGGGCGAATGTGGGGCAGAACACCGACTCGGCTCGACTCGGGAATTACATCCCCGGTATCGCCATTATGAACGGACCCTATTTCGCCAACACCCTTGAGGAGGTGCTCAAGGTCAAGAACACCCCGACGGTCAAGGGCTGGGTCGACGAGCTGGCCAAAAAGTACGGGTTGAAGGTCGTCTCCTTCACCTGGGTCCAGGGATACCGCCATTTCTTCACGAATAAGCCCATCAGAAAACCCGAGGATTTGAAGGGCATGCGCATCCGCACGCCCCCCGCCCCCATCTGGCAGGAGTCTGTCCGGGCCCTCGGCGCAACCCCGGTTGCCCTTCCCTTCGGCGAGATGTATCCGGCGCTTCAGCAGAAGGCGATCGACGGCGTGGAGCTCGTCTACAACAACATCCCCGCCGGACGCTTCTACGAGGTCCTCAAGTACGCCAGCGAAACCTCGCACATCATGCTGATCAATTTCGAGGTGATCAGCGCCAAGTTCTTCAACAGCCTGCCGGCCGACTACCAGAAGATCCTCCTTGACGAGTGCGACAAGGCCGGTCTGGAGACCTCCAAGAAGATCTTCGCCTCCGAAAAGGTGGTCAAGAAGGATTTGATCGCCAAAGGGATGGTTGCGGTCGAGGACTGCGATATTGCCGCCTTCAAGAAGGCCGGAGAGAAGGCCTATGAAGTCCTGAAGATCACCGATGCGAAAGCCAAAGTCTATAAGGAAGCGGGATTAAAGTAAGGTTGCGGGCGAAGGCGTTTGCGATCGTCCGGCCCGGTCTTTCCCACACAGGAGAGACCGGGCCGGACGATCCACATCTACAGTCCGATCTTTTCGATACGGTCCTGCCTGGCGAGGGGCGAATGATGAAAAAGCTCTATGAATTCATATGTAATGGAGAGACCTTGGTCGCCCGGTCTCTCCTGATCGCGATGGTCATCCTGGTCTTTGGCGCGGGCATTGCTCGGGTCGTGGGCTATCCGATCAACTGGGCGATCGATATGGCGACGTGCTTTTTTGCCTGGGCCTGTTTTTTCAGCGCCGACATCGCCTGGAGAAACGATAAACTGATGTCCGTCGATATCTTTGTCAATTACTTTCCGGAGAAGGCCAGGAAATATTGCAGGATGGCGAATTACATCATCCTGACGGTGTTTTTGACGTACGTCGTCGTGGCGGGTCTTTGGATTTCCTACGTCAGCAGGGAAAGGGCCTTCCAGGGAATCCCGGCGATCAGCTACTCCTGGGTGACGCTCAGTCTGCCGGTAGGCGGGGCCCTGCTTCTCATCTCGACGATCATCAAGATCAGGAAGGCAGTAAGATCGGGCGGGGAAGAATGACAGAACATCCACCCCCCATTTCGGAGGCATGAGCGATGTTGTTGGTGTTCTGCGCATTCATCATTTTCCTCGTGATCGGAATGCCCGTGGCGTTTGCCATCGGCATCTCCGGGACGCTCTTCTTCATTCAGAATCTGAACCTGCCCTTTACGATCCCCATCCAACTGACCGTGTCCCAAACCCAGAACTTCTCCCTGCTCGCGGTTCCGCTTTTCATCTTCGCGGGGAACCTGCTCAACGGCTCGGGGATCACGGGCCGGCTGTTGGACCTGGCGAACGTCCTGGTCGGACACATGCGGGGCTCCCTGGCCCAGGTGAACGTCATCCTCTCCACCCTCATGGGCGGGGTTTCCGGATCGTGCATCGCCGATGCCGCCATGGAGACCCGCATGCTGGGGCCGGAGATGATCAAGCGCGGGTACTCGAAAGGCTATACCTGCTCGGTCAACGTCTGGACCTCGCTCATCACGCCGATCATCCCCCCGGGGATCGGATTCATCCTGTACGGCACCCTCGGCCAGGTTTCCATCGGACGGCTCTTCGCCGGCGGCATGGTGCCGGGACTTGTCCTGACGGCCCTCTATATGGGTGCCGTTTCTTACGACGCCAAGAAAAAGGGATTCGAACCGGGAAGAAAGGGTCTGCCGACCCTCCCCGAAGTGGCCAAGGCCATGGTGCACAGCATCTGGGCGATCATCTTTCCCTTTGCGCTCCTTTTCGGGCTGCGCCTGGGGGTTTTTACCCCGTCGGAGATCGGGGCCTTCGCCGTCGTATACGCCGTCTTCGTGGGCTGCATTGCCCACAGGGAGCTCACCTGGTGCGAATTCAAAGAGGTGATGAGGACGACGACCTTTGACATCGGGGCGGTGATGTCCATCATCGCCTTGTCGGCCATCTTCGGCTACGGCATCGTCTGGGAAAGGATCCCGGAGGTCGCGGCCGATTTTATCCTGGGCGTCAGCGGCAGCAATCCCTATATCGTGATCGGCATCATCGTGGCCTTCCTGCTTGTGGCCGGGATGTTCATCGACGGCGCCGTCCTGATCCTGATGCTGACACCGATCTTCCTGCCGATCGCCACCGATGTGGGGTTCGATCCCGTCCATTTCGGGCTGATCTTTGTCCTGACGATCACCGTGGGGAACATGACACCGCCGGTCGGGGCGGCCATGTATGCGGGCTGCACCATCCTGGACTGCTCCATAGAGGAATACGTTAAGGAATCGGGATCATTTTTTATCGCCACGGTCGTGGCCATTATCCTTTTCATTTTCATTCCGGAAATCACCCTGTGGCTGCCGAATCTTATGTTTGGAAAATGATGAAGGGATCGTCCGGACGATCCTACTTAGCTGGAGATGGAAACGTTATGCCCAGTTCCTGAGCGACGGCCCGCAGTTCCTTTACCGTCTCGGAAGGGATCGGGATGCCTTCCTTCTTGTATTGCATCTGCGTCAAATATTCTTTTTCCCCGGGCACCAGGATCCGATCAAATCCCTTTGCCAGAGGGGTATCGTGGATTTCGTCTATCAAGATGCCGACATTCTTCTTGAATTCGTCAATGGGCACGAAATTCTCCACTTTAATGGCGCCGATGAAATGCCCCATCTCGCGATGCTTTTCATAATCGCCATACATCTTGGGCAGTCTCTTTCCAAAGAGCGATCCCGTGAGCGGACCTGAAAGAATATCAAATATCAGTGCCAGAGCGTAGCCCTTCGGACCGGCCATCGGCATCAAATATTTTACCTTGTAGGGATCGGTCGTCGGAACCCCTTCTTCGTCAACCGCCCAATCGGATGGGATCTGCTCCCCTTTGCTTTTGGCAACCAGTATTTTCCCCAGAGATGCCGCACTTGTCGCCATATCGAGCAATACCGGGTATTCTCGATCCGTGGGAATGGCCACGGCAAGGGGATTGGTTCCTACAGCCGGCCTTTTCCCCCCGAAAGGAATCACCGCCACATCGGTGTGACTGACTACAATTCCGATCATATCTTTTTTGAGGGCCTGAATCGCGGTATAGCCTGCAATGCCAAAATGACTGCTGTTGGTTACCCCGACAAAACCGACGCCGTTTTCCGCCAGTTTTATCGCCTCCTGCATCGCAAAATAGGCAATGGCATGGCCCATGCCATGGTCGCCGTCGATAAGAGCGGTATTCCCTGTTTTTCTCAGAACCCGGATATCGGGGTTTTTGTTGAGCGAACCCATCCTGAGACGCTTGATATAATGGGGTATTCTAATGACCCCATGTGAATGAAACCCATAGAGCTCCGCCGTGGTGATCGAATCCGCAACGATCTGGGAATTGCCCTCGCAAACTCCAGCCGATAATAGTACTTGTTTTATAAACTCTTGCAACTGCAATGCATCAACACGAATATCCTTTTCTGACATGGCTCCTCCTGTTGCACTGTTAGTAAAGCTCTATCCGCCTGCCCTGTTCGGCCGACCAATAGGCGGCATAGATGGTTTCGACAACATCCCGGACCAACTCGATTCCGGAAACCGGTTCCCGGTCGAACAGAACGGCGTCGACAAAATCTTCCACCCCCAGAGGGTATCCCCTTACCCAATCCTCGTCTGGGCTGGGGAAGTTCCATACGGCTTTGGTCTCCAGTTTCTCCGCGATATATTCGTCTCCAAAGATGTGGGACTCCGGTGCGTAGATCTCCAGCAGATCGCTGGGATTCATGTTCACGTTCACCACGGCATTCGAAAGATAGATATTCAGGGTGTTGCGCACCCCGCCGAGGACGCCATCGGAGGAAGGACTCCATCTTCGTGTGCTGCCCAACCTCCGCCGTCACCGATTTCGCCCGGATCGGCCGGCCGTACTTCAGAATACCTTCATAGTGCTTCAGATGGAGGGGCCCTCCCACGGGGTGGGCGCCCAGACGTATCAGTTACCCGCCGCCCGATCTTTTCCGAAATATCCTGCTCAGGAGCTTTTCGCAGATGAAGTGCTTGCCGGCCCAGGCGGCCTCGATGCAGAACTCTGCGTGCAGATCCGTCGGAATGCAGAGATCGATGATATTGATGTCTGTTCTCTCCAGAAGACACCGGTAATCGCTATAATAATCGGGGATGCCGTACATCCCGGCGAAAGCCTCGGCATGATCAAGATGCTGCGACGCGACTGCAACGACGTCGACCTTGAACACCCCGCAGCTTTGCAAGACTGTTCATATGGAAGCGTTCCGCGAACTGGGCGCCGATCATCCCGATACTGACTCGCTCCATGCCCATTCCTTTCGTTGTTCTTTCAATCGCTCATTTCTTCAGTCCTTTTCCAGAATGTTCGGCCGGACGAACGTGCTCCCTTCTGCTTCGCAGGAGAGGGCCGGGTAGAAGACCGGCTTCGTGATCAACTCCATGTCCCGTGGAGTGGCCAGGATCGTATCTTCCGACTTCGTCCCCGTGATGGACGGGTTCCAGGTGAACGCCTGATTCTCCTGGATGATATCGGGGGTCTCGAAGTTGACGCGGTAATCCCTCGGGCTGTAGCCGATCGCCCCCCCCTGGTGGTGGAGCTTCCATTCTTCCGGATATCCCTTTGCGCCGTAGGCTTCGATCCCTTTCCGCAGGACTTCCCTCGCGGGAACGCCCGGGCGGCTCGCCGCCATGAACGCGCAGTCGATAAAGACATTCGCCTCGTATTTTTCCCTCAACTCCTGCGGTACTTTTCCGAAGTGGACGAAACGCGTCAAGCAGACAATCAGGCCTCCCTTTCTCGCGTTGACGGAAACCATCAGGAACTTCTCCACCTTCTTTTCCGTGGGGATGCAATGGCGGAAGCGGGAGATCCGCTCGTCGGCCGCCCCCATCATTCCCATCGTGTCGATCCGGTCTTTCCACAGCTCGCGGCAGAGCCTGCCGATCACCGCCGACTCCTTCTCCCCCCTTTCCACTCCGATCATCGTCTGTTCGAGGGCAGCCGAAACCCTTGCGCCCAGCCAGCGGTACCGGACCACCTCCTCCGCGGTCAGGGAATAGCGGAGGCGCGCCACCTCCCCCGCCACCATCTGCGAATCCGGGAAGGGCCAATCGCACCCGACCGCCCCCCGTCCGACGATTTCCCGGACCAGGGCAGGTTCCCGCTCTTCATACCAGGGAAACGACCTGATCTGGTAGCCCTGCTCTTCGAGCCGCTCCTCCTCCACCATTCGGGGGGCTTCGATATTATTGGTGATCACAAACTTCCCCTTTTCGGTGATAAGGAGGGAGGCGTTCCCCAACTCGGTCGCGGTTCCTACCAAGTTGAGGCCGCCTCCGGTCATCCACGAAAAATTGGCCTGGCGCTTCAAGAGAAGGGCCTGGAGATCTCTGGCCTTCAGGAATTCCCGAACCCTTCTCTCTTTTTCTTGAATTTCTCCCAAAATCGCCATCGTCGCTCCTCTTCTTACTGGGCCAGAACTTCCGCCCAAGTTGTGACCGACCATTGCGTCTTGAACAATTCTTCAACAGCCGGCTTGGCCACCGTGCGGAACGAATCGGCATCCGGGATCACGACCTGCATGCCTTTTCGCTGGAGATCTACCAGGATGGCCCCCTCTTCGGTCTTGATCTTATTGTTGGCCCAGTCTTCCGCCTCCTTACCGGCCTTGACGATGAGATCCTGGTCCGCCTTGGACAGCTTGTCGAAGAAAGGCTTATTGATCAGAATTCCCGCGGTCTGCACGAGGTGATTGGTGATGATCAGATGGCTTTGGACCTCGTTGAGCTTGAAACCGGAAATCTGCGGTAGATCGCCCTCCGAGGCTTCAGCCTTGCCTGTCTTGAGTGAACTGTAGAGCTCGGGCAGCGGGACGCCAACGGGGTCCGTACCTATGGCCTTCCAGACAGCCATCCAACTGGGGACAGGCGGCAGACGGAGCTTCATCTTATACACGTCCGCCGGTGTGTAGACCGGCGTCTTTGTCGTCATCTGACGAAGCCCCCGGTAGAGGGTCGCCAGGTATTTTAAATCGTTCTTTTCTAACTGGGCCTTCGCCTCCTGGCCGAGCTTACCGTTCCAGGCGCGCATGTAGTGATCGAAGTCCTTCATGACGTAGGGGTTGGTGAAGAAGTAGTACGGGGGGGCGTAGATTTCCAGGAAATTCGTCCCATTGGACTGCATTTCGAGCTCGCCTGCCCTGTTCATCTTATTGATTTCGATTTCCGTTTTGGTGCCGGCGTCGATCTTCACCTCGATCCGGCCTCCGCTCCCCTTTTCGACGATATCCTTGAATTTCTCCGCCGCATCAACCACAATCGTGCCTGCTTTAAACGGGCTTCCGATGCGGATCGTCTTATCCGCGGAAATAGCCATTCCTGCACCCGCGAAAAGGAAGCACAGCATGGCGGTGATGGAAAGAATAAAGCTGACTTTTTTGTTTTTCATCATCTTTCCCTCCTTTTTGGTTTGACATCACTTCTTGATCTCCTTGACCAATTTCCCATAGAACTCGTGATCCGCGGCCATCGTCTTGCCGAGTTCGTTTGAGGACATGTACTCGAGGTTCACCGCCATATCCTTGGCGTTCTTCTTGAATCCGGCATCCTCCATCCCCTTCTTGAAGGCGTCGTGGAGCTTCTGGATCACCGCCGGAGGCGTCCCCTTCGGCGCGGCCACGCCCCGCCACTGGCCCATGGCAAAGTTCACACCCTGCTCCTTGCAGGTCGGGATGTTGGGGAACATGTCAAAGCGCTTCTCCGAGAAGAGGGCGACGATCCGGAGCTTCCCTGCCTGGACCTGGCTGATCCCCTCCGGCGGGGAGACGGAAACGGCATTGATGTGACCGCCCAGGAGGGCCGTCACGGAGGGTCCCCCGCCCGAGAAGGGGATGTGGTTGAACTTGACCCCCATGGCCTTCTCGAAGGCCATGGCTATCAGATGGACCCCGCCGCCGGCCCCGGAATTGCCCACGCTGATCATGCCCGGGTTCTTCTTGGCCTGCTCCAGGAACTCCTTTACGTCCTTCCAGGGGGCCTCCGACCGGACCAGAAACATGGCCGGATCCTGGACGACGTTGATGATCGGCTCGAAGTCCTTGTAGGTGAAGGCCGTCTTCACCTGGTGCGGCAGGATCGTAAGCGGCGTGACCGCCGTCACCAGGGTATAACCGTCGGGCTTGGCCTTCATCCCTTCCACGTATCCCACGGCGCCGCCCCCTCCGGCCTTGTTGACGATGACCACCGCCTGTCCGAGGTATTTCTCGGTTGAAGCGGCCAGGGCTCTGAAGATGAGATCCGTTGCCCCGCCGGGCGCCCAGGGGATGATGATCTGAACCTCCTTCTCAGGGAAACCAGCCGCTTGAACAGGGATCGCTGCGATGAATGCCAAAACGACGACCAAAACAAACAATATTCTCTTCATCATACCTGACCCTCCTTTTCTTGTTTCGTTTTTGCCATGAACGCACTTGCTGTCCCGTAATTTGTTGATCCCTCCCCCCTTTCTGCAAATGGATATCAAGATATCTACCCTTTCCGCCCTTCTGCCGCCTGGCCTTTCACGCCGGACGCTTCCCCAATTTCTTGAGCATGAACTGAAACGCCGGTACGCAGAGGAAAATGAGCGTCGCCAGGAGAAACACCAGCGAAAGGGGGCGCTCGACAAAGACCCCGAAATCCCCGTGCGAAAGCATCAGCGACTGGCGGAAGGCAACCTCCATTTTCGGGCCGATGACGAGGGCCAAAAGGAGCGGAGCGGCGTCGTAGGCCCATCTTCGCATCAGGTAGCCCAACGCGCCCATCAGGAGCATCAGCCAGATGTCGTTGATGGAGTTGTTGACCGTGTACATCCCGGTAAGGCAGAAAAGCATGACGAGGGGCAGGAGGATCTTTTTCGGAATCCGGAGGATGCTGGCGAAAAAAGGGATGAACGGAAGGTTGAGCAGCAGGAGGATGAAATTGCCGATATACATGCTGGCGATGACCCCCCAGAAGACATCCGGATGCTCGGTGATCATCATCGGCCCCGGCACCACGCCGTGGATCATCAGAGCCCCCAGAAGGATGGCGGTCGGCGGGGCGAAAGGGATGCCCAGGACGAACAGGGGGATGAATGCCGACTGACAGGCGGCGTTGTTCGCCGATTCCGGACCGGCCACTCCTTCGATGGCGCCTTTGCCGAACGCCTCCGGGTGTTTGGAGATTCTCTTCTCCGCCATATAGGACGCATACGTGGCGATGACGGGCGCCGGTCCGGGGACCAGGCCCACGCCGAACCCGATCCCCGCCCCGCGGAGAATCGCGCCGACCGATGCCTTCAGGTCCTTAAGGGAGGGGTAGAGGTCGCGGAAACGCGGAACAATGACGCTTTGTTCCAGTTTCTCCAGCGGCTGGTCGACGTTGGCCAGGACCTCCGCGATCCCGAAGAGCCCGATGGCGACGGCGACGAATTCGATGCCGCTGAGCAGATAAGTGGAGTCGAAAGTAAAACGGTATTCTCCGGTGACGGGATCGAGCCCCACCGTTCCGATGATGAGGCCAACGACGGCCATCATGAGGGACTTGATCAGGGAACCTCCCGTCACGTTGCTCAGAACGATGAACCCGCAAACCATCAGGGAAAAATACTCGGGGGGGCCAAAGGCCAGCGCGGCCTCGGCGAGCGGCGGCGCCAGTAAAACCATGCCGAAGATCGCGAGGGTTCCGGCGGTGAAGGAACCGATCGCGCATATGGCCAGGGCCGGGCCGGCCTTGCCCTTCCGGGCCATCTGATACCCGTCGATGCAAGTGATCACCGAGGCGGTCTCCCCCGGGACATTCAGAAGAATGGACGTGGTGGAGCCGCCGTACATCGCCCCGTAGTAGATGCCGCAGAGCATGATGATGGCAGACGTGGGACTGAGGCCGAACGTGATCGGGATGAGGAGGGCGATCCCGGCGATCGGCCCGAGACCGGGAAGGATGCCGACGAGGGTTCCCGCGACGGCCCCGAGCAGGCAATACAGGAGATTGGCCGCTGTGGCGGCGATTCCGAAACCGGCGAAAAGGTGTTGAATGGATTCGATCATCCCCAACTCCTACAGACCGATCAGCCCCTTTGGCAGGGGGATTCTGAGAAAATGGACGAACAGGAGATAGGAAGCTGCCGCTGTGACCAGAGGGATGGTGATGAGTAAAACCGGCCGTTTGATCCCAAGAATCCACAGCAGGAGCAACATGAGAAGGAAAGAGGTGAGCGGATACCCCAGAATACCGAAACCCGCCGCTGCAAGTGCCGAAGCGCCCAGAAATTTCAGCATCTGTTTCTTGGCGCTGGGGGGCGGGGCCGCGATTTCCGGCTTCTGCGGGGTTGAGGCTTTTGCGAACAGAAGAGTCAACAGGAAAAGAAGGGAGAGGACCATGAGAAGGATTCCCAGGTAGAAGGGAAACAGGCCCGAGCCCGCCATCCGGAAAGTTCCCATCGGCATCTGCAGGGAAAGAATGGCGGTGATCCCCCCGAAAAGGAAAACGATCCCACACCCGATAAGTTCATCCCTTTTCATCTTCATCCTCCCACTTGAAACCCAATCGCCGGGAGATTTCGGCGGCCGCTGCCATGATCTTTCTCTTCATCACATCATTGACGGCCTTCCATAGGCTTTTTGTCCTGTTCTATCGAAGGATGAACCACACTCTCCCGATCGTGTGGACGATAACGCTCCGCCGGGAGGCGGAAATGGTTCCATAATACGGAACGTTGTTCCTAATAACAAAACTGTTTCCGTATGTCAATATTTTTTCGCTCACCCTGCCGATGCTCGGCATTCTCCAAAATATACATTGACATGCCCAGGATGTTTTGTTATAGGAAAGATCATTTCGTAATGCGGAACAGATTCTTTCCATCTTCAGCCAAGCGATATTCTCCAGGCGATGGAGAGTATTTTTTTATTTTTGATATCATTTCCATCCCTTTTCGGATGTCCGGGAAGATCATTCAGAATATGGTGGCTATCGAGGCCGGAAACGTATATGGATAAGACATTCGAGGAGGATTTGGATTGAAAGCAGCGCAACCGTCGGTCGGCAAAGTCCCGACCGGGAACTCGCCCGGTTTCGGAAAATCGGTTGAAAAAGTCCTTGATTTTCTGATGAATTTCATCGAAACGGCGGGCGCCGTTCTGCTGGCCGTCATGACCCTGATCATCATCTGGCAGATCATCGCCCGTTTCCGGATCATCCACATCATCTCCCCCTGGACCGAGGAGGTCGCCATGATCCTGCTGGTCTGGTTCGGGCTGACCGGCGCCGCGATCGGCATCCGCAAGCATCTGCATATCGGCGTGGAATTCGTCACCACACTCTTTCCCGAGTCGGTTCAAAAAATCATGACGATCTTCGTCGATATCCTGCTGGCTTGTTTCTCCGTCTTTTTGCTGGTCAAGGGGGCCGAGCTCGCCTGGGCGCTAAAAGATACCGATACGCCGGCCACCGTTATTTCGCGGGGCCTCGTCATCTACTCCGCAGCGCCGGTGGCCGCCTTCCTGATGCTCCTCTATTCCCTGGAATTGATCGTCAAACAGATTGCCGCTTTGAGAGGTAAGCAGGAATGATTCAGGACCCGATTGCCATCGCCATCCTTCTCGGTTCTTTCGCTTTGCTGATCCTGATGCGGACGCCCATCGCCTTCGCCCTCGGGTTCTCCTCCATCTTTACGGCCCTCTATAGCGGCATCGACCTGATGATCATCGCCCAGCGGATGGTCAACGGGATGGAGTCGATCCCGCTGATCGCCATCCCTTTCTTTATCCTGGCCGGCCAGATCATGAGCGAAGGCCGGATCGCCGAACGGCTGGTCAACCTGGCCAGCCTCTTCGTGGGACGGATCCGGGGGGGGCTCGCGATGATCAACTGCGTGGACAGCATGTTCTTCGGCGGCATCTCCGGCTCGGCGGTCGCCGATGTCTCCTCTCTGGGCTCGGTCATGATCCCGGCCATGGAAAAGAAAGGTTATACCAAGAGTTTTGCGATCGCGCTCACCGTCACCACCGCGGTCCAGGCCGTTCTCATCCCGCCGAGCCACAACATGATCATCTATTCGATGGCCTCGGGAGGGACTTCGATCGGCCGGCTCTTCCTCGCCGGCGCGCTGCCGGGAATCCTGCTCGGCGTGTCGCTGATGGTCACCAGTTACATCATGGCCGTCAAGTATAATTTCCCCCGCGAAGACTGGCCCGGCTGGAAAAAGGCCGTCGTTATCTTCTTCGAGGGTCTGCTCTCGGTGGGCGTCGCCGTCCTGATCATGGGGGGGATCATCTCCGGGATCTTCACCGCCTCCGAATCGGCCGCGGTTGCGGTGGTCTATGCCTTCATCCTGACCTTCTTCGTCTACCGGGATATCCCGGTCTCCCGGTTCATGACGATTCTCAAGAGCTCGGTCAATACTGTGGCCATGGTCTTCCTGCTCATTTCCACCTCAACCGCCTTCGCCTGGATCATGACCTCGATGCAGGTGCCGCAGGCCATCGCCGGCTGGATGCTCTCGATCTCCACCAACAAATATGTGATTCTGACCCTGGTCAATATCTTCCTGCTTTTCGTCGGGATGGTCATGGACATGGCCCCGGCGATCGTGATCTGCACCCCGATCCTGCTCCCGATCATGAAAAGCATCGGCGTCGATCCGGTGCACTTCGGCGTGATCCTCATGTTCAACCTGGGGATCGGCCTCTGCACCCCGCCGGTGGGAAACGCCATGTTCGTCGGCTGCGCGGTAGGAAAGGCCAAAATCGAAGAGGTGATGCCGTCCCTGATCATCTGCTATATCCCGATGGTCGTCATCCTTTTCATCATCACCTTCTTTCCGGATATTGCAATGGTGCTGCCGAATCTGATCATGAAATAAATCGAAATGGAGGTGATGCCGTCCGGAAACGTAGTTTTTTATCCAGCAACTTAAACATTTTAAAGAGTGAGGAGGAGATCGAAATGAAAAAAAGTATCGGGATTTTGTTTTTTATCGCTGTTTTTGTCGGTGTGACCTTCGGCGCCGCTCAGGTCTTCGCGGCGGCGAAAGTCCTCAAGCTGGCCGAGGTCCATCCGAAGGGGTATCCGACCGAGATGGGGGATCAGAAGTTCGCCGAACTCGCCGATAAAAAGACCAATGGCCGGATCAAGATCCAGGTCTACGGCAACAGCCAGCTCGGCTCGGAGAATGACGTGGTCGAACAGGCCAAACTGGGCGTGATCGAGTTCGTGCGGGTCTCGACATCCCCGGCGATCTCGGTTTTCCCGCAGATCGGCGTCTTCTCGATGCCGTATCTCTTCCGTTCCCAGGACCATATGTGGAATGTCCTGAACGGCCCGGTCGGCCAGCACTTTTCGGCGGCGATGGAGCCGATCGGCCTGGTCGGTCTCGGTTACTTCGACCCCGGTTCCCGGAACTTTTATACCACCAAGCCCTTGAAGAGCGCGGCGGACCTGAAGGGTTTGAAAATCCGGGTCCAACCGAACCCCATCATGGTCAACCTGGTGAAAATGCTGGGCGCCACCCCAACCCCGATTAACTACGCCGAGGTCTACAGCGCGCTGCAGACGGGCGTGGTGGACGGCGCCGAGAATAACGTCCCGAGCTGGGTATCGCAGAACCACTATGAAGTGGCCAAGAACTTCATCAAAGACGCCCATGCCCGGCTGCCGGAACTGCTGATGGTCAGCAAGAAATTCTGGGACACCCTGAAAGCCGCGGATAAGAAGGCCTTGAAAGATGCCGCCAAAGAGGCGACCGTATTCCAGATCAAAGCCTGGAACAAGGCTGAAGAAGATTATCTGGCCCAGGCGAAGCAAAAAGGTTGCATCGTCAGTGAAGCCAACGTCGCCGAATTCCAGAAGGCGGTGGCGCCGATCTACGCGATGCCGGAATATGCCAGCTACAAAGAGTGGGTCGATAAAATCAACGCGACCAAATAATCGAACCTTATCGTTTCAAAAAGAGAGCGGGGCGGCCGCACGGCCGTCCCGCTCTCTTTCCTGAAGCACCAGGACCTCTCCGGCGGATCCAATCAGCCACTCCGGCAATTCGAGAGCTTTGAATTACTCCTAAAATTCGGCAAATCGTCATTCCTGCGAATCCCGGATCAAGGTCCGGGACAGGCGCAGGAATCCAGTCCTTTTTCGGGGACAGATTTGAAATCTGTCCCCGAGTTCCCGCTTTCGCGGGAATGACTAAGTGGGGGTGTTTTTCAAAGGTCTCGAGGAATGAAGCGCAACGCAGCATCCGGACCTTTTACGAGGCCGTCAGACGTTGAAGCGGAAGTTGATGATCTCGCCGTCCCGGACGACGTATTCCTTGCCCTCGAGGCGGAGCTTCCCGGCCGCCTTGGCGGCGGCATTGGTTCCACCGCAGGCAATGAACTCCTCGTAACCGATCACCTCGGCCTTGATGAACCCCCGCTCGAAGTCGTTGTGGATCACGCCGGCCGCCCGGGGGGCCTTGGTGCCTGCGGGGATGACCCAGGCCTTGACCTCGTCCTCGCCGACGGTGAAGTAGGAGATTCGGCCGAGCAGCGAAAAAGCCGCGCGGATCACCCGTCCGAAGGCGGCCTCCGCGACGCCGAGCGATTCCAGAAACTCCTTTCGCTCCTCCGGCGGGAGGGCCGTCAGCTCCGCCTCGATCGCGCAGCAGATCCCGATCGCCGGGACGGCAGGCCCAGCCTCGCGGCCAAAGGCGTCGGAGACGCCGGGATTCTCTTCGGAGGTATTTACCACGACGAGCTCCGGCCGGATCGTCCAGAACGAGAAGCTCCGGAGGCCGTGGCGCTCCTCTTCGGCAAGGGACAACTCCCGGAGGGGCTTCCCCGCCTCGAGCTGCTCCCGGAGCCGCGGCAGGACGTGGGCATGAAGCGCATCCTGGGGCGTCATCGGCTTCTTCGCCATCTTCGCGAGCCGCTCCAGACGGTTTTCGACGATCATCAGGTCGGCGAGGATCAGTTCATCATCCAATTTTCGGTAACGGCCCAGGATCTCGGGGACGTCCGCCGCGGTGAAGGCGTCGATGACGTGGACAAGCCCCTCGGCCCCGGAGAGGCTCTGCCGGACGGCGTCCCAGGCCTTTTCCCCGACCGCGTTCACGTCGCTGAAGGGAACCTTCGCAGGAGAGACCTTGACCGGCAGGAAGATCTCCACCAGGCGGTCGAAGCGGGCGTCGGGGACCGAAGCCAGGCCCCGGACACAGGTCTCCCCGTGCATCTCCCGGCTCCGGACGCCGGTCATGATCTCGAAGAGGGTGCTCTTGCCGCTCTGGGGAAGCCCCAGGATGCCGATCTCCATGATCTCACAACTCCTTATATTCACAGGGACCGGATGGATGTCCCTGCCGGGGGAAATCAGATCCCGGCAGCGCGCATTGGAGATTTTTCGGGCACCCTGCCCCCGCAACGGAGCGCCCGCCGGGAAAACTGTTTGAGCGTCGGAGGCGCGAGCTTTTTCCCGGCAGCGAAGCGAGGAGGCGCAGGGTCGAAAAAGCTCCAGCGCGCAGAGGAATCATGATTTCCTAGGCCTGATCTATCCGCTCAGGCAAACGCCTTCTCGATTCGCGCCAGAGCCTCCTCCAGGCGGGCGTCGGGGACAGTGAGCGAGATCCGGATGAACCCCTCGCCGTACTGGCCGTAGGCGGTGCCGGACGCGACGACAACGGCCGCCTTCTCGAACAGGAGGTTCGTGAACTCCAGCGAACCCATTCCCTTGGGGGTCGGGACCCAAAGGTAGAAGGTTCCCTTCGGAGGGTCGAAGTCGATGCCGATCCGCGCCAAGGTCGCCAGGACCTTTTCCCGCCTCCGCGCGTAGATCGCGAGCATCCGGTCGATGTTTGAGGTCTCGTGGCGGAGGGCCTGGATCCCCGCATACTGGACGGCGTTGAAGATTCCGGAGTCGGTGTTTTCCTTCACCTTGCTGATCGCGGCGATGAGCTCCGGGTTCCCGGCGGCCATGCCGATCCGCCAGCCCGTCATATTGTAGGGCTTGGAGAGGGAGTTGAGCTCGACGCCGACCTCCTTCGCCCCGTCGGCGGAGAGGAAGCTGAGCCGCTCCTGCCCCGCGAAGACCACCTCGCTGTAAGGGTTGTCGTAGCAGACGGCGATGTCGTTCGCCTTCGCAAAGGCGACCAGCCGTTTGAAGAACTCGCGCGTCGCGCAGGCGCCGGTCGGGTTGTTGGGATAGTTGAGAAACATGCCCCGCGCCTTTTTCAAGATCTCCGCCGGGATCTCCTCGAACATGGGGAGGTAGACGTTTTCGGGGCGGATCGGAACATTGTAGGGAATCCCGCCCCCCATGAGGATGCTCGCGCGGTAGGCGGGATAGCCGGGATCGGTCATCAGGACGACGTCGCCGGGATTGATCCGGGCCATGACGAAGTGGTGGCACCCCTCCTTGGAGCCGATCAGCCCCAGGATCTCCGTCGCCGGATCCAGCGTCACGCCGTAGCGGGTCTGATACCAGCGGGCAACCTCCTTGCGGAAGGCGAACATCCCCTTCTCCTCGTCCGTCGGATAGCGGTGGTTCTCCGGGTCGCGGGCCGTCCGGCAGAGCTCGTCGATGATGGAATCAGGCGTCGGCTCCACCGGGTCGCCGATCGCAAGGCTGATCACATCCACGCCGTCGGCCTTGGCCTTGGCGATCTTCTTCCTCAATTCCATGAACAGGTAAGGCGGGATCTTCGTCAAACGGTCGGCAATCTGCAACGTCATTCTCCTTTCTTGACCCAGGCTTCGTCCCAGAGCGTTCCCTGATAAACCACCCTGGTCTTTCCTTCAAGATAAACTTTCGTGAAGCCGCCTTCCGTATGATCGAAGTGGATCCGGAGGGTTTCGCCGCTCTGCACGCGGACATCCACCGGGGATTCGACGAACCCCTTCCGGGCGGCAATCAGGGCGGAGGCGACGGAGCCGGTCCCGCAGGCGAGGGTCTCATCCTCCACGCCGCGTTCGTAGGTCCGGACGCGGAGCGTATGGTCGTCCACGACGGACGCGAAATTGGCGTTTGTCCCGGCGGGCTGGTAATGTTCATGACGGCGGATCGCCCGGCCGGTGTTGAAAACATCAAATCCTTCGAGATCGCGTGCAAAATGGACAACATGAGGAACGCCTGTGTTGACGCTGTGGACAAAAAGGGTCTGCTTTCCGACCTGGATCCGGTCGTCCATGACAAGGTCCCGGGGATCGGTCAGGCGCAGCTTGACGACGTCGCCCCGGACCTCGGCGTCGATGATCCCGGCCACGGTCTCAAAGGACATCTTCTCCCCGGCAATCCCCCGCAGGAGGGCGAAACGGGCGGCGCAACGGCCGCCGTTCCCGCACATCTCCACCTCGGAGCCGTCGGCGTTGAAGAACCGCCACCGAAAATCGACCTTGTCGGACGATTCGATCACGATGAGGCCGTCCGCCCCGACCGACACCTTCCGCTCACAGACGCTTTTCACAAAGGCGACGATGTCTCCCACGGCGAGCGACCCGTCCCGGTTGTCGATCAGGATGAAGTCGTTCCCACTTCCGCTCATCTTATAGAATTCGATCATAATCCTTACCCTTCGCCCCTTACTCAGAACGCCGGAAAGCAGACCGCCCGCTGGCTCTGCAGAAAACAGGGGCTTCGTCCCCCTATCAAAAAACCGCTGAGGACTACGGGTGTGAGCCCATAGGTGAAAGCGTTCCTTGCGTGGGAGTTTGAGGGTGCGAAAACCCTCAAATCTGAAATGATCTTCCGCAAGTGCCACGGGCGTGAGCCCGTGGGTATCTACTTAATCCGCGGCCTCAGCGCCTCCAGGTTGTGGATCAGGATGGCCCTTCCCGAGAGGCTGACCAAATTCTTTTCGCGCAGGGCGCGAAGCTCTTTGTTGACGCTCTCCCGCGTCGCGCCGATCATGCCGGCGAGGTCCTTCTGGGTAACGCTGAGTTTGATGGGCCCGTTCTCCTTTTCCCGGAAGCCGTTGCTCCCGGCCAGTTCGATCAGCTTCTTTGCGAGCCGCGCGGCGACGTTCAGGAAAAAGATTTCCTCCAGGAAATCATCGGCCTTGCGCAGACGTTTGGAAAGGGCGGAGAGTATGGATTTAACCGCCGTTTCGTTGTTCATAACGTAGGCCAGGAAATCCTTCCGGTTCAGGCCGTAGAGGTGGGTCTCCTCGACGGCGACGGCGTCCGCGGACCGGGACAAGCCGTCTAACAGGGCCATCTCCCCGCAGAAATCGCCGGCGGAGAGAACCGCCAGGATCATCTCGTCCCCGTCCCGCGACTGGCGGACGATCTTGATCTTCCCGGCGGTGATCATGTAGAGGGAGTGGCCTTCCTCCCCATTCCGGAAAAGAACGTCCCCTTTCCGGAGGGTATGTTTCTGGAGAAGTGCTGCGATGTGCTGGATGTCCTCGGCCCGCAGAGACCGGAACATGGGAACCTGCTTCAAGAGGATTTCAGGATGGGTCATGTCATTTCCTCCCGGCCCCGCAGGGCCTACTCTTTAAGGCAACGTCATTACGGCAAAATCACAAACGTGCCGGGTTTGACCTTGCATTCGATCTCCTTGAGATCATCACCCATGAGATGCACCTCCGGCGCCTCGAACACCGCGGTATGATTGCCGGGCATACCACCCCCAGCCGCAAAATACCCTGTCCTTCCGGAACACTGTCTTCTTCTATGCGAGGTTGCGGAAATAGTCAAGTTCGTTCCCGCCTGGGAGGAACCGGTCGCCTCACTCCTAACTCCTCACCCCTCACGTCTCCAGATCGTTCTCCCGCTTGAGGATCCGCGTCACGCGGAACACCTCTTCGATCGTCGTCACTCCGGCCATAACCTTCCGCGCGCCGTCGCTTAGGAGGTTCGTCATTCCCCGCTTCATCGCCTCGTCCTGGATCTGATTCGCGTCGGAGGTCTTCAGAATCAGCCTTTTCAGCGGATCGTCCAGGATGAGGATCTCGAAGATCGCCGTCCGGCCGCGGTATCCGGTGTTCATGCAAGCGGCGCAGCCCTGCCTCCGGTAGAGGGGGTGCCGGTCAAGCTGCTTCTTGTCGATCCCCATGTTGGCGAGCGATTCGTCGTCGGGGGTATAGGCCTCCTTGCATTTCGGGCAGAGAACCCGGACCAGGCGCTGGGCAATGATCGCGATCACCGACGAAGTGACGAGGAAGGGTTCGATCCCCATGTCGATCAGGCGCGTCACGGCGCTCGCCGCGTCGTTCGTATGGAGGGTGGAGAAGACCAGGTGGCCGGTGAGCGACGACTGGATCGCGATCTCCGCCGTCTCCCGGTCGCGGATTTCGCCGACAAGGATGACGTCCGGGTCCTGGCGGACGATGGAACGCAAGCCCTGGGCGAAGGTCAGATCGATCTTCGGGTTGACCTGGATCTGCCCGATCCCGTCGATCTGGTACTCGATCGGGTCCTCGATCGTGATGATGTTCACCGCGGGTTGGTTGATGCTCGTGAGCGCCGCGTAAAGGGTCGTCGTCTTGCCGCTCCCCGTCGGCCCCGTAACGAGGACGATCCCGTAGGGGGACTTGATCAGCCGGTTGAAGATGCCGACCTTCCGGTCGTCCATCCCGAGGTCGGAGAGCATCAGGATCGATGCGGTCTTGTCGAGGAGCCGGAGCACCACCCGCTCCCCGAAGGCGGTTGGGATGGTGGAGACGCGGATGTCCACGCTCCGGTCGGCAACCTTGATCTCGATCCGGCCGTCCTGGGGGAGTCGCTTCTCGGCGATGTTGAGCTTCGCCATGATCTTCACGCGCGACACAAGCGGCGAGTGGATCTTCCGGGGGAGGCTCAGGATGTCGTAGAGGATGCCGTCGATCCGGTAGCGGACCTTGACGGTGGCCTGGTAGGGCTCGATGTGGATGTCGCTCGCCCGGTCCTTGATCGCCCCCGAGAGGAGGAGGTTTACGAGCTTGATGATCGGGGCGTCGCTCGTCTCGTCCAGGAGGTCGCCGGTCTCCTCGATCTCGGAGATGAGGCTGTCCGTTGACTCCTCGTTCATCTCCTGGAAAAACTCCTTGGCCGTGCTCCGGCTGAGGTCGTAGGCGAGGTTGATAGCGGCCTGGATCGCCTCCTGGGTCGCGAGGACCACCGGCCGCTCCGGCAGGCCGAGGAGGCGGCAGAGGTCGTCCGCCGCCTGGAAATTGGCCGGGTCGTTGACCGCCACGACGAACCCCTGCGGCGTATCGAGCGGAACCATCTTCTGCTTTTTCAGATACTGGATGGAAAAAAGCGCGGTGAAGCCGGTGTCGATGTGGTCCGTGGGAAGCGCCTTCCAGAAGGGGATGCCGTACTCTTCGCTGAGGGCCGAAAGCAGAGCCGTCTCCGGCAGGACCTTCTTCTGGAGCAAGAGATCGACCATCCCGGCGCCGTTCGCCCGGGCGAGCCCCCGCACTTCGGCGAGAATCTCCGCCGGCACGCCCAAGGCTGTCAAACGGGAATCGAGATTCATCGCGGGAGCGACGGCGAGCCCTTCCGGTGATCCGACGACCGGGCCGGAAACGGCCGCCGTGAACTCCCCCCTTCGTTCAGAGCGATCCCCGGCTGTCGAAGAATCCGAAGGCGCGATCATTCATTCTCCTCCGCGTCTTTTTTCTTCTGCGGCATATTCTTCACCGTGCCCTCCTGAATGCTTTGCATGTATTCCTTCTTCTCCTCGTTGATTTTGCCGGCATCTTCCGGTTTCTCAATGATGCGGGGGGTAATGAAAACATACAGATTCGTTCTTTGATTGGACGTGGACCGTGTTTTGAAGAGCCATCCCAGCAGGGGGATGTCGCCCAGCAGAGGCACCTTGTAGTTTCCAATTTCGGAATCGTCCTGAATCATCCCGCCGATGACGACCGTCTCCCCGCTTTTGACCACGACGGTTGTTTTGGCCGTGCGCTTGATGGTGGTAGGCGTCAGGACTTTGTTTCCCGCGGCATCCACTACGGCGGCCTGGGAGAGGATCTTCGTCACGGACTGGTCGAGCTTCATCCGGATGAAGCCGTCCTTGTTGATCTGGGGCGTCACCTTGAGCGTGACGCCGACGTCCTTGTATTCGTAGTTGCTGTAATTGGTCGTCGATCCCACCGTGGTATCCTGCCGGGTGACATAGGGGACGTTCTGCCCCACGGTAATCTCCGCATCCTCATTGTCCAGGGTCAGCAATTGCGGCGTCGACAGGATGCGGACGTCCGAATCGTTCTGGTATGCCTGCAGAACGGCGCCGATATTCGGAAAGAGCACCCCTCCGATCTTGATCCCCGCCCCGATGACGCCGAGAGAAAAACCGCTCGGCATAGATACCGCTCCCGACGTACTGACCTGGGGAATGATAGAGGTCCCCCTGAACCCGGCCACCCCCACACTGCTGCCGCCCAGAGCCGAGACCTGGGTGATGTCCACATCCTTGAGCATGCTCCATTCCACGCCGACGCCGAAACTCTTGCTGGCGTTTACCTCCATGATCAACCCTTCCAGATAGACCATCGGCCGGGCGATATCCAGCTTGCGGATGACATCCTCGAGAACGAGGTAGTCCGCCGTGTCGGCGGTGATGATCAGGGAATTCGTGGCCTTGTCCGCCATGATCTGGACATTCTTGGAAAGGGCGGTCGCCGGAGCCACCCTGGGATCCGTGATCTTGCTCTGCTGGGGAAGCCCTGTGAGGACCTTGACCAGATCCTCCGCCTTGGCGTTCTGGAGGTAATAGACCCGGATGGCGCCCTCTCCCCGGGGAATCTCCTTGTCCATGAGATTCAGAAGCGCGCGAATCCGCGCCGTGTCGTTTTCCGTCGCCAGGATGATCAGGGCATTGGTGCGGTCGTCCGCCACGATCCTGATCGGGGCGAGCGCCCCTTTTCCGGCCTGCTGCTGAAACATCACCGTCAGGGACTTAACCATGTCGGCCGATGAGGCATATTTCAAGGGAAGGTAGGAGATCACCTCTCCGACGCCTTCCACGTCGAGTGCGGTCACGATATCCTGGAGCCTTTTGAGGTTGGACAGGACGTCGGTGATGATCAGCATCCCCGTCGGGGGATAAGAGAGAATAATGCTGGTCTTGGAAACGAGCGGATCAAGGACCTTCTTCATTTCGTCGGGATTTGCGTGCTGGAGGGAGAGGATCTGGGTCACGATCTTGTCCTCGGAAACGACCGCCTCCTTCTGCAGACGGAGATCCACATTCTTTCCCCGGGCATCCAGCGCGGGGATCACCTTGATCACATCGCCCGCCTCAACCGTTGCGAATCCGTAGATCTCCATGACCGACTCGAACACCTTATAGACCTCGTCGACGGCGATCTTTTTCGGCGAGATCACCGTCACCTTCCCCTTGACCTTGTCGTCGATCACAAAGTTCCGACCGGTCAGTTCGCTGACGAACTTGACGAAGACCTGGATGTCGACGTTATCGAAATCGATCGTCACGTACCGGTCCGACGGCGAAGGGGCGGGAGGTTGCCGTTTCGCTGAGGGCGTCGCCGGCTGGGACTGGGGTTGCGGCGGCGGAACTGCGGCCGTCTGGTTTTTCGCCGGCGGCGTTTCAGCCGGTCTATGCGTAGCGGGAGAGGGGCGCGGCGCGGCGGCGGGCGCGCCTGCCGTTGTTTCCGTTTTTGCCGGCGACGCCTTCTGCGGCGCCTGAGCCGGCGAGGTCGAAACCGGTTGATCCTCGCCTGCAATGCGGACCGCGCGGCTCGTCCCGGGCGAGAGAAAGACGGTCAACACAAAGGCAGCGAAAATGAAAGCAAATATCGGGGAATGGGAATACCGTCCCCGGGGAACCGGGGATCCTGATCCGCTCCGGTTTCCGTCGGCCGGGTCGCGCCGGGCAGCCTCCCCGTAGCGGAGAATTGGATTCTTGCGTGTTAACGGCATCAGTTTTTCTTCCCCTCCATTATCTTCTTGAATTCGGGGGATGCGACGACATTCTTCATATCGGCATCCTTCTGAACCCAGTTTTTCACGTCGCCGTTGATGGTCATCGCAACCTTCAAATACCAGAGACTCTCGTCGATTTCGTTCGTCTGGGCGTAGAGACAGGCCAGATTGTAGTACGGATCGACGTAATCTCTTTTCAGGACGATGGCTTTGCTGAAAAGCACAATCGCCCTTTCCCGCTTCTTCCGCCCCATGCAGATGACCCCGAGGTTGTTCAAGGTCCGGACATGATCGGGATCGAGCGCCAGAACTTTCTTATAGATGGCCTCTGCCCCCCTGATCTCCCCCCTTCGCTGAGCGGACAGGGCTTCCTGATATCGAATCTCCGCTTCGCGCAGGACCGGCGTCCCGCCAGGCGCCGCGTCCGCAACGAAAGGAATTGACTTTCCGCCAGTCTGAACCGCCGCCGGAGCCCCTCCTCCCGGTGCCGCACCCTCATGAACCGCTTCCGGAATCGTGTTTCCCGCAGTCGTTTCCTTCGCCGTCTGCGGATTCGCGGACTGAGGAGCTGCGGGGTTTTCCGCGACGATCGGCTTGGGAATTCCCCTGGTCGCGGGGGACGGCTGATGCAGAATATAGACGGCCAGGAGCACTCCGGTCAGAATCAGGACGAACAGCGTAACCACCACACCAATGGCAAGTCTCCGTTTCCGGGACTGCACCGGCCCGTCGGGATTGGGGGCGATGACGCCGCCGAACCGTTCATAGCGGCCTTCCCTTTCTCTCTGGGCCTTTCTCAATGCGTCATTGATATAACTCATCGTCCCATTCCGTCAAGCAGGAAAAAGAAGCCGTATGTAACCGGCGGCCAGCAGCAGGACCGCCGTTAGGAGCGCAAAGAGGAGAATCCGAACGACGCGCCGCCGGACGTCCGTCTCCATCAGATAGCCCGGGCCGATGTCCCGAACGGCCGCCCGGACGAGACGCCGATCGATGGTCCTAAGATCCCTGCCGTAGGCGATCAGCAGCGCCCGGTCGCAGATCGCGTTGATCCGCCGGGGAATTCCCCGCGACAGGCTATAGATCAGCCCATAACTCCCCGTGGTAAAGGCGCCGTCTGCATCCCGTCTTGCCTCCCCTCCAGCCATCGCCAGCCGGTGTTCAATATAACGCCGGACATCGTCGCGGGCGAGGGGCTTCAGATCGTAGCGGACCGTGATCCGCTCGTTGAGCTGGCGGAGCGACGGCAGCGCGAGGAGACGCCGGAGCTCCGGCTGGCCCAGGAGGATGATCTGGATCAGCTTCTCCCGGACCGTCTCGAGATTCGACAGCATCCGGATCTGCTCCAGAACGCTGTGCGAGAGGTTCTGCGCTTCGTCGATCAGCAGGACGGCATTCTTCCCGGCGGCGAAATTCTTCGTAAGAAAGGCGTTGAGACCGTCGAGGTAGCGCTTCTTCGTTCCCCTCCCCACCATCCGGATGCCGAATTCCTGATGGATCGTCTTGAGGAGCTCGATATCGGAGAGGGCGGGGTTGAAGATCAGCGCGGTCGCCGTCGAGCCGTCCATGCCGGCCAGGAGGGCGCGACAAAGCGTCGTCTTCCCCGTGCCGATCCCGCCGGTAACGACCATGAACCCTTTTTTCTCACCGATCCCGTAGATCAGGCAATTCAGGGCCTCTCGATGCTGCGGGCTCAGATAGAAGTACCGCGGATCCGGCGAAAGCGTGAACGGATTCTCCTTCAGCCCGAAATAGGCCTCATACATGACGACAACCTTCGGGGAGGGGGCGCCGTTCCCTTTTCCCCTCTTTCTCCTACTGAAACTGATAATTCAGCGTCTCCGATTTCCCCCGGCGCTTGATTCCCAGAGACAGGGAGGCGCCCGACTTTATGGTGTTCAGCAGCCCCATCACGTCATCCGCCGTCTGAATCTTCCGGTTGTTCACTTCCTGGATAATGTCTCCGCTGGCGATCCCCATCCGCTGGTAGAGACTCCCCGACCGGATGCTGGTGACTATGAATCCGTCGGGAATCCCCGCGTTAAAGTAGGGCCGGATCTGCGCCTGGCTGAGCATGTTTCCCATGTCCTCCATCGCCTCCCGGATCTCGCTCCGATTTAAGACGACGGAACCGGGTGGCGGGGGTGGCCCTGTTGAGGCCGTCCCTCCCTGTGGCGGCTGGAAGATCGGCGCTTCCTTCGTCTCCGCTATCTTGAGGGTCCTCTCCCGATTTTTAACGAGGACAACCACGGCGTTCCTCTTGATCCGGATCACCTTCGCGCCGGCAACGACGTCCCCCGCTTTCACGAGACGCTGCTTTCGCGTCCCCTTTTCTTCGATGATTGCGAAACCGAATTTTCCCTCGCCGGCGACGGTACCCTTGATGTCGAAGAGGAGCTCAATGTCCTGCTGCGGGGCGGTCCTCCCCTGCTTGTCCGCAACCGTGACGGTCGTTGTCCGAAAGAGGTTCCTCTCCGGGATCGCCCGATAGGCGTCCGCCGATTCACGGGCCGCAACGACCGCCGCCGGGGCCTTGACCTCCGCCGCGGGCGCCGGCCTCATCCGGATAAGCTGAAGCGTCAGGACCTTGTAGAAGATCCCCACCCCCTGGCAGAGGAAGACGGCCATCAGCACGAGGATTACCGTCCGCCGGGAGACGAGCCCCCGGAGATCGGACAGCGGAAAATGAAAATAACGAAACCGGTCCAAGCACTCACCTTAATTCTTACATGAACCTTGTCTTCGGGTTCCCCAGAGTGCCGCTGATGGCCAGCGTCACCCGCTTGCTGCCCTGCGTCGGGATCTCGATCGAGCCGTTCAGGTCGATCCGGCTCTCCTGGATATCGTCGGCCAGCAGGATATTCCCCTTCAGGGAAATGCGGAGTTTCTCCCCGTTCAGGGTCAGCCCCGCGATCTTTATGGCGCCGTTACGGAAACTGATCTTCGCATCGACCTTGTTGAAATCTATCCGTTCGAAACCGAAGAAGCTTTCCAGGAGCTGGTAGGTCCCGTTCGTCAGAGTGAAATCGATATTTCCCGTTCCGTTCTTCAGCGACTCCGTGGCGCCGCTGAAGGAGGCCGACCCTTTCAGAGTCCCGGTGAGCTGCCGGGCGAGAACATCCCGGAGCCAGGCGCACTTCTCGGTCCGGATCTCCCGAATATTCACCTCTGCCGAGAGCGGCCCCTTCAGAGAAAATATGTTGGCAAAATCAACGCGCCCCCGAACCTCGCCGCCGTATCCCTCCGCTGCGATGAGGAGAGCAGGACGACCCCGGAACAAGGAAAGCCACACTGGCCGGATGCCGAGGCGGTCCGCATGAAGGGTCGCTTCCGGGCGTCCCCGGAAGCCGGCAGTGACGTTTTCCAGCGTGACGCCCGGCGGAATGGCCGGTTGGATCGTATCAATGGAAAGAAGCAAGACGGGATAGCGGGCGGCGGCCGCCGCCTTGATGTAATCCGTGACCGCCCCCCCGGGAAAGCGGAGGTAGAGGAGCAGGATCAGCATGGCGACGCCGGCCAGGATGTAACCCGCAATGGCCCGATTCATTCTCAGTCTCATCTTTAGCGACTCCCCGGGGGCATGGGCTGATAGGTAAATACCCGGATCAGCACGCTCAGGTATTCCGGGCTCTCCTTCATCTTCCCGATGGACATCTTCCGGATTCGGACCAGATCCTCCCGGGATTCCACCAGATAGAGGAAGTCCGTCAACTGCTTCATCGTCAGCTTGTCCAGCCTCATCTCGACGGCGGTCTCCTCGTAGGCGCCCTCCGGCGCGGATTTCATAGGATTGATGGACTTGATGTTCGTTTTCACCTCCGCTTCGCCCGCCCGCTTTTCCAGGTAGGAGAAAAGGGCGAAGCCCGGCGGCCGCCGCTCGATCACCCGCCGGATCTCCTCGGAGCGCTGCCGGAGGACGCCGTACTCCACACCGAGGGTCGCAAGCTCGCGGAGGGTTTTTTCGCCTCCGGCGATCGCGCCGCGCACCTTCTGCCGCGCATCGAAGTAAGGGAAGACGGCAAACTGGACGAGGAGCGCCGCCGCCACGAAGACGAGGCCGGCGATCACAGTGTATTTCTGACTCTTCGTCAGTTGTTCCCAGAAACGTCTCATCTGCTAACGATCCATCAATAGTCGTAAAAGCCTTGCTGTTCTGTCACCCTGAGCTTGTCGAAGGGTGGTTCCACCGAAGGGCGGCACAGGGTTTTTCCGAAGTCGTCATTTTTTCAAAATGATTTTGAGATCAAATTCCACCCCGGTTCCCTGTTTCAAGAGGTTTGTCGATCCGATCGTCACCGTCTTTATGTATTTCGAGTTCGCGAGCGTCTTCTTGACGGTATCCACGGCATCGAAATTCCGGGCCTCCCCCTTGAGGCCGACTGCATCCCCGTCCAGGGTAAGCGAGTTCACGAGAAGCTCCGACGGCGCCAGCGCTGAAATCTCCTTGAGGATGTCCAGCGCCGTCGCCGCCGCGGTTGCATCGCCCATCCCCGCCGCGAGCTTCTTCGCCTCGGCGATCTTTCCCCGGAGCTGGACCACCGGATCGACAATCCGGATCGTCTCCGGGTCGATCTTCCGGAATTCCGCGGTGATCTCCTTTTTAATTTGGGCGAGGCGGAGTCGGGCGCCGTAGTCGTCGAGTCCGAGTTCAATGCCGGCCAGGATCAGGATGATGAGGACCGCTGCGGCCCCCTTTTTCAGACGTCCGCGGAGCTCCCCATAACCCGCCCGCGCCTCGGACTCCCGCTGACGGAAGTTGAAGCCGCTCCCCTTGCCCATAGGCCGGGCCGCCAAGGCGAGGGCCTGGTCCATGACCTCCGGCTCCCACGACGGCCGGAGCGTGGCGTCGATCTCGAAGCCTCCGGACGCGATCAGATCCGTACGTTCCACGGAGACGGAAAAGATCCGGGAGAGCCCCTCGGGGATTCCCGGCGTCCGGGCGCCGCCGCCGGTCAGGATGATCCGGGAAGGCGCCTCGGGGATACTTCCCTGATCCAGGAGAAAGGCCTGGGTATTTTTCAGCTCGGAGAGAAACCGGTCGCGGACCTCCCGGACCGCCGCCCCCGCCTCTTCCGGGAGTTCGCCGCTTTGCTTCATGGCCTCCGCCGCGGCGGGATCGATCCGCAGGGCCTCGGCGATCGCGCCGGTCGCCGTATCCCCGCCGAAGCGAAAATGGCGGATGTGAAGAATCCGACCCTTCCCGGCGAAGATCGCCGTCGCGTCCCGGACGCCGATGTCCAGAAGAAGGGCGCACGCCGGAAAACCCGGCTTCTGCAGGAGGCGCGAGGCCAGGGGAACGGCATCGATGTCGATCACCGCCGTATCGCGGACATGCGGGGCCAGGAGCGCCGTCCGCTCGCCGACGAGCGCGCGGTCGGCCAGGGCCGCAAAGATCTCCGACTGTTCGGCCCGTCCGGTCACCGCGTAATCGATGAAGACCCCGTCGAGGGGCTGCTGGATCAACGGCTCGATGGCAAAGGCGACGGTCTGCCCGATCCGCTTGTCGTCCCGGAAGGGGAGCCGGACATTCCGGAAGGAGAGCAGGCCCGGGGAAAGCGTTGTCACACAAACCGCGCCGCGGAAGGCCTGATCCGCGAAGAGCTGCGCCAACGCCTCCGGGACGCCTCCCGCCTCATGAATCTCGATCCGGCGAACGCCGAGGACCCGGTATCCTCCCCGGAATCCACGGGAGAGAATCACCGCCTTGACGCTGCCGGCGCCGATGTCGATACCGATAATTTTCTCGGCCATCAATCCACTTTCCAGGACAGGAGCTTAACCTTCCTCCGGTCCGCCTCCCGCTTGACAACGGCGGTGATCTGCTGCGTCATTCTTCTCTGGAGGCCGACGGCCGTGATTCGGAAGGTGTCGCTCCGGACGGAGATCAACCCCGCGGGGACTTTCCAAGCGGCCGCCCCCGGAATCCGGGAGTACCAGGATAAATCGGCGAGATTGTTTTTCTCATCCCGGCGGTACTCGTCGAGCCGTTCGACTGCATCCTCCGTCATGTCCGCCGACAGCGCCCGGAGCACCGGTTTCGGGGCGGTATTGATGTTGATCCTCCCATCACCGAAGACGGTGAGACACAGGACCATGCCGGGCGATTCCCCCGTGCCGTAAAACAGCTCGCGGGTCATCCCCTTTACCATCAATAATTCCTCAATGCAATCGAGAGGTGCGTTCTTCGCGGCATAGGGTTTCTCAAGACCCGCGTAGTACCCCCCCTCCGCGCCGCTCCCGGTGACCTCGTCGTCCGCGTCGATCCAATCCTTGATGGCATCGACGATTTCACCGGCCTGATCCCGGGACAGGCGGAAGTAAGGACCGGTCAGGAGGCGCAGCATGAGGTCCCGGACAGGCGCGTTGTAACCGTTTCCGCTGACGAGACGGTTGACAGGGATCCCCCCCCCTTCGTCTTCGATCAGGAGTTTGAAGGAACCATTGTCGAAGAGCCCCTCGGACTTGAGGGCGAGCATCTCGGTCTTTGCCCAGTCCTCCGTCAGGGCGTCAAATGAATTCTTGTCGGCCAGGAGGAGCGCCTCGCCGGCGTAAAATCCCGATTCGGCGACATAACGCATCCGGATGCCGTCGCTCAGGTTGGCCGCCTCGTAAACCTCGGAGCGCGTGGAGCGGTTCAACTGGATCGTGACCGCCACGATGATGCTGATCATGAGCAATACAAGGATCAGGGCGACGCCCCGCTGGTTCAATGTATTTGGAATCATGATACTATCGCAATCCCTCCAACAAAATGATGTAATGATGTGCGAAGCCGTCCTTCATGGCGTCACCTGGTTGTGCGGCAGACGCACCCGGGTCGTGAACGGATAGGGATGCTCCCGGTCCTTCTCGTTCACCATGCCGAGACGGATCTCGACTATCGCCGGGGCCTTCTTTTTCTGCGCCTCGTCGTCCCCGCCGGCGTCCCACGTTTCGTACTCCTTTCCCGTGCCGTCGTAGAAACGGTAGGCCAGGGTCTCGATCCGGTCGCACAGGAGAAATCCCCCGGCGGGAGCCTCCTCCTTTCCCGGATCGCGGCGGAGGGAGTCGCTCCGCAAGAGGGTGTAGCCCTCCTTCTCCATCCCCTCCTCGACGCCATACTCGATCACGGCGATCCCGCCCGGCGGCTCCTTTTCACCGAAGGCGACGTGGGCCGAGGACCGGAAGGTCAGGCGCGTGAATTCCCGGTTTCCAAGGCTGTACGGCTTCGCCAGGAAGGTGAACGCCCCTTTCCAGGGGGCGGCCGCCTCCAGGTCCCGGGTCATCCGCTCCAGGACCGTTCTCGCCATGCCGTAGAGCTCGGCGTCGGTTTCGGTCTCCCGGATGATCCGGAAGGTACCCGTGTAGGAGGCATAAACGGTCGAAAGGACGATCCCCAGGATGAAAACGGCGATCAGGATCTCGATCAGCGTGAACCCTTTTGGCCTTGCACATATTGACCGCGGCCTGAATTGATCAACGGCCTCGCAAAAAGCTCCAGAGGCAAGGCGCGCGACCCCTGAGGAGTGAGGCGTACTCCTTCGTACGCCGCAATGACGAAGGGGGAAGCGCAACGCCGCATATGGGCTTTTTCCGTGGCCGTTGATTTGCTTCACGGCAGCATCACCTTATAGAGGGTCAGACGATAGGTGTTGCGAAAAACCATCCGGCTGTTGGTCACTGTGAGGACGATCTTTTTCAAGAGGTCGATCTCCGTCTCGCCGATCTCCACCTGCCACTGATAGTCGGGGAAATCATCCCCGAAGTCTCCGCTGTCGGCGGCGACCTCCCGAGGGTCCGCCGCGTCGATCTCCGCCATCCGGCTCTGGGCCAGAAGCGAGGCCGTGGTGAGAAAACGGGAGGAGCCCGCCATCGAAATGCTCTGGGACTGGGACTGGTAAACGGCAACGAGGGCGATGGCCAGGATCGCCATCGCAATCATGACCTCTAAGAGCGTAAAGCCGCAGGCAGGGGCTATGCGCGAGACACCTTTGCACAACTTGAAAATCGGATCCCGGAAGCGCGCATTGGAGATTTTTCGGGGCACCCTGCCCCCGCAGCGCAGCGCCTGCAAAGACGACTGTTTGAGCGCGAAGCGCGAGTTTCGTCTTTGCAGCGAAGCGAGGAGGCGCAGGGTCGAAAAATGTCCAGCGCGCGGAGGGATCACGATTCTCAAAGCTGTCGGCACGGCTGTCGAATGCCTACCGGCATTGTACGGAAGCCAGACCGCTGCGGACGAATCATAGACCGGCGGCACGGTCATCCTTATTGAAGATGAAATCGACATACTGCTCATAGACGCTGACCGCCTGGAGAAAAGGGTTGAAAACGAGGGTGAAAGCCCGGTCATCCTTTACCAGATGGACGACGGTGGGTTCCATGTATCCTTTGCGGAAGAAACGGATAGAGGCCTCGCCTTCCGTTTTTCGGACCTCCTCCGGATGACGGACGCCGGTGATCCGGATCCCCTCGGGGAAGCGGATCGCCCCTTTGCGGATCTCGGCCCGCTTTTCGGCGGTCGTATCGGCGCTGTATGTCCAGAAGCCGGGCTGGTTGAGGTCGAGGTGGAGGACGTAATCCAACTGCTCGCGAACCGCTTCATTTTGCAGTTCGCGGGCGGCGCCGACGAGCTGCCGGGTCGTCGCCTTGAGGTCATCGTTGAGCAGGGTATCCCACACCCGCGGGACGGCGATCAGCAGCATCATCCCGATCAGCAGGACGACCACGGACAGTTCGATCAGCGTGTATCCCCGGTCAGTCACTTTCCCAACTGTTGATATCCTTGTTCTTTCCCTCCCCGCCCGGTTCGCCGTCGGCGCCGCGGGAGGCGAGGTCGAAATCCCCATGGGCGCCGGGGGAGAGGTAGATGAAGTCATTGTCCCACGGATCCTTGGGGACCTTGCCCTTTTCGAGGTATCCCCCCTGACGCCAGTTCTTGAGCGGCGTTCCCGTCGCCGGCGCTTCGACCAGGGCCTGGAGCCCCTGTTCCGTCGTGGGGTAATTCCCGTTGTCGAGCTTGTAGAGCTTCAGCGCCGTTTCGAGGCTTTCGATCTGTATCACCGCCTTCGCCCGCCGCGCCTCATCCGGCCGCCCCATGATCCGGGGGACGATCAGCCCGGCCAGGATGCCGAGGATGACGATGACGACCATCAGTTCGATCAGCGTGAAACCCTTCTCGTTTTGCCTTATTTTTCTCATGCAGTTCTCCTGTCTCTTCACCGGACAAGCTGGTTCATCTCGAAGATGGGGAGCAATATCGACACGACGATGAACCCGACCACGGCCCCCATCACGAGGATCATCGCCGGCTCCAACAGGGAGGTGACGAGGATGATGTTGGCCTCCACCTCCTTCTCGTAGGCGTCGGCGACCCGGAAGAGCATCGTCTCCATGTTGCCGCTCTGCTCCCCCACGGAGATCATCTCGACGGCGATGGGGGGGAAAAACCCGTTTCGGGAAAGGGGGGAGGAGAGGCTCTGTCCCTCCTCGACCTCCTTGGCCGCCCGCCGGATTTCCTCCGCAACCAAGATGTTGTCCACGACATTCCTGGCGATCTCCAGCGCCGCGAGGAGCGGCACGCTGCTCTGGAGGAGCGTCCCCAGGGTGCGGCTGAAGCGCGCCACAGCGATCTTCCGGTTCAGGCCGCCGAAGAGCGGGGCGTTGAGTTTCAGCCGGTCCCAGAGATGGCGGCCCTGTTCGGTTTTCCGGATCGCATAGCGCAGGCCGACGATGCCGGCGAGCAGGATGAGCGCGATGATCCACCACAGGGATTTAAGAGCCCCGCTCACAACGATCAGAAAGACGGTGATCCCCGGCAGCGTCTGGTGCATCTCCCGGAAGATGTTTGTGATGTTCGGCACGACGAAGGTGACCAGAAAGAACAGGACGCCGCTCCCGATGAAGAACATGAAGATCGGGTAGGCGAGCGCCGACCGGATTTTCGTTTTCAGGGCCTGCTGGCCTTCCTGGAAATCGGCCAGCCGATCGAGGACGAGGTTGATCGTCCCCGACGCCTCCCCCGCCCGGACCATATTGATGTAAAAAGGGGGAAAGATCTGCGGGAAATGCGACATGCTCTGGGTCAGGCTGTTCCCCTCGTTGACCTCCTCCCGGATCTGGGCGAGCGTCGTCTTGAGAAGGGGATTCCGGATCTGGGCGACGAGCACCGAAAGGGAAGGCACCAGCGGCAGCCCCGCCCCGAGAAGCGTCGCAAGCTGCCTCGTCATCAGGGCCAGTTCCTGGAGGCCGACCCTGCGGAAGAGATGAATCGCTCCCCCCCGCGCGGCCGTTTCTTCCCGCTTCCGGTCGGAGGCCTCGGAGAGCTTCACGGGGAAGACGTCCGTCTCGCGGAGTTTTTGCCGTGCGGCGGCGACGCTTCCGGCATCGACGATCCCCTTCCGCCTGCGGCCGCCGGCATCGAGGGCTATGTATTCGTAAACCGGCATAAATGATCAGATCCCTTTTCCCGTCGTTTTATTTTTTTCTATCACACTGCCGGTACGATTTCAAGGACGCCGATTTTACGAGTTCTTTTGTCGGATCGGCGGCCGAAACTCCACGGGTAATTCAGACGCCGGCGAACGGCGCGGGATCGCCATTGTCTGACGTTGATCCTGCCATAGCGAACATCGGTTTCCGGGGCCGGGGCCATCGCCAATGACGGGCTGCGTATGCTGTAAAGCCCCCTTTCTAAAACGGCCCCTTCTGTGATATGAGGGGGCACAACATTGACGGCTTCGTAAAAAGTCCGGATGCTGCGTTGCGCTTCATCCTTCGTCATTGCGGCGTACGCCACAGTACGCCTCATTCCTCAGGATTCGCGCGCCTTGCCTGCGGTCTTTTTACGAAGCCGTCCCATTTTTTCGTTTTTTAAGACTTATTGCGAGGTCATCAACATCGGAATACCACGAAAGGCGGCAAGAAAAAGATGGAATCCTCGAAAATCAACACAACCATGGGAACCCCGGCGGAACTCTATCATCGGCGGATCGCGGCCGAACTCCAGATCGGAGAGGCGCAGGTCTCGGCTACCGCGCAACTTCTCGGAGAGGGGGCGACGGTGCCCTTCATCGCCCGCTACCGGAAGGAGGTGACGGGAACCCTCGACGAGGTGCAGATCACCGATATCCGCGATCGCCTCGCCCAGCTCGCCGAGCTGGACAAACGGCGCGAGGCGATCCTCAAATCGCTTGCGGAACGGGAGCTCCTTACCGACGAGCTCGCGACCAAAATCGCCGCCGCCGGAACCCTCTCCGTCCTTGAAGACCTCTACCTCCCCTTCCGTCCCAAGCGGCGGACGCGGGCGACCGTCGCCCGGGAGAAGGGGCTGGAGCCGCTTGCACAGGGAATTTTCGCCCAGGAGGACGCGTTCGACCCGCTCGCTGCTGCGGCCGCGTTCGTCGATCCGGAAAAGGGCGTGGCCTCCGCGGAAGAGGCGCTCGCGGGCGCCCGGGACATCATCGCCGAATGGGTAAACGAAAACGAACAGGCCCGCGCCCGGATGCGCGAGTTCTTTGCAGCGAAGGCCGTTTTCCAGTCCCGGGTCATCCCCGGGAGGGAGACGGATGGAAGCCGGTACCGGGACTATTTCGACTGGGAAGAGGCGGCCACCAAGGCGCCGTCCCACCGGATCCTCGCCATGCGGCGGGGCGAGAAGGAGGAATTCCTGACCCTCCGCGTCGTCCCTCAGGAGACGGAGGCAATTTCCATCCTCGAAGCGATGTTCGTCAAGGGGGACAGCCCGGCCGCCGAACAGGTCCGGATGGCCGTCGAGGACGGCTACAGGCGGCTTCTCGCCAACGCGATGGAGACGGAGCTTCGCATGGCCGCGAAGAAAAGGGCCGACGCGGAGGCGATCCGCGTCTTCACCGACAACCTCCGCCAGCTCCTCCTCGCCCCGCCGCTCGGCCAGAAGCGGCTCCTCGCCCTCGATCCCGGCTTCCGGACGGGGTGCAAGCTCGTATGCCTCGACGCCCAGGGGAAGCTCCTCCACCACGATGTGATCCTCCCCCTCCTCTCGGAGAAGGCGCGGGGGCAGGCGGCCGAGACAATCCGGAAGCTTTGCGCGCGCTTCCGGATCGAGGCGATCGCCGTCGGAAACGGCACGGCGGGCCGGGAGACGGAAACCTTCCTCCGGGAAACGGGCCTGCCGGATGCGATCCAGATCGTGATGGTCAACGAGAGCGGCGCCTCGGTCTATTCCGCCTCCAAGATCGCCCGGGAGGAGTTTCCCAACGAGGACGTCACCGTCCGCGGGGCAGTTTCCATCGGCCGGCGGCTGGCGGACCCGCTGTCCGAGCTGGTCAAGATCGATCCGAAGGCGATCGGCGTGGGGCAGTACCAGCACGACGTCGATCAGACGGCGCTCAAACAGGCCCTGGACGACACCGTCATGAGCTGCGTGAACGCGGTCGGCGTCGAGCTGAATACGGCAAGCGCCGCGCTCCTCACCTACGTCTCCGGCCTCGGCCCGGCCCTGGCGGGAAAGATCGTCGCCTGGCGCGACGAACATGGTCCTTTCCCGTCGCGTGAGGCGCTCAAGGAGGTGCCCCGGCTCGGGGTGAAGGCCTTCGTGCAGGCCGCCGGCTTCCTCCGGATCCGCAACGGGGAGAATCCCCTGGACGCCTCCGCCGTCCACCCCGAAAGCTATGCGATCGTCGACCGGATGGCGGGCGACCTGAATTGTTCCATCGCCGACCTGATGCGCGACGAGGCCCTCCGGAAGCGGATCGATCCGACCCGGTATGTCACGGATGAGGTCGGCCTGCCGACCCTGAACGACATCCTGGCCGAACTGGCCCGGCCCGGCCGCGACCCCCGCGAGCAGTTCGAGGCCTTCCGGTTCGCCGAGGGGATCGAGAAGCTGGAGGACCTGACGCCCGGAATGAAGCTCCCCGGGATCGTGACGAACCTGACCGCCTTCGGCGCCTTCGTGGACATCGGCGTCCACCAGGACGGCCTCGTCCACTTGAGCCAGCTGGCCGACCGGTTCGTGAAGAATCCCGGCGACGTCCTGAAGGTCCGGCAGATTGTCGAAGTGACCGTCCTGGCCGTGGACCTGGAGCGGAAACGGATCTCGCTGACGCTGAAGAAGCAGCCGGCGGCGGGCGGAAAATCGGGAACACCGCGCAAGGAGAAGGGCAATCGGGAAGGAGAACTCGCCGGTGAGACTTCCCGGCCAAAAGCGGCCGCGGATGCTATGCGGGAAAAGACCGGGGGGAAGAAAACGCCGGAGAACGGTTCGGCGCAGGGGGGAAAGCCCGGTGAAAAGCGGACATCGGGGGAAGGCGCTTCCGGAAATCCCGCGCCCGGCGGGCCGCCGCAGAAGCGGACGTCTCCGGAAGGATCGTCTCCGGAAGGATCGTCTCCGGAAACACCTGCCGACCGGCCGATCCGGCCCCGGCAGGGACAGGAACGGCCGGACCGCGGGCGGCCCCAGCGGATCAAGCCGCGCGATGAGAAGGTCCCCTTCAACAACCCGTTCGCCGCGGTCTTCGGGAAGAAGTAGAAGACAGCTATTTCAGCCGATAGTCTACCCGGATCTCTTTCAATTTCTCTTTTTTCAGCGGGAACGGTGTCTATGCCATCACGGTTTGGGCGGCCGCTGTCCCTTTGGAATATTCTTCATCATTTCACCGATATTCCCCATACCGCCGGCGCCCATTACTTCCTGTACGCTGCTGACTTTCTTGTAATCCTGCGGCACTTCGAACATGGAGGCTGTGGCCGCGCCTAACTTGATGTCTTTGAATTTCATGACCATCTTGCCCCCGGACCCTTGATATTTCGGGTTCACAGGGACGGTAATTTCAGTTTGAATATTGAAATCTTTGAGATCCTGAGCCTCCCAGAGGGTGGCTTTGTGCTTTTCCTCAGGCTTACTCTTCCGGTAAAAAATCGAATCATATTTGATGCACGGATGACCATCGATGGTCTCGGTCCCTACCTTTTTTTTGTCGAACACCACATCAGAATCGTATACATTTGGAGTCTGCTCCCGATCTTGAATCGGCTGCTCGTAGTAGGTCTTACTGACCGTGTTCATCATAATGGTTTTTTTTGCATCCGCAAGACTGATGGTCACAAGGCCCTTCATGCCCGGGTTTCCTACGCGGCTCTTGGCTCCCATTTTTGCCATGGGCATTTCCATTCCCGAAGAGACCATTGTCGCCGTGAAATTATCGGGGGGGGCTGCAAGAACAGACGAACCGGTTAACAAAATACTTGCCATGAAAAAAAACGACACCAGATACCGAATGCTTGCTTTTACCATGACTCCCTCCTCCTTCTTCCTCTAACAGGACGTATATTCCCATATTGGCGGTTGAGATTTATTTTTCCGTTTGCCGCCCGGTTTCCCGATGGCGCCACAATATTTCAACTATATATTTTTTGTTTGAACTGAAAAAAGTATCATGTCAATGAAATTTTTCTGAAATATGGTACTTCTTTTGCGATATCGTGTCACAGCAGTCCGGTTATGACGCTTTGTGCTAAAATACCTGCTTTATTGCACGGCATTTCCCCACCATTTCTCCATCCCGTAATGAACGGCGAGGCCGGCGAGAAAGCCGACGGCCATGTTCGCAAGGAGGGCCACGGCGACGGTCGCGAAAAGCGGGATCAGGTCCCTGCCCGGACGGACGTCCCGGGCGAACTTCGTCAGCTCGATCCCGACGAGGAACATCATCGCCCCGATGATCGCCGTGGGGAAGGCGGCAAAGAGACCGGCGATGGCCGCGGCAAAGAAGAGACCAAGCGCGATCTCGATGGCCCCCTCGATCAGGTTCGTCCCGCCGGTGCGCGCCCCGAAGTAGTACTGGCCGGCGAGCCCGCCGGAGCCGTGGCACATCGGCATCCCGCCGAAGAACGGGAGGACGAGGTTCATGATCCCCTGGTTCCAGGAGAGTTTCCCCACGCCGACCGGCCGGTCGGGGAAATAGGTCCCGATCAGGTCGGAGGTGGCGATCGTCGCGTTGGTGATCGTAAGCGGAATCTGCGCGAAACCGGCCAAGACCAGCGAATCCCAAACCTCCTTCGGGCTGAAGCCGGTCAGCGGCGGCGGGGTGAAGCGGATCAGGTCCGCCGACGGGAGATTCCCGTGGAAGGCGACGATGCCGATCCCGAGGAGCATCAGGACGACAGCCGCGGGGGCGTAGCGGCTCTCCCGAAGAACCAGGACGATCGCGATCGCAACGACGCCGAGGAGCCAGCCGGTTGAGATCATTTTGACCGCCTCGACGGCGAGGAGGATCCCGAGCGTCGCCTGGATCCCGCGGACGACGGAACGGGGGGTTATCTTTGCGAGGCGGCCGATGACCCCCGTCGCCGCAAAGAGGACCCAGACGAGCCCCATCGCGAAGCCGGAGGCGTAGATGAGCGAAGGCGTCCAGTGCTGGGCGATCGCAACGACGGCCAGGACCTTCATCGGCTCGATCGGCATGGGGAGTTTGTAGATCAGGCCGGTCGCGACGTTCGCGAGGCCCATCATCACGAGAAATCCCGCCGGATCGAGGCCGCAGACGGCGATGTAGCCGATGGCCAGCGGGAAGAGGGTCCCGAAGTCCCCCATCGACCCGGCCAATTCCCGCAGGTTGAATTCAAACGATTTGATCTTCATTCCGTCCTTCGCGGCGCCGCCTATCCTCCGACTGCCTATACCTCTTTTCCCATCAGACCGGCGCGGCTCAGGGCAACCGCGGGTTCGCCCAGCAGACGGAAACCGGCCGCCCGGCACACCTCAACGGTTCGTCCAAAACCGTTCCGGGTCACATGGAACTTCGGTTCGACGAGGAGGAGATGGCCATCCGTTTTCAAGAGGGATAAAATATCATCAAAGAAGCGGGGCTTGTTCCTCACCTCGTGGGCCATCCAAAAGGCGAGGACAAAATCGGTTAATTCCTCCACCCCGAGACGGTCCGGTTGGCAGTGGCGCAGAACAATCCGGTCGGAGAGACCCGCCTTGCGCGCCCGGCGGCCGAGGGCCGTAAGCATCTCCCCCTGGAGGTCGACCGCGATGACCTTTCCGCCCGGACCGACCAGCTTCGCCAGACCCAGCGTGAAATGCCCCATCCCGCAGCCGATATCGACGGCGGTCATGCCGGTCTTCACGTAAGGGTTGAGGATGCGCTCCGGATCATGAATCAGGCGGCGCAGGGGGTTATCGAAGCTGTAACATAGCCACCAGGGGCAGACCCTGTCGTTCATCTGCAGCAGCCTTTCAATCCATCTCATGGCGATCCTCCCCGATATCCAGAGGATTTCCCGCCGGCCCCATTGCCCGATCCAGCGGAATGCCAATATTCGTATACGAACCGCCATGGAAATCGGTTAAAAGGTCATCCGGTAAATGGGGAATCGACGGCACAGGGCGATCACCTTCTCCTTCACCCTGTTCCGAAGCGTTTGATCCTCAGGATGCGCGACGACCTCCACCACCCACCGGGCGATGAGACGAACCTCCTCCTCCCCCATGCCTCGGCTGGTCATGGCAGGGGTTCCCAAACGGATGCCGGAGGGTTTCTTCGCCGTGCCGCGATCGCCGGGGATCTTGTTCTTGTTCACGATGAGATGGGCCTCTTCCAGCAGGACCGAGGCCGTTTCCCCGTCGATGCTCCATTTCGCCAGGTCCAGGAGCAGCAGATGGTTGTCCGTCCCGCCGGTCACGATCTCCGCCCCCTGCTCGAGAAGGGCTTCCGACAGCGTCTTCGCGTTTTGGACCACCTCCCGGATGTACTGCCGGTATTCCGGGGTTCCCAGATGCTTCAGCCCCACGGCGATGGCGGAGATGTTGGCCTGGTGGGGCCCGCCCTGCAAAGCGGGGAAAACCGCGCGGTCCACCTGGTCCGCGTGCTCCGACTTGCACAGGATGATGGCCCCGCGGGTCATCCGCAGGGTCTTGTGGGTGGTGGTGGTGACGATATCGCAGTGGGGCACGGGGGTTGGATGCTCTCCGGCCACGACCATACCCGCGATGTGCGAGATGTCCGCCATGAGAAAGGCGCCCGCCTCCCGGGCGATCTGCCCGAAACGGGCGAAGTCAATGGTCCGGGGATAAGCGCTGGCCCCGCAGACGATGAGACGGGGCCTGGTCTCCAGAGCCTGCCTGCGGATCACCTCGTAATCGAGGAGGCCCGTCTGCGGGTCGACGCCGTATTGAACCACGTCGAACATCCGGGAGACCACACTGGCCCGGGCGCCGTGGCTCAGGTGTCCGCCGGCGTCGATCTCCATGCTCAGGACGCGGTCGCCCAGCTTCAGCAGGGAGAGGTAGGCGGCGATATTGGCGGCGCTCCCCGACAGGGCCTGCACGTTGGCATGTTCGGCGCCGAAGACGGCTTTCGCCCTTCCGATGGCCAGCGATTCCAGCCGGTCGATGTTCTCCAGCCCCCGATACCACCGCTCTCCGGGATAGCCCTCGCTGTAGATGCCCGAAAGCATGGAGCTGATCGCTTTCATCAGGGATTTAGGCGGATAGTTCTCCGAGGCGATAAGGTTGATGGTCTCTTCATTGCGCCGCATCTCGTCGCGGATGATCCCATCCACCTCGGGATCGAACTGAGCAAGCTTTTCTTCCAGAAGATTCATGGTTTTCCCTCTCGGTTATAATAATAGTAGATGAATGCGGCGGAAGCATAGGAGAAAAACAGGACCCTGTCAAGGACAATGGGGCAACATCCACGCCCCCGCGCGGGGGGGAGACTTGCAGACAATGATGCCCGCGTATTGAAATCTTTTGTGAGCGGTTCATCCCCACGCGCGTGGGGAACGCACTTCTTCTATCCTATCAAAATGATATAGTAAAATTTGCACCAACTTTTCTACCAGAATAATTGCCCGTTAAAAGCATGTTTACACCTTCTGGCATTGCTCCACCCCGAAAATGGGCGGTACGATGGGAACGAGCCAATCGGCGGCGCTAAGCTCGATCCTCTTCGGTTCGGAAACTGGCCGGACAGCCATTGCGGTCATCATGCCCCGGATATTCTTGTGGAGAACGCGGCCCTCTTCTTCAGTTGCGTTCAGGATGTAAAGCAGACGGAGCTCTTTGTCGCAGGTGGAAGAAACCCCCTGTTTCTCATTTTCCCAGCGGGAATAGGTCTCCGGTTTCATGGAAAGGGATGCCGCCATTTCCTTGCTTTTCAGTCTCAACTCTTTGCGAAGGAATCTCGCTTCGTCGCCCGTCAGCATTTCTTCCTTGCAGACAAGATTCCGGGCTATGGCAAGGTGCAGACTCTTGATATTGGGGATGGTGACAACCTCCTCTCCGCACTCGAGGCAGCGAGACTGAACGATGCCATAGAGGAAAATATTGTCCAGTCCGCCCTCCGAGTAGCGATAGGGTTCACTTTTGATGACTGTCATGGCATGACCGCATTTCCAGCATTGATCCATGTTACGTACCTCCCAGTACCGTGATCACGAGAAGTCGGTGAGATGTGTGGAAAGTCGGTCGCTCGGGGCCGTGGAAAGGAAGAATCCCCGCGTCTGCGGGGTGATCGAAATACGTATAGGGATTAGATCGGAAGTCGGAGTATCATCGTTTTCCTCCCAATATGTTTTGTGATACGGGCTGAAGAACGCGATCCGAAACGATATGCGGAGGAAGCTTAGCGCCGGTCGGGGCGTTTGTCAACGTCAAACGCATATTATTCCTCCGGCCATTAAACATATCAATTGTCATGCCGGACCCCATATCAGGTACGGGGCAGGCCCAATCCGGCATCCAAGTATAGTCCTGGATTCCCCGGTCAAGCCGGGGAATGACAACTTTAAGATATATTGTTGCCGGAGTAATAAACGAAGAATCATGCCGAGCCCGGCGTGGAATTGAAGCTCGCCGCCCACGGGGCGGAGCTTCCCGGCAAGGAAGAGATGCTGCCCGCAAGGCGGGGATTGCGGGGTGCGCTCCCGGTCGAAAGAACTGGATTTTCTGCCGAAATCCTGATAAGGGGACCATTCCGCTTCCGGACCCGCCCGGGCCGAGGCGGTGAAAAAACGGTCACGGAAAAATGAAAAGGAGAAAACGATGGCATCCGAGAGCAAGGAAACGAGGCTGAAACAGAAGGCCGCCCTGGAGGCGAAATTGCAGAAGCGCCTGGCCCTTCTTGCCGAAAAGGGACTGGACGAGAAGAAGATCGCGCGGAACGTGCTCGTCAAGCAATTGAAGGCAAAACTCAAAACGACGGCGGTCCGGTTGAGGGCAATCGCCGCCCATGTGAAGCGGACTGCGGACCTCGACGCGATAAAGGCGGAACGCCTGGCGAAGCCCAAGGAAGAGGCCCCCAAGGCGAAGAAGGCCGCGCCGGAACCACCCCCGGAGGCAAAGGCCAAGAAGAAAAAGAAGAAGGAAGAGGAGCCCCCAAAGGAATAGAAGCTGGTTCCGGGGACATGTTCCGTCACCTTGGGGTATGGGGACACCTTGCGGCAAGGTGTCCCCACATGTCCGATCCCTTACCCGATGGCCCCCGATGCCTTCATGGCCTGAATTTCACTTTCAGCGTATCCCAAACTTTTCAATATCTCCTCTGTATGTTCCCCGAGCTTGGGCGCCGGCATGGTGATTTCCGCCTGGGTTTTCGATAATTTTATCGGATTGTTTAACACCTTGATCGGGCCGTAGTCCGGATGATTCCAATCCACGAAGAATTCGTTGGCGATGGCCTGCTGATCCCGGGTGACCTCCAGCGGCGACGTCACCGGGGACCAGACAATCTTGGTCCGGCTGAGGATCTTGATCCATTCATCGTATGTCCGGCTCCGGAATACCCCGTCGAGAATGCCTACGAGTTCCCCGGCATTCCTGAACCGTACTTCGTACGTGGCGAACCGGGGATCATTTTCCAGTTCCGGATGGTCGATCGCCGTGCAGAATCCGGGCCAGTAATGCTGGGCATTGGTCATCCCCAGCATGATCCAGCGATGATCCTTTGTTTCATAGACGTTCCGGACCGGGTTCCCCATGGATTTGCGCTGGGGTCGCAGCGCATCCTCGCCGCTGATCAGGGCGCCGGTGATGTCGAATCCCAGCACCCAGGTGGCCGTGTTGTACAGCGATATCTCGATCTCCTGGGCCACGCCGGTCTTTTCCCGGATGTACAAGGCGGACATGATCCCCGCCAACAGGCTCAGCGCAGTAATGCTGTCGCCGTAGCCGGGCCGTGAAATATTGGGTGCTACACCTACATCATGCATCAGATCCATGACGCCGCTGCGAGCCCAGAAGGCAACGGTGTCGTAGCCGCCCGTGTTCTTTTCAGGACCGCGTTGGCCGTAGCCCGTGACGTTGGCGCAGATGATCCGCGGATTGATCTTGGACAGGATTGGATAGGTCAGGCTGAACTTCTCCATCTCGTAGGGCCGCAGGTTGTTCAGGAAAACATCGGCGGTCGCCGCGAGCTTATGCAGGATCTCCTGGCCTTCCGGGGATCCCAGATTCAAAGTGAGGCTTTTTTTGTTGCGATCGGTGTGCTCCCAGTAATAATTGACCGGATGGGGTTTAGCAAATCCGGACATTCCCTGCTTCAGGGCCACGCGCCAGTTATCGCCCTTACCGGGCGGTTCAACGTGAATGACCTCGGCGCCCCAGCTTCCCATCAGCATCCCGACGATGGGCATCGCAACGGCGCCCCCCACTTCAATAACTCTGATTCCCTGCAGTTCTCTGGCCATGAACAGTACCCCCCCCATTGATTGAATTTACATGCACGCTCCCATTTATGTTACTCGTCTTATGTCTTTTTATGTCAGCGACGTCTCTCACCACTTGATGAGATGGGCCTTTTCGAAATTCTGCTCTATCCGGATCAGTTCATTCAACTTTGCCAATCTTTCGCCTCCCTTGACGCCCGTCTTAATCATGAGGGCATTCCAGGCGACCGCCAAATGGGCAATCGAATCATCCGGTGTCTCCCCCGAACGATGAGAGAGAACGATCTTCATTCCGTGGGACTGGGCCAGGGAAATCGTCTGTTTTGCCCCCGTGATCGTGCCGACCTGGTTGGGTTTTATAATCATGGCTCCGGCCGAACCCTTCCCGATGCCCGTTTTGGTCCGCTCATAATTGCTGGCATAAACATCGTCTGCACAGATCAAACATCGGTCACCGAAATTCCGGTTCAGCAGCGAAAATGAATCGTAATCGTTGCTGTTGAAACCGTCTTCGACATAGATCAAATTGAATCGTACGATGAGCTCTCCCAGAAAATCAAGTTGCTGTTGTGTGGTCCTGGAGGCCCCTTCCCGGTCATACTTGTAAACCTTACCCGCCGGATCCCAGAAGCGGTCTGCCGCCAGATCCAACCCCATTCTGATCTCGACACCCTCTTCATCCGAAATCCTATCCGCAGCCTCTTTGATGATTTTCAGCGCCTCGACATCGTTCAGATTAGCAGCCCAGGCGTTTTCATCGTCCGTTCCGCCCGCAAATCCCGGATCTTTTCTCTCAATCAACTTCCCGACTTGATCGTGAACCCTCAGGTTGATTTCAATCGCCTGTTTGACCGTCTTCGCCCCGATGGGAACAATCAGATGTTCCTGCATGTCCGGAGCAGGACCGAGACTGTGTGCACCTCCCCCGATAATGTTTCCCAGGGGGTAAGGCAGTGTCCATCCTTCATCCCTGCAAAACAATTTGAACATGGGGATCTTCAGGGAATCGGCCGCCGCTGTTCCAACCGCGGTCGACAGGATGGCCGCCGTATTGCCGCCGATTTTTTCGAAATTCGGCGTACCGTCGACCTGTTGCAGCATGTCGTCGATCTTTTCCTGTTCTGCTGCATCCATACCGATGAGCAAGGGAATCAGCGTTTTTTCAAGGATCGCCATGGAATCGCGTAATCCACCGGGCGCATAGGCCGGCGCTTCAAATTCCCCTCGGCTCCCCGGGGCGCCAAACGGCGCGGCCACCCGTCCAAAGCCCTTTTCCGTGATCACGTCCACTTCCAGGGTTTCGACCCCCCGGCTGTCATAAACCGTCCGATATCGAATATGAGTAATCGTGGTTTCCGGCATGGATGGTTCGCCTCCTGCAGCAATTACGTTTAACAGGCTGTTGAAAAACGCCCGCATGGATTATCTGGGGACAGATTTCAAATCTGTCCCCCCCGGTTCCTAACGTACCCAAAAGTACGCCTCACGGCTCAGGATTTCGGGGGCCTTGCATCTGGCCGTTTTTGAACAGCCTGTAAAAGAGACTTTTTCAACATGCTCTTCATCTTTCAATTCTGTAAATTGCATCCTGAAATGCAATTTCATGAAGACTCCACCTCTTTTATCGAAGCGTCTGTTTTCCCGGCCTTGCGTTGGAAAACGATGTTCTTCCGCCACTCGTCGCTCATTTCCGGATAATCTTCCCGGTTATGGGCGCCGCGGCTTTCCGTTCTGAGCAGCGCCGCCTGCAGGATCAGCCGCCCCACCGTATGGATGTTCCGCGTCTCGAAGAGCCCTGCCATCTCACCGAGGGAGCGGTTTCCCACAATGCAGAGACGATTGAGCTTCTTTTGCCCGATTTCGTCCATGACTTTGAGGGCCTTGCGCAGCCCCTCCTCGTTGCGGATGACGCCGGCATAGCGGCTCATCGATTCCGTGATTTCCTTTTTTACCTCGCGGTAATCGAGCCCCTTGTCCCGGTTCCAAAAAGCGTCTACGGCGTCGGCAGTTTTGGCGACGGTTTCGGGTGAAAGGACGGGCATAGCGGCCAAGAGGGCTCTCCCTGACGCCTGCGCCCCCGCAATCGCGCCGAAAACCTGCGTTTCCGTGAGGGCGTTTCCGGGCAGGCGGTTGGCGCCCATCGTGCCCGACTGCGCCTCACCCGCGGCATACAGGCCTGTGACTCCGGTTTCGCAGCGCTCGTTGATGACAATGCCGCCCATGAAATAGTGGGCGCCCGGCGCCCATTCGTAGGACTGCCACGTGGGATCGAAATTCAAGGAGGCGCAGGCCTGCATGAAGGCCTTGAATTTCATAAGCTTCTCTCTGGGGACTCCGGAGAAGTCTCCGTAAACGCCGCCGTGGGGGGATGCCCTTCCCTCCAGAATCTCTTTCTGGGTGCAGCGGGCAACCTCGGCGCGGGACACCTGTTCCGCCTTGTCGGGATGGTATTTCTTCATGTAGCGCTCGCACAGGCCGTTGTAAAATCGTCCTCCGATCGTTACCCCGCCATCGCCTGGGGGGGGCGTGCCCCGCATTGTTTCCGGGCGGATCATGCAGGCCCGGCTCTGGACAAATTCCATGTCGGACAGTTGCGTCCCCGCTTCAAAGGCCAGCGCGCATCCGTCGCCCGTGATACCGGACAGATTGGTCGTCAAAGAAAACAAGTTTCCCGCCCCTCCCGTCGCGATCACAACGGATTTGGCCTGAACGATAAGAAGGGTTTCCCGGTCGATTTCCAGCGCCGCCGCACCGCAGACGGCACCGCCCTGCCGAAGGAGATCGATCACCATCACGTGCTCGAGGACCTCGATGCCGAGCCGGGCGGCTTCCCGGACCAGCCCCTTGAAGAACCCGCCATTGTAACGGTCGCCGGCGAGGATGGCGCGGGGAACGGCGTTGCCCGGGAAGGGGAACAGATCATACCTCCCATCGACCTTGTCGAATTCCGTGCCGTAACGCTCGACTTCCAGCGCCCGCTCCGGGCCCAAGTCGGCGAGCAGCCGGACCAGTTTGGGGTTGCTCAGGTAGTGGCCGCCCTTGAGGGTGTCTTCGTAATGGAAGTCCCGGCTGTCCTTTTTGTCGATGGCCGCACAGATGGCGCCCATTGCGATCGCCGTGATGCAGCCGGCGGGGTATTTCCCCTTGGATACGACGAGGACCTTGGCGCCCAGGTTATGGGCCTCGATGGCGGCCCGGATTCCCGCGCCGCCCGCGCCGATGACGAGGACGTCCGTCGAAATCGTCCGCTGTTTCAGTGTCTCCATCTCTATTCCTCCGGGCGGGCTAAGGCCCGCCCCATAAGCCTTTACTAAAGGTGAAACCTTTTAAAATCTACCTTCGGTTGTCACCCCGGCGAAAGCCGGGGTCCAGAAGGTCTTGAAAAGACTGGATACCGGCTTTTGCCGGTATGACGATTTGCCGAATTTCGGCAGAAATTCAAAGGTCACAAGGTTCATCTTCTGAGATGGCCGCAAGCGCTCGATCCTGCCACCTATCATTTCAGCGTGGACTTAGGAATGTAGGCATAGCCTCGAATCAGGCAGCGCGCCGTTCGGTCTACGGTTGCCCTCTTCAGCACAAAGCCGCCCTTTTCCCGGACCACCTTTCCCTCGGGGGCAATGACGCCGGCCGGATGGCCGATACGCAGCTCTCCGCGCTCGATGATGCCCTTCCGCGCAAGCTGGTTGACGATCGTGCCGGGAATCATCGCGGCCGCCACCGTGCACACAGTGCCTGTTACTGGATAGGTCAAATGCATCTTCTGCATGAACAGCAGTCGTACGACAAGGTCCACCGACTTCTCGGGAATCTTCTTGCCCGTTGTCCAGTCCTTATAGTCCATGGGGGGGGCGCAGATAGCGAAAAAGGGGCTGTAGGGAACCTCATGGGTCGCCTTCCGCCAATCCTTGCACAGGCCCATGACATGGGCGGCGACGCTGCGGATTTTTTCAATTTTCTGCAGCAGCTTCTTGTCGGCGTCGATCTGTTGGGGCGTCTCGCTGCCCTTGAGGCCCAGAGCCTCCGCCCGGATGAAGACCGTGGGGATCGCGGCGTCCACGAGCGATACCTCGAAGGCGCCTTCCACTTCCACTTTGAGCGTATCCGTCACCCTGCCCGTGGGAAGGAGCTTCCCGGTGAGGGCTCCCGCGCTGTCCGCCCAGTCCAGGACGATCTTGGCGCCTGTTCCCGGCACGCCGTCGATTCTGTGCCTGCCCTCCACTGCCGCATGCTTCCCCTTCACGGGGACTTCCGCGACGATCACCTTGCCCGTGTTGACCTGATGGATCCTCACCATGGTGATCGGCTCCACGGCTTCCACCAGTCCCTCGTCGATGGCGAAGGGGCCGACGGCTGCAGAGACATTTCCGCAGTTGGATTTCCAGTCGATCATCGGTTCGACCATGCTGACCTGACCGAAAAGATAGTCCACATCGCAATCCGGACGGGTGGAAGGCCCGATGACCGCCGCCTTGCTGGTGAGAAGTTCCGCCCCCCCCATGCCGTCAATCTCCCTCGGGTCGGGGGCGCCGAAAACGCGCATGATCACCTTGTCCCTCAGGGCCTTGTCCTGCGGCAGATCGTTCCGATGAAAAAAAATGCCCTTGCTCGTTCCGCCACGCATGATCGTGCAGCGAACCAGTTCCTGGATTTCCATGGGATATTCCTCCTTATTGTACATAGACATTAGTTGTCGGATGATACGGGAAACAGAACGCCTCGGTCGATTCGCGGAGGCGTCCATATCCTAATAATTATATATCCTACAACGACACCGGTGGTTTAGAATAGATTTTTGTTTTCTATGGGACAAGGAAGCATTGTAGTTTCTTTTTTGGATTCCGATGACTAAACAAATGGCCTCATCAACTTCCAATTTTCTCAGGGAAGGACCCTTTCCAAACGGCTGAGACAGTACCGATGAAAATTTATTTGTCAAGAGGTAATTGCATAACTCTTCCAAATATGTTCCCCCCACCCTTGACGGGAGGGGGTTAGGGGATGGGTGAAGCATGCAACATGCTGATTTCATGGCAAGCTCCCACCACCCTAACCCTTCCCCGCCAGGGGCGAGGGGATTTATTGGTACTTTTGCAATTACCTCTAAAGAATAATTTTTTATCCTTGGATAAACGACCCTTTGGGACAAGAGCATAATAATCTTGAGTATTTCAAGGCGAGGCTGTCAAGCGATGTCTGCAGACCGTGAGGTCTTTCGACGAAGCCGGGGTTACATATCGATGGATTGCCGCGGAAGCTTGCACCGTGCCGCCACCCGCAGGCAAAGCCGTAAAGGGGAAGATGTCGGTCGGAAAAAGCCGAGAGACTCAGGCGAAAACCGGAAAGAAAGCAGGAAAAGGGAGATCATCCGCATCGGCGAGGAGGGTGCCTGGACCTGACGGATGATCCCCCTGTTGTTGTTATGGTTTACTGGTTATTAAAACCCCGGACCGCCAAAGCATCCTGCACCGCCCGACGCCCCGGGACCGAACCTGTGCATGGGACCGCGCCGGTGGCCGGGACCACGACCCTCACCGAAGGATCCGATCTTCTCCTTCTGTTCAGGCGTAAGAACCTTCGCGGCCTCCAGACGGAAGGCCGTCGTCTTGTCCTCCATCTGATTCCGGAGGGACCGCATCTCCTTCTGGGCCGCCGTGATCTTTGCCTCATCAGGATTCGGTTCCAGCCAGAGTTTCCGGATCTCATCCCGCTTGGTGAACGTCTGTTTCTGAAGGGGTTTCATCTCTTTCCACTGGGCATTCCGGATTTCTTTGATCTTCGCCGTCTGCTCCGCCGTCAGGTTCAACCCGGCCGGCCCCTGAAAATCGCCCCGCGCGCAGGGACCATAACCCGGACCCCGCCCCCAGCCGAAGGCGAAGGCCGTGGTTGCAACCGCCGCTGCAAAGAGCACGGCCATTACTGTCAACGTTACTTTCTTCATTTTCATTCTCCCTAAATTACGTTTTTTTATTTTCGATCTATTTTCCAGCGAAATCCGATTTTGGAGGTTCGCGGACTCCGTTTTGCCTCTCTTCAGAGCAACAGCCATGCCAAAATGCATATAAAACGCTAACATATTGAGATCGTTAATCTATATTGTTTTTCTGCCGAACCACGCCCCTGACTTCCCCGGACCGTCGCAGAAAAATGTGGATCATAAGTATCCACTTGTGGTATCCAGTTGCCTAACAAGTATCCAGCTTATTCGAAAGGAACCGTATGAACGGCAAGCGATACGGAAAGAAACGCTTTTGGGCGGTGATACCGCCCTGGCTGATCATCGGGGCGGTCGTGATCCTCGTCCCGGTCTTCATCTTCATGACCATCGAGAACATCAACCGGCAGAAGGAACAGACAACGCGCCTCCTCGTGGAGAAAGGAGCGGCCCTGATCCGTTCCTTTGAGGCGGGCGCCCGGACGGGGATCGGTCTGCACTGGGGCGGTTTCCAGCTCCAGAAGCTCCTCATGGAGACAGCAGAGCAGCCGGACATCGACTACCTGATCGTGACCGACACCCGGGGAACGATCCTGGCCGACAGCGACCCCCTGCGGATCGGCGCGATCTACGGCCAGGACCTCGACCTGGTGAAGATCGCCGGTTCCGAGAAGCTCGCCTGGCGGCAGGCCCCGAACAGCGAAGGGGCTGACACCTTCGAGGTCTATCGCCGGTTTGCTCCGACGAGAGATCCCCTCCCGGGGTTTCCCGATCCGTTCTCGGCGCGATCGCCGCGGGAGGCGCCCCCTCCCGGATCTTCGGTCTCTCCCCCGCCGCGTCCGACTGAGGGGAGAGAATCGGGTTCGCCGGGCTTGGTCATCTTCGTCGGCCTGGACATGGGACCGATCACGGCGGCCCACGAGGAGGACATCCGCCATACGATCTGGATGGCCGTCCTCTTTCTGCTCATCGGCTGCGCGGGGATCATCTCGCTGCTCCTCGCCCAGGGCTACCGCGCGGCGCGGAGCTCCCTTTCGCGGATCAAAGCCTTCTCCGACAGCCTTGTGGAAAACATGCCGATCGGCCTGATTGCGACCGACGCCGGGGGTAGGCTGAACGCCTTCAACCAAACGGCGGAGGCGATCCTCAAACGCACCGCCGGGGAGGTCCTCGGGAAGCCGGCGGAGGAGATCCTTCCGGGGAGCTGCCGGGAGCTTTTCCGGACGCTCGCCGCGGAGCGGCGGCTCATCGAACGGGAAATCGATTGCGCCGTAGCGGAGGGCCGGACGATCCCACTCGAGGTGATCGCAACGACGCTCCGCGAGGAGGACGGCGCCTTCCTCGGCCACGTCATCCTCTTCCGGGACATGACGGAGATCCGCCGCCTCGAGGAGGAGGTCGCCCGGAGCCGGCGACTCGCTTCTCTGGGGAGCCTCGCTGCCGGCGTCGCCCACGAGATCCGGAATCCGCTCAGTTCGATCAAGGGATTCGCCACCTGGTTCCGGGAGCGCTACCGGGACAATCCCGAAGACCGGGACACGGCGGAGGTGATGATCAGCGAGGTGGACCGGCTGAACCGCGTCATCACTCAACTTCTCGAATTTGCCCGACCGCTGACAATGGACCGCATCCCGACCCCTCTCCCGGCGGTGATCCGTCACGCCCTGAAGATGGTCGAAGGCGAGGCACGCAAGAAGGGGGTCGTCCTCGAAACGGACCTCTCTGAGGAGATCGGGGAGGTCCCCCTCGACGCCGACCGGATGACCCAGGTTTTCCTGAACCTTTGCCTGAACGCCATCGCGGCAATGGAGGCGGGGGGCGTCCTCCGCGTCTCCCTCGCCCGGCGGGACGAACGGACCGTCCGAATCACGGTCGCCGATACCGGCATCGGCATCCCCAAAGAGGACCTCCCCCGGGTTTTTGATCCCTATTTCACGACCCGATCATCGGGAACGGGACTCGGGCTCGCGATCGTCCAGAAGATCGTCGAGGCCCACGGTGGCGAGGTCCGTCTGGAGAGCGAACCGGGGCATGGCACGACGGCGACCATCCTGCTGCCCGCAAGTCAGGGGACAGATTTCAAATCTGTCCCCTGATGATTTGTTGAATATTGAAAGGTGACGAATTCATGAAGGCAAAAAATTCGATTCTTGTGGCGGATGACGATACCGCCCACCGGACGATGCTCCGGACGCTCCTATCGGGCTGGGGGTATGCGATCACGGAGGCGGACGACGGCGGGAGCGCCGTCGCGGCGGCGCAGAGCCGGCCGTTCGACCTGATCCTGATGGACATCCGGATGATCAAGGTTTCGGGCCTCGCGGCGCTTGCCGAGATCAAGGCCTTCAACCCGGCAATCCCCATCGTCATCATGACGGCCTACGCCTCCGTGGAGACGGCCGTGGAGGCGCTCAAGAAGGGGGCTTATGACTACCTGACGAAGCCGCTCGATTTCGACGAGCTCCGCCTCACACTGGAACGGGCTATGGAGCACGGCCGCCTGAAGGAGGAGAACCTTCTGCTGAAAGAGAGCCTGGGCGACCGCTTCAACCGGTGGAACCTGATCGGGCGCTCCGCCGCCATGACCCGGCTCCTGGACACCGCGGTCCAGGTCGCCCCCTCGGAGGCGACGGTCCTCATCACCGGAGAATCGGGGACGGGCAAGGAGCTGATCGCGGGGCTGATCCACTTCAACAGCCTGCGGAAAGAACGGCCCTTTATTAAATTCAATTGCGCGGCGATCGCCGAGACCCTGTTGGAATCTGAGCTATTTGGACACGAGAAGGGAGCGTTCACCGGGGCCGACCGGCGCCGGGAGGGGAAGTTCCGCCAGGCCGACGGGGGGAGTCTTTTCCTCGACGAGGTGAGCGAGATGTCCCTCGGGATGCAGGTGAAGCTCCTCCGCGTCCTCCAGGAGCGGGAGATCACCCGCGTCGGCGGCGAGGAGGTGATCAAGATCGATGTCCGCCTCATCGCTGCGACGAACCGGGACCTCCTGAAGGAGATCACGGCCGGGCGCTTCCGGGAGGACCTCTTCTACCGGCTGAATGTTGTCACGCTCCGCGTCCCGCCGCTCCGGGAGAGGATCGAAGACATCCCGCTCCTCGCCCAGGATTTCCTCGCCCGCTTTGCCGAAAAGAACCATAAGACGATCAAAGGATTCACCCCGCAGGCGATGGATCGGCTGCTCCGCCACTCCTGGCCCGGAAACGTCCGGGAGCTGATGAACGCGGTGGAACGGGGCGTCGTCCTCTCCCGGGGGGAGTACCTTGACGAGGCGGAGCTGGCCCTCCTCCTGCCGGAAAAAGCCTCCGCGGCGGCGCCGGAAGCTCTCCCGCCACCCGCCGCAACGGCCGGGACGACGTCCGCTCCGTGGAATGCGGCCACCGCCATGACGATTCCGGGCGGCGCGGCGGCGATCGGAAAAGCCGGAACGGCCACCCCCGGCGCTGAGACCGCCTCCCTCGAGGAGGTGGAGCGGGAGACGATCCTCCGGACGCTCACCGCCAGCGGCGGCAACAAGAGCGAGGCCGCCCGCCGCCTCGGCGTCACCCGCCGGACCCTTCATCAAAAGCTCCGAAAATACGGGATGATGTGATTTTATGGTTGCAGAAAAGCGGATACACGACAAAGCGGTTTTCAAACGGACACCGACCTTCGGCCGCGGTTTCGTCGAGTCGGTCGCCACCGATGGGATGGAGGTCATCTTCGGGGAGGACCGGAAAAGGATGGCAATGAACCGCCCGGAGGCCGGTTCATGACGGACGCACCCCTCTCCCGGAAGTCCCAGATCCTCCTGCTTTCATTGCTGACCGTCATCTTTTTCCTCAACATACTGTTGCGGGTCGTCCTGGCGCCGCTCCTGCCGGTGATCGAAAAGGACCTGGGGATCGGTCATGCCGTTGCGGGCGGCTTCTTCATGATGATCGCGATCGGTTATGCGGCAGGGATCTTCGGGTCGGGGTTTGTCTCGGCTCACCTCACGCACCGCCGGACGATCGTCATCGCCGCCGTCGCCGGCGGCTGCGCTTTATTCTTCATCGCAGCAAGTCACAGCCTCTGGGCAATCCGCCTTGGACTCGTTTCCCTGGGCGTCGCCACCGGTCTTTACCTCCCATCGGGGATGACGACAATCACCGCTGCAATCCGTTCCGTCCACTGGGGAAAGGCGATCGCCTTCCACGAGTTCGCCCCCAGCTTCGCCTTCATCCTCGCCCCGTTCATTGTCGAAGGGCTCCTTCTGCTGTGTCGCTGGCAGGAAATACTCGTCCTGATCGGCGCGATTTCCTTCATTCTGGGACTGGTTTTTCTCCGCCTGGCCCCCAGCGGCGATTTCACGGGAGAGGCGCCCACACTCGACAACATCCGTCTTCTGATCGGGAAGCCGGCCTTCTGGATCATGGTCGTCCTCTTCTCCCTCGCCGTCGGCTCCAGCATGGGCATCTACAGCATGATGCCGCTCTACCTCGTTGCGGAGAGGGGAATCGACCGGGAGCTGGCCAACATGCTGGTCGGACTGTCGCGGATCCCCCTCATAATCATGGGTCTCGTCGCCGGCTGGATCTCGGACCGCATCGGCCCGAAACCGACGATCACCGTCGCGATCCTGTTCATCGGCCTGATGACGATCCTCCTTGGCCTGCTCACCGGCCGCTGGGTGCTGCTGATGGTGTTCCTCCAGCCGATGCTGACGGTCTCTTTCTTCCCCGCCGGCTTCACGATCCTCTCCCGGATCGTCCCGCCGCGCGCCCGGAATCTCTCCGTTTCGCTAACGGTTTTCATCGCCTACCTCATCGGCGCCGGTTTTCTTCCGACGCTCTTGGGGGTCTTCGGGGACAAGGGGGCCTTCGGCACGGCCTTCATTCTTTGGGGAAGTCTGATGCTTCTGAGCGTTCTTCTGCTGCCCCGCCTGGTCCTGACGGAGGGAAAAAAGTAAGGGGACAGATTTGAAATCTGTCCCCTTACAATAAGAATTAAGGGGACCCTGCTTCATTCGAACGGATCCGCGCAAAGAGACACAGGCCGTTGCGCATCTCCCGGCGGATCAGGGTCTCCCGCTCCAGTTGGATCAGATGGACATAAGTCTCGTTGAGGGCGAGGAGGCGGTCGAACGGGGGAAGAACGTCCCCGAAGATGAAACGGGAAACCTCGTTGCTGGTCTGCGGTTTCCCCATCAGGGTCTGCAGGGCGAGTCCCGATCTTTCGCGGTGGTGCTCCCGCATCTCGGCGACCCTCCCTTTCAGATCGGAAAAGGGTCGGCCGTGCGCCGGGCATACCATACGTACCGGCAGATCCTCGACACGCGCCAGGGAGGAGAAAAAACTCTCCAGGGGATGGAAGTCCGGGGCAATCAGATCGGGGCTGAGATTCGGCGTGATGTGGGGCAGGATGTGATCCCCCGCGATCAGGAAACGCTCCTCCGGCAGGTGGAAAGAGATATGGCCGCGGCTGTGCCCCGGAGTCGCGATGACCTCCACCGCCCTGCCCCCGACGGTGAGTTGATCGCCGTCGGCGAGGATCCCCGCGGCGCTGAAAGGCGATATGGCCGTCCGGAAAGTGGAAAAAGCCCGAATCACCGTGTCGATCGTTCCGCCGTCGAGACCGTGCTCCAAGGCGAAGCGCCTGACGCGCGCGGTGCGATCCTCCTGCCGGGCAAAGGCCCGGATCGTCAGCTCTTCAATCTCCGACAGGTAAACGGACGCGCCGGAACGGCCCGCGATGATGCCGGCCAGGCCGCAGTGGTCCATGTGAAAATGGGTGATCAGGATCCGTCGGCAATCCTCCACCCGCCGCCCGATCTCCGCGAGAGAGGCCTCCAGCGCCGGCAGGACCCCGTGCAGGTTGGGACCGGTGTCGATCAGCGTGAAACCGCCATCTTCCGAGAATAAAAAAATGTTCACATGTTTCAGGCGAAACGGCATGGGAAGCGTAATCATGAAGATCCCTTCCGCCATCTCGCGGATTCCCGTTTTCAATATTTGCTCCTTTCATCCCGACACGAGGAAAATGGGGACAGCCACCTATTTTCCCTTGGAAAATAGGTGGCTGTCCCCATTTTCCAGAGATCCTCTTTAAGGGAGGGATCCTCGCCGGCCGTATCCTTCTGCCTCTCCATAGCGCCGGAATAGAGCGCATCCGGCGCAAGGCCGACGGCGAGCAGGTATTCTGCAAGGATGCGGGACTGGAGAACGCCAGTTTCGGAAAACAGGTCGTAGTTGGCGCTCCCGAAGGAGGCCTGACCGTGCCGGATCATGTAAAGTATGCCCATGGTGGCCAGTGTACTATGGCGGGAAGGGCGCGTCAATGGGATTACAGAGCGGCCGCCCGTTTTTAAAAGGCTGGTGCCGTTGCCGCTTTTATTTTTCCTTGATATCCCCCCAATTTTTTTGTATCGTCTTCCGCAAGAATCATCCTGAAATCGTTAGTGTTTAACAGATGTAAGGAAGGAGGAACTTTTCATGGCGACGTATGCCTCAAATCAACTCCACTCCGTCCCGCTGGCCGAGCTTCAACCCGATCCGGAGGAATGGGAAAACGGCAGAAACAGGAGGTGATTAAAATGCAATGTCCGTTTTGCGGGGGAGAATCGGTAAAGGAAACCGTTACTTTCAGTTACGAGGAGAAGGATAGATACATCTTTATCGAGCATGTCCCCGCTGATGTTTGTGCGCGATGCGGAGAAAAAATTTACTCGCCGGAGGTCACGGATGAATTGCTGAGGATTGCCCGGAAAAAGCTTAAGCCCGCGAGAAAGATCGAAGTTCCCTTATATGAGTTTGTGATGAATCAATGAGCAGACATGACTTATGACCCGTTATGAGCATCTTCCCATTATATGACGCATGATCGAGACGAGAAAAGTTTGATGAAGCAAGATAACCAAGATAACTCTCTTGATCCTACAAAGGTTACCGTAGGCTGTCTCTTTGCAGCCATTGGCGGGTTCGTCAAAGCCTTCAAGCAAAAAGGCGCAACCATCCTGTGGGCAAACGAAACGGACCGCTTCGCAGCAGAAACTTTCAGGCTTAATTTTCCCGATGTTCGGTATATCGAGAAACCGGTCGAGGACTTGTCCGTACATGGTGACCGCCTGCCGGCAGTGGATGTTCTGACCGCTGGCTTCCCCTGCCAAGCCTTTTCAATTGCCGGCGAAAAGCGAGGCTTTGACGATCCCAGGGGGCTGCTCTTCCTGCATATCGTCAGGCTCATAAGGGAGTTCGGCAAGAGCAAGCCGAAGATGCTTCTGCTTGAGAACGTCAAGAATCTGAAAGCTCATGACAGAGGCCGCACTTTCAAGCGTATCCAGACGGAGATTCAGAAGGCAGGCTACTGGTTTACCGATGCAAATACTCGAATACTGAATACGGCAGACTACACCGACATCCCCCAGAACAGGGAGCGGGTATTCATGGTAGCCATGAGCCAAGTGCATTTCCCCACCAATTCCTTCGTTTTCCCTGATCCAAGTCTCCCGGCAATGCGCCGGCCCGTGCGCTCTTTCCTTGATCTCCGGCGGAAGGCCGATCCCGCCTTATATTTCACACCCGACTCGCAGTACTACGACCTGTTCCGGGACGCAATCGTCAATGGCGGACGCGAGCATATCTACCAACTGCGCCGAAGCTATGTTCGCAAGAACATGTCGAATATGTGTTTCACTCTCATGGCGAACATGGGCGAGGGAGGTCACAACCAGCCCGTAATCAAGGACCGATGGGGCATCAGGAAGCTAACTCCGAGAGAATGCGCCCGGCTGCAAGGCTACGAAGACGCTTGGTTCCAGATTTCCTCATCGCTGTCCAATTCTCAGGTGTACAAGCAGATTGGAAACTCGGTCACGGTTCCCTTGGTGGCGCGACTGGCAGAGGGCATTGTGAAACACATCCGGTCCCTGAACGGAAAGGGCGAGGCATAGAAAAACTATGAACTGGGTTTTTCCGAAGAATGACGGTGGGCGAGACAGCGGATTCCACGACGCCGGTGTAGAGACGTTCAAAGGCAACCTAGACCGTTATCTGGCGCGAGAACTGATTCAGAACAGCCTGGACGCGCGTCTCGATCCCGAGAAACCGGTCCACGTGAAGTTTGAGCTTCTGTCGCTGGAGCGCGGACAGATCCCTGGAATGGATTACCTGCAGGAGACTTTTGGGCGGTGCGCCGATTACTGGAAAGGCCACGACAAGGTTTATGAGTTCTTCCAGCAGGCTGCCAAACTTGCCGCACAACCGCGGCTGACGGCTCTGAAGGTCGGCGACTACAACACTACTGGAGTTCCCGGAACGGATACTGACCGCACGAAGAACTGGTATCATCTCATCCGCTGTGCAGGGTCATCCTCGAAATGGGGTGGCGAAGGCGGCTCATTCGGCATTGGTAAGAATGCCCCCTTTGCTGCCAGCAGACTTCGGACGGTCTTCTATTCCACAAAAACCGCAGAGGACGGCGGGGCATTCCAAGGTGTCTCGACGCTCGTTTCCCACATACTGCCAGACGGGTCGACAGCGCAACCTACCGGTTTCCTGGGAGGCGAACACGGGGAGTCAATCCACGTGCCAGGGCATATACCTCGTGAGTTTCGACGGACCGAGTGCGGACTCGACATCGTTGCTCTTGAGTACCCAGCTATCGCGAGTTGGCAGAATGACTTGGCGTATTCGGTTCTTGACAACTTCTGGCCGGCCATCGATTTCGGGGATCTCGTTGTGACCGTAGGCGAGCAGATCATTGATCGGTCAAACCTACCGAAGCTCCTCAACGCTTTCAGCGGGCATGAGGACTTCACTGCCCACCTTTTTTACCAGGCGTACAAGTTGCCAACTAATCGTTTCAACGAGCACCTCCCTACAATCCAGGAGTGCAGTCTATACCTTGTTGCCGGGGACATGGACCTGCCAAAACGCGTGGCGATGGTCCGCAAGACAGGCATGGTGATCCATCAACGGGGCTATCTGCGTTCTCTCTTACCGTTCTGCGGCGTCTTTCTCTGCCGGAACGAGGAAGGTAACCGAGTTCTCAGAGATATGGAACCGCCCCGGCACGACACATGGGATCCAGACCATCCCGAACGAGGGGCGAATAAGAAGGTTGAAAAGGAGTACATGGATTTCATCAAAGAGTGCATAAAGAAACTTGTGCCCATCGATGACTCCAAGGTGATTTCAATCCCCGATCTTAACCGTTTCCTTCCGGACGACGACGACACAGATGAGGAGTCGTTTGACGGCAGCGAGTCCCCTTCGAAAAACGAGACGCCAGAGCGGTCGCCTCTGCCCGAAAGCATTCCTGGGCGAACGATCGATCCCCGACAACAGCGGATGCAACCCGACAACGCGAAGCCGGAGGGCGAGGAAGAGGAAACGGAAGCCGGAGAGGGCGAAGGCTCCGGTGGCGGTCCCGGACAGGGCACAAATGAGACATACGGCGGGACAGGCTTAGGCGGAGGCGGCAAAGGAGAAGGAAGCGCAGGGGCCGAGACGGGGGACAAGGGAGGGGCGCATTCCAAGCCCGCAGTCCCTGTGCACTACAGAACATTCGCCAAAACCGCCGACAGCGGCGTGTACACTTTGGTTGTAAGCCGCCAAACAAAAGGCAGTCAGGCCGTGAATCTCCTCGTTTCAACCGTCGGCGACGACCAAAAAACCCCTGCGGAAATCAGCGTCGCGCGCCTGGAGGACGGCACCGTGATCCCGATAATTGGACCGGGCGTCTTCGGTCCCATTTCGCTGACTGACGATGCAGTGCACCGCATCGAAGTGACCCTCTCTGAACCTATTCGTGTCGCAATGGAGGTGTCCGCCCATGAGGCTTAGCGCCAGATCATATCCACATCCCGTTCTCGGGAACCGAGACGACGTTCCCGGCGCCGCCTTCCAGGCGGCGCTCGAAATGTCAACCGATAAGTTATCCGTCTACGTGAGTGCCGAGGTTGCTTGCAGTTGCGAGGTTCTGAACAAACTGCTTGCGGATGGCCGGGTCACATTCGTGCTCCATGTGGAATGCAGCAATACCCTTTTCAGAAAAGCCTACGAATTCCGTGAGCGGCAGCACAGAATCTCAATTCCGGCGGACAACCTGAATGACGCCGTGGAAGTGAATGTGTTTGTCCGCGCAACGGACTGTATCCAGGATTACCGCATTCCGGAAGCACACCCCGACTACGCGGATGCTCTCTTCGACATTCGCCGCGGAGACATTCTAGCGGTTGGCGAGGGGCAGGTCTTTCACATCGAAAGCGACTTTGATTCTCTGAGCCGCATCGGTTCAATTATGCAGATCACCGAATCCCTGAAGGACGGCGATATCCCGATGGAGCCAACCTTCGACAGAGACAAGATCGTGATCTTCTTATCGAAGAACGATTTTGTTGACTACAAAGTGCTCAAACACCACGAAGGGGTGCGAGGCCCTCTAACGACCACCATTGTCCTGCCCGTGTTGGTCGAAGCGCTCCACGTTCTCAAAGAAGAAAGCGAAGGTATGGATGACACACGGCGCTGGGTTCGCGCCCTAGCACGCCGCATCGAGGATGTCGGCCTGAACACCGAAATGCAGCCGCTGCTTCTGGCACAGAGACTTCTCGAACTGCCGGTGAAGCGGGCGCTTTCGTCCTCGCGCATGCTGGCCGAAGCGTCGTCATAGAGAGGGGACCCATGAGTTCATTGGCGATTTTCAAAAATGCCCTTGTAAACGCGCTGCACAGTTCCGTCACCACGAACCTGGACAAGTATCTCCGCGATGACGTTTGGGTGGCTGAAGTGTCAACTAAGGGCAACCGCGATATGCAGACGGGAGTGGAACTCGATAAGCTACTCTATCTTGATTTTCCAGAGAACGGGAATCTGAAGGACATTGAGAACGCGATCCGCTTCCACAAGGCTCTTCGACACTTGACTCCCCTGCAAGCGCGCGATCCCCGGCTATGGACCCGACTCGCGCACATGGAGTTTTGGCCTTACATGAGACTCCGATGGCCCGTCGAAAAGCACATGTCGAACAGGGACAGAGCGGCGCGTTTTATTGAGTCGCGGTATTTCGTGGCGCAGAGCCAGAGTCGAGCCTTGCTTCGAAACGGAGTTGCTCGCCTCTGGTGGACGGCGCAACTGTCGCACGATCCCGACCGAGACAACCCTTACGAGTTGACCGCGGTTTTGCTATCGACTCTCGACATTACGCAACAAGTAGTCGAGCGGGGCATGGGCCGCGCAAGCAACATAACTAAGGGATTTCTCGATTTCTTGCTGCGGAATGGCGAGACGTTACTGACCGGGGGCGACAGGAACCGAACTCGCATACGGCGGCTCGCGAAGCACCTCAATATGTACGGCGGGGTATGCGTACTCGACCTGCTCAGTCGGGGCGAAGTGATGGACTTGCTCAGCAAGGAGTTGGCTCGCATCCTTGAGGCGGAGATCCATGGCGACAAAGAGGGAGATGCCGAATGACGGACACCTTCAGTGTCCAAGAGCGGTCGAGGATAATGTCCGGAATCCGAAGCCGGGGAAATGCTGCGACTGAACTTCGCTTTATCGAAATCCTGAAAAAGTACAGAATTACAGGCTGGAGACGGGGCGTGAAGCTTCCCGGCAAGCCAGATTTCGTCTTTCCGGTCGAGAAGGTCGTTGTGTTTATTGATGGCGACTTCTGGCATGGGAACCCGCAGAAGTTCCGGCTTCCAAAATCAAACCGCTCCTATTGGGAAGAGAAGATCCGAGGCAATCAGAGACGAGATCGACGCATCAGTCGGTTGTTAAGAGCAAGCGGCTGGAAAGTGTATCGCTTCTGGCAATCCTCCCTCAAACACGAGGATTCAGTTGTTATGAGATTGAGAAGAGGCCTTCCCAGGACTTACGCATGGAAAACAAAAGATGCCTGGTCATCGCCGATGATTTGACGGGGGCGGCGGATACCGGGGTCCAGTTTGTCATCCGGGGGCTCCATACCTGTCTCATCTATCCGGACAGCGGCCGATCACTAAGTGGTGGTTGCGTTGCAAAAGACCGTCGAATGGATGGAGAAAATCGATAATATCATTCCAAATTGGCCTGTTGAGTAGTATTTGAAAAACGCCATATCACTTTTGGACTATCCCGGCAGCGTCAAAAACTGCTTTCCGGTAGGCTTGCACATTGGGGTATCCAAAGGAATAAGATGAACGGGGGCGATAATCATCCTTGCTAATAGGGATGATATATGCCATATTGAACCTATGGAAAGTGACAACTTAAAATACGTTATCCGTCAATTCGTCGAAAGGGTATTGCCGGCCTGCAAACCACGGGAACTGGTTATCCCCACCGGCGCCGGCAAAGTCGTCGGTCTGGCCGGCGTCAGGCGGTCCGGCAAGACCTTTTTGTTCTTTGATACGATCCAGAGGCTGGCGGTGCAAGGGGTTGATCGTCGTCGGATCGTATATCTTAATTTCGAGGATGACCGGTTGCATCCCATTCGGGCGGAAGAGCTGGATCTGGTCCTGCGTTGCTGGCATGAGGTGTTTCCGGAGATGGTAGGGCAGCACAAGTATCTATTTCTGGATGAGGTGCAGAACGTGTCCGGCTGGGAGCGGTGGATACGCCGCCTCTGTGACACGGAAGACGCGGAGGTGTTCATCACCGGATCCTCTTCGCAGTTGCTGACGCGCGATCTGGCCACGGCCTTGCGGGGCCGCAGCATTACCCTGGAGGTATTCCCGCTCTCTTTCCGGGAATATCTGGCGTTCCGGGGGATCGAGGTCGTGCCGCACAGCGCCGACAATGAGAGCCGCCTTCGCCATGAACTGGAGTCGTATCTGTTCTGCGGCGGCTTTCCGGAGATTGTGCTGGCCGATGAGGCATTGCGCCCGTTGATTCTGGAGGAGTATTCGTCACTGATGCTCTACCGGGATGTGGTGGAACGATACGGGGTGCGCAACGAGAAGTTGATGCGCGAGCTGTTGCGGCACTGCTTCCGCAATACCGGCTCGCTCCTGAATGTGAGCAAACTGCACCGGGACTTCGCATCTCTGGGGTATACCGTCTCCAAGAACACCCTCTTTGACTATCTCGGCTACCTGGAGGACGCCTTTCTGGTGTTTCTGCAGCCGAAACGGGAAGCCTCGCTCCGGAAGCAGGAGCACAATCCAAAGAAGCTGCATGTGATTGACACGGGACTGATTTCCGCCTACCAGCCGTTTCCGAACCGTGATCTGGGCCACAAGCTGGAGACCGTGGTGTTCCTGGAGAACCGGCGCAGCCGCAAGGATCTTTTCTACTACGCCAACGGCAGCGAGGTGGATTTGTGTGACGGAGAAGGAAAAATGTTCGTCAATACCTGTTGGAGCCTGACTGATGCTGAAACTTTCCGGCGGGAGAAGACCGCCATGGCGTTCGGCGTCGCCCAATGGCCGGAAGCGGAAGGGCGGCTTCTCTTTCACGAGTACGCGCCCGGACAGGAGCGGGAGGCGCCCGGAGCACTGGCTGCTTGGAGGTATTTGCTTCGGTTATAAGGAAAAAACATTATAGGATCGGATGTGTTCCCAGGGAAAAGTGCGCGAACCATCATCTTTCGCAGGGGATGGTCATCATGGATGATATGGAATCTGGAATCAGGTCGGCACGGCGATTGCCCTTTCAGAAAGGCATGGAAAGCAAACGATGCCTGGTCATCGCCGACGATTTGACGGGGGCAGCGGATACCGGGGTCCAGTTTGTCATCCGGGGGCTCAATACCTGTCTCATCTCTCCGGACAGCGCCCGGCCGATTGATTTCAGCCGTTATCTGAAACGGGATGTCCTGGTCGTAAATACCCATTCGCGGGGCTTGAATGCCCGTCAGGCGTCTGAGAGGATAAATCTTCTGCTGAAGGATTACCGCCGGGATCAGTTTCCGCTGGTTTATAAAAAAATCGACTCGACGCTCCGGGGCAATATGGGTTCTGAAATCGACGCCCTGCTGGAAAAAACAGGATTTTCAGTCGGCTTCGTGGCGCCTTCCTTTCCGGAACAGAAGAGAAGTCTTGTGGGCGGAATCATGATGGTGGGCGGGAAGCCGCTTTCGCTTACAGAGGCGGCGCAGGATGCCGTTTCCCCGATTCATGAATCCCATGTTCATAAGCTTCTCGGGGCGCAATCCCGCCGGAACATCGCGAGGATCGATCTGGCCTATGTGTCCTCCACTGCCGGGAAACTCCATGCCGAGGTGATGCGGGAATGTCTTTCCGGAAAGGGAAAGCTCATCATCTTCGATGCCGTGACGCGTGAAGATCTGCGGAACATCGCAGAGGTCAGTTTTCGGATGCCGCAGCAGCCGCTTCTGATCGGCTCCGCAGGTCTGGCCCGGGAGATTGCCGGGGAACTCTCCGCCGCCGCCGGCCATCAGCCATTTTCCCCGGAGAACACGGAGACGGCGCGCATTCTCATGGTGAGCGGCAGCGCCTCCGGCGTCACTCATGGACAGATTCGCCGCCTGGAGAATACAGGATCCGTGAGCTCATTTGAGTTGGGCGCCGGGATGCGGTCGGACGATCAAAAAACCAGACAGAAATGGATTCTCCGGATGGCTGAGCAGATGGGGGAGACCCTCAAACAGGGCCATGTCCTGCTCAAGTCATCTCCGGAAAGACTGGAACAGCATGGTGAGGTTCCTGTCCAGACCAGGATCACGAATGAACTTGCCGTCATGACCCGGCACGCCCTGACGGTTTCTGAAATACCGATCGAATCACTCATTCTGGTCGTAACCGGCGGCGATACGGCGATCGATATCCTGCAGGCGCTGAACGCCGGGGAACTTCATATCCTGGGGCAGGTCATCGAGGGTATCGTCATGAGCCGGTTGGCGGGAGGAGAGTATGAAGGCCTGAGGGTGATTACCAAGGCCGGCGCCTTTGGAAAGGACGATGCCCTGGAAAAAATCATCGAGATATTCATGGGAAAGGCGTCTGATTCAGTTTATTATTGACGACCTCGTAAAAAGTCACCAAACTTGTCACTCCGGCGGAAGCCGGAGTCCAGAACTACTTGAAAGTACTGGATTCCGTGTCAAGCACGGAATGACAAAACAGGGCAAAATCGACTTTTTACGGGACTATCATCCTTGGAGGAGGATCCAGAAAAAGTCATGAAAGATATCAGACCCCTGATCGGAATCAGTGTCGGCGACCCGGCAGGAATCGGTCCGGAAATTACGGCAAAGGCCCTTCTGGTTCCGGAAATATACGAGATATGCCGCCCTCTGACGGTTGCCGAATCGGAAATGATGGCCGATGCCGTCCGGTTTTCGAAACTGCATCAGGACATTCATTCGGTGTCCGCCCCCCGGGAAGGTCTCTATCGGTGCGGTGTCCTGGATGTGCTGGACATGAAGAATATCGATGCCGGGAAGATACGGCATAAGATGGTTTCCGCAGAGACGGGACGCGCCTCCTTCGAATATGTCCGGAAGGTGATCGAACTGGCGCTGGCCGGTAAGATCGACGCGACGGTGACGGGGCCCATCAACAAGGAGGCCATCAACAGGGCCGGATTTCACTATTCAGGACATACGGAAATTTATGCCGATTTGACGAAAACCCGTGATTATGCCATGCTGCTGGCGCACGAAAATTTCCGGGTGATCCACGTCTCCACGCATGTCTCCCTCCGGGAAGCGTGTGACCGTGTGAAAAAAGAAAGGATCTACCGCGTGATCCGCCTGGGAGAGGATGCCGTAAAGAAACTGGGGATCGATCGTCCGCGCATTGCCGTCGCCGGTCTGAATCCCCACGCGGGAGAGAGCGGCATGTTCGGGCGCGAGGAGATCGAGGAGATCGAACCGGCCATCCTGCAGGCCCGGAGCGAGGGGCTTAATGTGGAAGGCCCCCTGCCCCCGGACACCGTTTTTTCGAAGATGCAGGGCGGACAGTACGATCTTGTGGTGGTTATGTATCACGACGAAGGACATATACCCACAAAAGTTATCGGGTTTCAGTACGATGAAGGCACAAAAACGTATGGTTCGATGTCCGGAATCAATATCACCTGCGGCCTGCCCATTATCCGGGTCTCCGTCGATCACGGCACGGCGTTCGGCAAGGCGGGCGAAGGACGGGCAAATCCGGAGAGCATGATTCAGGCAATCCGGATAGCGGCGCGCCTGGCGTCACACCGGCAGTTTTGAGGGCATTTTCAGCACAAGGAGGATCCGCATCACCCCTTTCCTGAAGCAGGCTTGCGGCGGCAGCCCTGAGAACTACCGAACTTATGCGGCTCGCAGACTGCATTTTTCAGGACGGACTAAAGAGTATCGGTGCTCCGATACTCTTTTTTACATTATTGAAGAATGACACAACAGTCAAAAAGTTCTATCTCCTGCTCACGCCTGTCCCGCGCGGGTATCCGGAACGATTCCGGATACCCGCTTTCGCAGAAATGATGACTTTGACGTATTTGCTGCCAGCACAATGATCACCTCAAGGGCCCATGAGAAGCCTGGGTAGGAACGTGCTCAGCCAGGGCACATAGGTCACGATCGCCAGCGCCACCAGGGTTACGGCGAAGGGCAACCAGATGGCCCGGCTCAGGCGGTCGAGGGACATGCCCGTCATGCCGCAGACTGAAAAGAGCACCGCGCCCACCGGCGGCGTAATCAGCCCTATGACCAGGTTCAGGCAGATGACGATGCCCATGTGCACCGGGTCGATCCCGGCGTGGGCGGCAATGGGCGCCAGCACGGGGGTGACGATGACCAGGGCGGGGACCGTCTCCATGGGGATTCCGATGATGAGTAAAAAGACGTTGGTGAACAGCAGGATCATCCAGGGCGATGTGGTTATGGTGGAGAGCCACTCGATCACCAGTTGGGGTATCTGGTCCAACGCAACGAACCAGGCAAAAGGTTCCGACATGGAGATAAGCAGCATCACCATGCCCGATTCCAGTCCGGCCTTCAGCAGGACATCGGGGATGTTCCGGAAATTCAGTTTACGGTAGACCAGAATCCCCACGATGATTGCATAAACACAGGCGACGCCGGCCGCCTCGGTGGGTGTGAATATGCCGCTCAGGATGCCGCCCAGGATCAGCACCGGCATGAACAGGGCGGGAAGCGCTTTAAAGGCGGCGATGGTCACCTCCTTCAGGGAGGCTCTTTTATCCAGTGGATACTTCCTTTTGGCGGCCACGATGTATATGTAGATCATCAGCAATAAGGCCATCAGGATGCCGGGAAACACGCCGCCAACGAACAGTGCCCCAATTGAAACGTTGGCCGTGACGCCGTAAATGATAAAAGGGATGCTGGGGGGGATGATGGGTCCCAAGCAGGAGGCTGCGCAGGTCAGCGAGGCTGCCACGTCATCGTCATATCCGGCTTTTGTCATGGCTGGAATCATCACCATGCCGATGGCCACGGCGGTGGCGACTGCCGCCCCGGTAATCGCCGCGAAAATTGCACAGGCAAGAACTGTGGCCAGTCCCAGCCCGCCGCGGATGTGACCCAGAAGCAGACGGGCGAATCGCACCATGTCTTTTGTGATGCCCCCCTCGTTCATGAGATTTCCGGCCAGCATGAACAATGGAATGGCAAGCATGGGAAAGGACACCAAGCCGCCGAAGACGTTTTGAATCACCTGCGTGGTGGATACGCCCTTGATCAAGGCATAGACCAGAGAGCAACCGCCCAGGGCCACAACAATGGGTGCGGAGATGCACAACAGGACGACAAAGGTGGTTAGGAAGATAGACATGGGCCTTCTCCTTTCGGTTCATCAGATTGAGGCCCCAGGCCGAGGAAAATCAGGAATTCCTCCAGCATTAAAAAGAACAGGATGAAGAAACCCGTGGGAAGCGAGGCGTAGGGGATGCTCATCACCAGTTCGATGGCCGGAGAGGTCTGGCGAGCATTATAGATGGTCTGGAAGAGGCCGTAGTAGAACATGACGGCGAAGAAAAACAGCGAGAAAACATAGCTTACCATCTGGAGCGCCTTGGCCATGCGGGGGGGAACCAACGCCACCACCGATGTCATTCCGATCATGTAACCCTTTTTCAACCCGATCGCTCCGCCCAGCATCGAGGCCCAGGCGAGTGAATAGGTCGCAACCTCGCCGGACCAGATGGTCATTTTTTGGAGCAAATAACGTCCGATCACCTCGTAAGGAATGACGACGGCAATAACCGCCATAAACAGGATCGTTCCCCAACCTCCCACCTTCACGAGAAATTCGTTGAACCGTTTCAGCGCAAGCATTTGCAAATCTCCCTAAAAATAAGGAAGGGAGCCCTTTTGGAAAATCCAAAGAAGGGCTCCCTTCCGGTGAGCACTTACTTTGCATTCATGATCGTTTCGATTTCAGCCTTCTTGAACTGTTCGCTGAACTGGCTGTATACTGGTTCCATGGCTTTCTTGAAGCTTTCTTTGTCCACGTCACGAACGATGGCAACGCCGTGTTCGGTCATTTCCTTCATCTTCGCCTCTTCGGCGTCGCGGTTGACCTTGCGCTGGAACTTGGCCACCTCAAAGGCGGTTTTCTGGAAGAGATCCTGGTCAGCTTTGGGCATGCCGTCGAAGGTTTTCTTGCTCATAATGAGCGGCGCCGGTGAGTACACATGACCGGTCAGAGAGAAGTGCTTCTGACCAGCATCCCAGAACTTGGAGTTGTAAAAGACGGCGACCGGGTTTTCCTGGCCGTCGATCACCTTCTGCTGCAAGGCCGTGAACACCTCTCCCATGGCCATTGGGGTGGGGTTCAAGCCGGCGGTCTTCCAGGCGGCCAGATGCACCTTGTTTTCCATGGTACGGATTTTGAGACCTTTGCCGTCCGCAACCTTCTTTACTGCCTGCTTGGAGTTGCTCAGATGGCGGAATCCGTTTTCCCAGAAGGCCAGGGCCTTGATATCGGCCTTGTCGAAGTCATTGAGCAGTTTTTGGCCGATCTTCCCGTCCAGGACCAAGTCCACATGTTTGAAATCCCTGAACAGGAAGGGGAAATCAAGGATGTTGATGGACGGGCTGAACCCGCCGAGAGGGCCGGTGGAGGTGATCAGCAGATCGATCGTGCCCTGTTGGATGCCCTCGGTCATTTCCCGCTCACCCTTGCCCAGCTGGTAGCTGGGATAGAGTTTGATCTCGATGCGACCTTTGGTTCTTTCCTTGATCAGGTCGGAAAATTTCTGAGACCCGATCATGTAGGGGTGATCCATGTTCAAGACGGATCCCAGTTTCATGGTGGCCTTGTACTCTGCCGCCGCCGCCGTCCCTGTCCAAGTCAATGCCATCAAAACCGCGAAACCCAACATAAGAACTTTTTTCATTTTCATTCCTCCTTTGTGATTAAGTTATGTAACAATAACCGGTTGCCCTTTCCCTCTTCAATTGCGAGAATTCGCAATCTATCCGATATCATTATATTTTCCCTGCGCTGCCAAAGAATTCGATATATTTTTTCACCACCCCAACCATGGAATGGCGCGCCTCGATCATCAGTTCTTCAAGTCTCGTATTTTCATTGCCTTTTTCGGCAAGGAAACCGCGAACGGCATTGACTCCTTGAATAGATATTTCTGTATTCACGTTGAGTTTTGCAACGCCAAGCTGCATGGCCGATTTAATCAAATGGTCCGGCAGCCCGGAACCGCCGTGCAACGCAAGGGGGACCGAGACCTTGTTAGCGATCTGTCCAAGTCGAGCAAGATCAAGGGTAGGTTCTCCCTTATACAAGCCATGCACCGTTCCCACGGCAACTGCCAGGGCGTCAACTTCGGTCTCCTCCATAAACTGCTGGGCCTCTTTCGGATCAGTGAACAGGTCCGCCGCTGCCTCTCCTGTGCGGACGATTCGGCCCAATTCAGCTTCCACCGATACCCCGCGCGGCCGCGCTAATGCCATGGCACGTTTTGTTATGGCGATGTTCTCCATAAGCGGCAGTTTTGAGCCATCGATCATGACGGAGGTAAATCCGGCGGAAATGGCCAGTTCTATTGATTCTAACTTTTGCGCATGATCGAGATGCAAAGCAACCGGCACTGGCGAGTCTTTTGCCATGGCCTTGACGATTGCGGCTACCGCCTGAATCGGAAAATTCTTGAGATACCGCTCTCCCAACGCAATGATCACCGGGGAACGTAAATCATTGGCTGCTGCAAGAACGGCATCAACCGTTTCAAGGTTGTAAATATTGAACGCGCCGATCGCGTATCGCCCTTGCCGCGCCGGGTTAAGAACATGGGACAGATCAACTATCATAATAAATATCCTCCTGAATCTGATAACGCTTTATGGATTCCGCACTGTCTACTTGCGGAGGCCCGAGAGCCATGCCTTGACTTTTGGATTATCAAGGACTTCCGGATTAAGGATAAACTGCGGCGATTCCCCAGTCAAAAGTTTGTTGATGTCCCGCACCAGAAGGTAGGGCGAATTGGTCAATACCTCCGCGGACGTTCCTGCAATATGGGACGTAAGGGTAACATTGTCCAGCCCGAGCCATCTGCTTCCCTTCTCCAGCGGTTCTGATGAATGCACATCGAGTGCTGCGCCGCCGATCCGTTTGTTCTTGAGCGCGTCATACAAGGCGTCCTCATCGATCAGGCCAGCCCGGCTGGTATTGATCAGAATCGCCGTTGGTTTCATAAGGTTCAGCGTATCTTTTTTTATCAGGTTCTTATTGCTGTCGGTCAGCCTTGCATGAAGGGAAACAAAATCAGACTGCTTGAAAAGTTCCTCCAGCGAGGCCTTGACCACGTTGCATTCCTTGAGCGCTTCATCCGTGACAAACGGATCGTACACCAAAATTTTGAGGTTGAAGCCGGCCAACTTCTGCGCCACGAGTTTTCCAATGTATCCGAACCCGATCAGTCCGAGGGTTTTGCCCGTTAGCTCCGGCGTGAAATCGGAATTGGAATATTTTTTCTGCCATATCTCGTTCTTGAGGAGATTGTACGACCGCGCAATATTCCGGGCCTCGGCTAACATCAGACCGATGGCGAAATCGGAAACCGCGTGGGCATTCCGGCCCATGATGTTGTGCATCACGATCCCGCGCTTGGTCGCGGCAGCCACGTCGAGGTTCTCCTGGCCGGCGCGGGCGGCCCCCACAAGGCGCAGATTGGGCAGCGCGTCCAGGGCATCCGCGGAAATCGGGGCAAACAGCGTAAGGAGCATTTCCGTGTTCTTGTCGGCATTCTTGATCATGGGCAGCACGGGTTCGGCAGCCGGTCCCTGCTTCTCGATGACAAGGCGCCGGTTCTGCAGTTTGACCTGGTCTTTTTCCCAGTCGTTCACAGTGAGTTCCTTGTTTGCCACCTTAAGCTCTTTGCAGGCTTTTTCAAAACCCTCGCCTGGTATCATTGCATCGCCTAATATAAGCACTTTCATTGTCGTTCTCTCCTTTCATTCATTTAAGTAATTCTCGATGAAACCCATACTGCACAAATTCCACTCTCATTAAAAAGGTTAATCCGCTATCTCTTTACCCTTGCGCTGCCGCCACGCATGACATCATAGGCTTCCTCGTTCGTTACGAGGTTCCAGTCGTTGCGGATGGTGTGACACAGTGCGGAATATGCCCCTGCAAAGTCGATGATCTCTTGCTCGGGTTTGCCTTCCAGCATGCCCCAGATCAGTGCAGAAGCAAAGCTGTCGCCGCCACCGACGCGATCGTAGATCTCGATATCTTCATACTTACGGGACACAAAATAGCCATTTTGGGTCATCATAACGGTGCGCCAGTTGTTCAGCCTTGCGGACTTGACCTCGCGCAGAGAGGTGCCTACACAGATGATGTTGGGATACTTCTGCATCACTTTCTGAGCTACGCCACGGTAGTTTTCGGGATCGATCTTGGAGTATTGCGCATCTGTACCTTCAGCCTTGATGCCCAACATGGTCTCAAAATCTTCCTCGTTGCCGATAATCACATCAACGTAAGGCATGATACCCTTCATCGCTTCTTGCGCAGCTTCCTTTGTCCACAAGGTGGAGCGGAAGTTCAAGTCATAGCTGGTGAACGCGCCATTTTTTTTTGCTGCCTTGAGCGCTGAAGCGACTTCAGTCGCAGTATGCTCGCCAACCGCGGTCACGATTCCGGTTGAGTGGAACCAGCGGGTATCCAGCACCTTTTCCCAATCGACATCACCGGGTTTGATTTTGCTTACCGCGGAATTTCCGCGTTCATAGACCTGATAGCTGGGACGGGGACCTACGCCCACTTCAATATAACACGTGCCATTACGCGTTTTTCCGACTTTATCATACGCATCAACGATTACATTGGACATATCTACACCATGTGCCTGCGCATGCTTAATGATGTAGCTGCCGGTCCAGCTATCCACCAGTTTGGTTACGAAACCGGTCTTGAACTGGGGTTTGAGCAGTTTGCTGCTGAGGTTGGAAATGTTAACGCAGCAATTCAATTCCGCTCCCGAAATACCCAGTTGCAGCTCTTCCGCCTGACCCAAACGGTCATTCCCGGGAGGGGTAAAACGCACCATCGGTTCACCAAAACTCATAAAATCATATTTTGCCATTGTTCATTGTCTCCTCTCACCTTAAAAACCGATCCCGGCACTGAATCTCGTTCCTCCTGATGCCGATTCCAACCACAGAGGCACCTTGGATGGAGGACTCTTAAATCGCCTTTACCGACCGTTGCTTTATAACTACATCAGTATTTTACTTAGTTGCTTTTTTACTATATACAATATTTTGAAATGTCAATATATTTCTTGAACTTTTTTGAACTCCGAAGAATCCGTTGACAATACGGATAAATATCTCATCTTCCGCACACGTTTATATGAATATATCGATAGAGAGGAAAGGAAGGGGGGGCAAATAGCAAATTATGTCAAGAAGAAGACGAAAAAGGATAATATCTCTTGAGTAACGATTTATCTAAGAGTTATAATAGGATAGTTACATGGTTCCCCTTTTTCTATTCGACGCTTTCTTAAAGGGCACTGTGGATCCAGCGGTCAAGAATGACATCTGCAATGGTGCGCTCGCCTGCTTTGCTCGTGCTGGTGATCCACGGGAAGCTGGGTGGTGACAATTCTCATTTGCATACCGACGCTTTCCAGGTTCATCGCTTCTTGCCCGCCACAGCGAGCCTGGACCTGTTAATTCTTTCCACAGCCTCTGGTCCCATCTCCAGAACGATGGCCACATAAAGAATATCGATGATAACGAGCTGGAGGATGCGGGACACCAGGGCGTCAGACCGATACTTGGTCTCAGTCGCGGAACTTAAGAGAACAACGTCGGAATATTTTGTGATGCTCGAGTTCCGATAACTGGTAAACGCGATTACGCATGCATTGCTTTTTTTTGCAAGCTTCACACAGTCAAGAATGTCCCGGCTCTCCCCTGAATGAGAAACAGCAATTACGAGATCTTTGTCGGTTGTCTGGCTTGCCATGATGCTCATTAAATGAGAGTCGGCAGAGGCTGTAACACGCATTCCAAGGCGAAGGAATTTGTGATACGCATCAAAAGCAATAAAAGAAGATGAGCCTATTCCAATAAAGAGTATCTCCCTGGCAGATATCATCAATGCCACTGCCTTTCTGATATCTTCGCTCGTAATCATTTGCTCTAAATCTTGGATGGAGCGGGCAGTAGAGGCGACAACCTTTTCCATGAGCGTCTCAATGGCATCTCCCCGGTCTATTTCGCCATAAATTGATTCAAGGTGTTCATGTGGGATTTCCTGTGCAATCTTGACGCGGAAGACCTGGTATGAATCAAAATCCAGTTTCCGAAGGAACCGCATGACCGTGGTTTCGCTTGTATCGCATTTCGCAGCCAACTCACTGATGGGCAGGAGGCTTACCTCGGAGATATGAGTGAAAATATAATCTGCTATCACCTTTTGTACCGATGAGAGCGTATGATACTTTGTTCTCATTGAGGCGAGGACTCCGTTTGGCATGTTTCCTTATGTCTCCATATTTGCTGATCGTCGCTTTTTAACCCGGTATTTTTATAAGCGCTTTATTTAACTATTTGAAATATTTAGAAATGTCAATATATTTTTTGAACTATATGAATGCAATATGATTATGTGATCCAAAACTGCAATAAATAATACGGATCGGTAGGGTCGAACCGTTTACAGGCCCTGCTCCCTGTAGAAAGAGTTCCTATGTGGTCACTCAAAAAAAGGCATTCTGAATGGTTCTCGGGCTGCTTTTTTCGTGGGTCGATGGCGGTCGGAGGCCGACTCTGTGGCCGGAATCCGCGTCTTGTCGGATCCTACGCGGCAAAGAAACGTCTCCGGTCATTCCCGGAAGCCCTGAAGAAATATCTTTGAATCAGGCCCCGCTTCAAGGCGTCGTAAAACGAATGCCGGGAGCGGGGAAAGAGGCAGAATGCCGATAAAAAATCTCACGGCAAACAATCCCCATGGAAATGATCACACGTAATTCTTGAATTGACGGATAAATCTTGAAGTGGTTCTCGATAAGAGATAGGATATGCATAGTGAAGATGTGACGGTTTTAAAAAAGTGCGTGCCTACGGAGTGCCTACAATTTTAAATCACCTGCGTAATTAATTGATTATATTAAATATTATTTGCAGTGCAGAAATTCGGCAATGTAAGGATTCCATTCTGGAGCGAAATGATATGACTGTCCGTAACGTAACATTGCCGTATGGAGAAGAAAGTATTGAGATCCGCATCCCGAAGAAAAATCTCGTGGGGGTATACTCCCCGCGCGATGCGGCGCCGGTGACGGACGTCAAGGCGGAGGCCCGGCGGGCATTGGCCTCGCCCATCGGGGCCCTCCCCTTAAGGGAACAGCTCCGGGGCCGGAAAAACGCGGTCCTGATCGCGGACGACAACACGCGCCTGACGCCGACGGATATTCTGATCCCGATTCTTCTCGATGAATGCAACACGGCCGGAATTCCCGATACGGCCATCCGCGTGATCATCGCGCTCGGGACCCACCGCTTCATGACGGACGACGAGATCCGGGACAAGTTCGGCGACGAGACGCTCCGCCGCGTGCCGGTCGTCAACCATCCCTACAAGGACCCGGCCGCACTCGTCGATGTGGGAACGACGAAGAACGGCGAGCGCATCCGGATCAACCGCGCGGTCGTCGAGGCCGATTTCAAGATGGGGATCGGCAGCATCGTCCCCCACCACATCCCCGGGTACGCCGGCGGTGCGAAGATCATCCAGCCGGGCGTCTCCGGCGAGGAGACCACGGCCTACACCCACCTGCTTTCGGTGCGGGCGCCCCGGTCTTACCTGGGCGTGCTGGAGAACCCCGTCCGCGAGGAGATCGATGCGATGGCCCGCAGGGTCGGGATGAACACGATCCTGAATACGGTGCTCAACCGGCACGGCGAGGTCGTTCAGGCCTTTTTCGGCGACGTGGCGGCGGCGTTCCGGACCGGGGTTGCAAGATCCCGGGAGGTTTACGACGTCCCGATCCCGGAGGAGGCCGATATCGTACTGTCGAGCTCCCATCCCTGCGACCTCGATTTCTGGCAGGCCCACAAGACGCTCTATCCTTCGGACCTGGCAGTCAAGGCGGGGGGTATCGTGATCGTGGCGACCCCCTGCCATGAAGGGATCGCCCAGACGCACTGCAATATGCTGGAGATGGCCCCGCACGGCTCCCGGCGGCTTCTGGAGATGGTCTCGGCCAGGGAGCTCGAGGACGAGGTGGGCGCCGCGCTGGCGATCGCCTGGGCGCAGGTGCGGGAGCGGGAAGAGGTCTGGATCGTTTCCGACGGCATCTGCCCGGAGGAGGCGGAAAAGCTGGGTTTCCGCCATTTTGCCGCTGTGCAGGAGGCTCTGGATGCGGCCATGGCGCAAAAAGGCCCTGGCGTACGGGTGACGGTCCTGACCCATGCGCCGGATATGCTGCCGAGAATCACGGCCGGATTGCCTCAGCGGCCCATAAAAAGCCTGGGCAGAAACGTGCTCAGCCAGGGGACATAGGTCACGATGAACAGCACCGCCACGGAGACGAAAAACGGCACCCAGACGGCCTTCCCGAGGCGGTCGAGGGACATGCCCGTCACCCCGCAGACCGCAAAGAGCACCGCGCCCACCGGCGGCGTGATCAGCCCCAGAACAAGGTTCAGGCAGATGACGATGCCCATGTGCACCGGATCGATCCCCAGATGGGCGGCCATGGGCGCCAGCACTGGGGTCACGATGACCAGGGCGGGGGCGGTCTCCATTGGAATCCCGATGAGCAGCAACAGGATGTTGATGAACAGCAGGATCAGCCAGGGCGACGTGGTCAGGGTGGAGATCCAATCGATCAGAAGCTGAGGGATCTGATCCACCGCGACGATCCAGGCGAAGGGTTCCGACATGGCGATCAGCAGCATCACCATTCCCGATTCCAGCCCGGCCTTCAGAAGGACGTCGGGGAGGTTCCGGAGATTCAACCTCCGGTAGAGAAAAATCCCAACCACGGTCGAATAGACCACCGCGACGCCGGCCGCCTCGGTGGGGGTGAACATGCCGCTCAGGATGCCGCCCAGTATCAGCACCGGCATGAACAGGGCGGGGATCGCCTTGAAGGTGGCAACGAGGATTTCCTTCCAGGGGGCCTTCGCGTCCCGGGGGTAGTCGCGCTTGATCGCCACGATGTACATGTAAATCATCAGGGCGGCCCCCAGCACCAGACCGGGGAAAACGCCGCCCAGAAACAGCGCGCCGATCGAGACATTGGCCGCGACGCCGTAGATGATGAACGGAATGCTGGGCGGGATGATCGGTCCCATGCAGGCCGCCGTGCAGGTCAGCGCGCCGGCCACGTCTTCGTCGTATCCGGCTTTGATCATGGCCGGTATCATCACCACGCCGATGGCGACCGCCGTGGCGACCGCCGCCCCGGAGATTGCCGCGAAGATGGCGCAGGCCAGGATCGTGGCATGCCCCAACCCGCCGCGGATGTGGCCCAAAAGCAGGCGGGCGAAGCGGACCAGGTCCTGCGTGATCCCTCCTTCGTTCATGAGATTCCCGGCCAGCATGAAGAGCGGGATGGCCAGAAGCGGAAAGGTCGCCAGGCCGCCGAAGACCGTCTGGATCAAGGTGGTGACGGGCATGCCGCCGCTGAGCAGGGCATAGACCATGGAGCAGCCTCCCAGGGCCACGATGATCGGCGCGGAGATGCACAGGAGCGCGACAAAGGTGAGAACAAAGACAATCATTGGCCCCCTCCTTTCGGATCCAGACCGAGGAAAAGCAGCAACTCCTCCATCGTCAGGAAGAACATGATGAAAAAGCCGATCGGAAGCGCGGCGTAGGGATAGCTCATCACCAGGCCCATGGCCGGCGAGGTCTGATGCGCGTTATAAAGGGTCTGAAAGAGGCCGAAGCCGAACATGGCGCCGAAGAAAAAGAGCGCGCAGAGATAACTCACCCCTTTGAGGATTCTGGTCATGCCCGGGGGGAGCGCATTCAGGACGGCGTCCATGCTGATCATGTAACCCTTTTTCAGTCCCACCGCGCCGCCCAGCATCGAGGCCCAGACGAGGGAGTAGGTCGAAACCTCGCCGGACCAGATGGTCATCTTCTGAAACACGTAGCGTCCGATCACCTCATAGGGGACGACGACGGCGATGACGAGCATGAAAAGGATCGTCCCCCAGCTTCCCACCGTCACCAGAAATTTGTTGAACCGCTGCAGTATGCGCATTACGCACTCCCCCGGGTAAAAAAAGAACGGGCGCCCTTTTAAAACGGGGACAGATTTCAAATCTGTCCCCGCGGGCACCCGTCTGATGATCATTTCGCGTTCATGATGGCCTCGATTTCGGCCTTGCTGAACTGCGCGCTGAATTCGCCATAAACCGGCGCCATCGCCTTCTTGAAGCTTTCGCGGTCCACATCGCGGGTTACGGTCACCCCCTGTTTGGCCATGTCCTGCAGCTTCGCCTCTTCGGCGTCACGGTTGAGCTTGCGCTGGAACTTGGCCACCTCCAGGGCGGTCTTCAGGACCAGCTTCTGGTCCTCCTTGGGCATGGCGTTGAATGCCTTCGGGCTCATCAGGAACGGTGAAGGGGAATAGACATGCGCGCTGAAAGAAAAGTACTTCTGGCCGGCATCCCAGAGCTTGTTGCTGTAGAAGACGGCGATCGGGTTCTCCTGACCGTCGATAACCCTCTGCTGCAACGCCGTGAACACCTCCCCCCAGGCCATGGGCGTGGGATTCAACCCTGCGGCCTTCCAGGCTGCCAGGTGCACCTTGTTCTCCATGGTCCGGATCTTGAGCCCCTTGCCGTCCTCGACCTTCTTGACCGGCCCCTTGGCGTTGGTCAGATGGCGGAAGCCGTTTTCCCAGAATGCCAGGGCCTTGATGTTGGCCTTTCCGAAGTCATCGAGCAGTTTCTGACCAATCGCCCCGTCCAGAACCAGGTCCACATGTTTGAAATCCCTGAAAAGGAAAGGGAAATCCAGGATGTTGATGGAGGGGCTGAACCCGCCGAGCGGGCCGGTGGACGTCACCAGCAGGTCGATCGCACCCTGCTGAATCCCCTCGGTCATTTCACGTTCGCCCTTGCCAAGCTGGTTGCTGGGATAGAGTTTGACCGTGATACGCCCATTGGTCCTCTCCTTCATCAGGTCGGCAAACTTCTGCGCCCCGACCATGTAGGGGTGATCCATGGCCTGAGTAGACGCCAATTTCCAGACGGCCTTGTATTCGGCCGCTGCCGCCTGCCCTGTCCATGTAAGTGCCATCACAACTGCGAAAACCAACATGAAAACTCTTTTCATTTTCTCCTCCTTCGTGATTAAGTTGTGAATAACCCTTCCCCGGTTAAACGGGGTTGAACTGCCTGGCCTATCGCCGGACGACATCGTCGCCCGTCATTTCATCCCTGTTTTGCCTCGCTTAAAATGTGAAGCTCACCGCCCACAGGGCGGGGCTTCCCAGCAAAGAAGCCGTCTGTTTTTTATTGCGCCCCTGATCCCCGCCTGCAAGGCGGGGCTTGCGGGTTTGAGCTCCCGGTCAGGGTTTTGTTTTCAAAACCGGCAGGGTGTTTGCCCCTTGCGGCATCAGTGTGATCCGCTGTTCTTTTGTCCCGCATCTCTTGTAGGCTATCTCCAGGGCCTCCTCCATGGTTGAGGTGGGGATCATGTTGGCCTTTCTCACAAAATCGGCGTTTTGCGGCAGGGTTACCATGATGAAAGCAGCCTTGTCGCCGCACTCGACCTCCCTCCAGGCCACCCATCCCGGAATGGTGAAATCCGCCCGCAGGGCTCTTTCCATTTCCAGTTTGGTGTCATACCGGAACCACTGGGAAAATTCCGGCGGGTCCGCGATGTCCCTGCACTCACTGACGATGATCACCACCCCGCCTTCTCTAACCGCATAAGAGGTATTGTCCATCGCTTTGCCGGTCTGGTAGAGATTGATGTCCTTGGGGAATCCCCCCGCCGAGGCGATCACGATATCGGCCAGACCCGGAATGGGAACGCTATAGATCTCGTCTACCAGTTTCGTACCTTCCTGCCAGGCGGAGACCCAGTTGCCGGCGAATATCCCGGCATAATCCCCATCGGCATTCGGCACCACATTGACGATAAAGTCCGGCTGAACAAAACCGGCGATTTCCATCATGTCTTCGTGGCATTCATTGCCCCGGGCTTTACCGGAGATGGCATTGGGGTTTGACCCGGAACCCAGCTCCCGTCCCATGGACCAGAGGTGATTCTGCTGGATGGTCTTGATGGAGCTGAAACCGGGGATGACACTTTTCCTTCCCCCGCCGTATCCCACCATGTAATGGTAAACGATGCCGCCGGTCAGGATGATCCGGTCGGCCTCGGCCACAACATGGTTAATCGCCACCTCTGTTCCCCGGCTCGTTTTGCCGAGGTAAATCATGTTCTTCAGGTCCCGCGCGTTATGGTTGACTACGTTCACTCGACACGCAACTTCTCTGCCGCAGAGCCGTAGCATCTCCTCTTCCGTGTTTTGACGATGGCTTCCCACAACGACCAGGATATTGATGTTGCAATCCGGAACGCCGGCTTCCGAGATCGTGTCGAGGAGGGTAGGCAGGACGAGGTCCATGCGCTGCCAGCTCCGGGTAATATCGCTTACGGCAATGGCAATTTTATCCGTGGGGCGAAGCAGTTCTTTCAGGGGCGGAGAATCGATGGGTCTTTCCAGGGCAGCCTTGATGGCCCCGGGGATGTCCGAAACAGCCGGGTAATCCTTCCCGACCACCTCAAAGTAGATCTGCTCGTCGGGAAGGGAAAACACGATATCGCCCTGTCCGTATCTCAGGCTGATTTCTCTTGCGCCCATAACCTCTTGCCCCTTGACCGGAAGACGCCTACTTCAGTTTGCTGTTGATTTCTGCAAGCACCGCCGGGTCGATTCCGTAACAATGTTCCGCTGCAGGATAGCCCCCGGTTTCCACATCCTTCTGGTATTCCTGCAGGGCCTTGCGGATGACGTCGTTCAAATCACAGTACTGTTTGACAAATTTTGCCTTGTGGCCCTTGAAGAAGCCCAGGGCGTCATGTACGACCAGAACCTGACCGTCCGTATGAGGCCCCGCCCCAATGCCGATAACGGGAATCCCGGCGCGTTGGGTAATGATCTGGCCGATTTCAGAAGGGATCGCCTCCAGAAGGATGCCGAAGGCTCCGGATTCTTCGAGGAGCCTGGCATCGTTGATCAGCTTGAGGGCGCCGGCGGAGCTTCTTCCCTGAGCCTTGAACCCCCCCAGGGCCGATACGGATTGGGGCGTCAAGCCGATATGCCCCATGACGGGGATGCCGGAGCGGCTGATGGCCCGGATACGCTCTGTCATTTCCTCTCCGCCTTCCAGCTTGACGCCGTCGACGCTGCTTTCCTGGATGAAGCGGCCGGCGTTGAGAACGGCCAGTTCGTTCGAGGCCTGGTAGGACATGAAGGGCATGTCGCCGAGGACAAAGCTGTTCGGCGCCGCGCGTTTGACCGCCGCCGCGTGCGGGATCATCAGATCCATCGTAACCGGGTTCGTGCCGGAAAAGCCGTATACGGTCATCCCCAGGGAATCCCCGCACAGGATAATATCGATGCCGATCTCATCCTCAATATTGGCGATCGGAAAGTCATATGCGGTTAACATAGTGATGGGCCTGCCCTGGGCCTTTTTTTCTCTCAGGTAAGGGATCGTGATCTTGGTGCGTTGTGCCATTTCCTTCCTCCTTGTGATGAACGGTCTCTTAGCCCCGACGGATCGAGTAACCCCACCGCGCGGCCGTATCTTTGCCGGCAGCCCGTCCGTATAAAACAATGCACTTCCGCTACGCGTTCATGGTCTGAAAAAAACCAGTCCCATGGGGACAAAAGTGAACCGTTGCCGATTTCGCAAAAGTCCCTTGACCTGCCGTTGCGAGCGAAGCAATCGCATGTTGAACGATGATGATATCATGAAATTGTTTCGTTGGGGGTGTTTTCCACAACGACAAGATGGCGACTTTTTACCGGACCACGAACCGTTATACATTGTCGCGAGGTTGTATCCATTGTTCTGCACATCATTCCGGACAACGTGTTGAAAAAAGAATAACCAACGTCAAACGCGGCAGTGCATGGAAAAACGAAAGGCGGTCACTCCATTTCCCGTCTGTTGACTTTGTAATCAGCAGCGTGTACTCATATCCCCACGAAACCAGTGTTGTCAAGATCTTTTGAAATCCTAATCCCCCGCCTGATTTTACGCAGGCTGGTTTTCCCGTTTTTCAGCGTTGTTTACTTGACGGCTTCGTAAAAAGTCGAAAATGTCATGCTGAGCTTGTCGAAGGATGAAGATCTTTAATCGATATCAGGCTATGTTTCCCCTCGGCAAGCTCGGGACAAGCTTAAATTCAACATGACAAAACCCGAGATTTTTGAATTTTTACGAGGCCGTCAAAGATGAAAGAAGAAAAGATCATTTTCCCGGCCGGGCCCCTCCATCTGGAGGGTTATTACGCCCCGGCCGGATCCGGGCGGGGCGTGGTCGTCACCCATCCCCATCCGCTCATGGGCGGCAGCCTGGAGAACAATGTGGTGGAAACGCTCGTGACGACTTTCTTCCATCAGGGATACGCCACGCTGCGCTTCAATTTCCGGGGCGTCGGCCGCAGCGAGGGGCGCTACGATGAGGGGTTGGGGGAACAGGAGGATGTCCTAAGTGCGGTAGGCTTCCTGCAGCGGAAAGGCGTCCGGGAAATCCTCCTGGCCGGCTATTCCTTCGGGGCCTGGGTGAATGTGCAGGTCCTTCGGCGTGAACCATTCCTGAGCGGCGGGGTCCTCGTCTCTCCGCCCATCGATCTGATGGATTTCGATTTTTCCGACCTTGCCGGTAAGATTCGTCTGATCATCACCGGCGACCAGGATCCCTACTGCAACACAACGCGTCTGCTGGAGATGGCCGGCTGGATCCAGGCGCCCGTCAAACTCCTCCCGTGCGCCGACCATTTCTATTTCGGCAGGGAGAAAGAGCTCTCTGCCGGTCTTACGGAACTTTGGTCGGGGCAATCCGGATCAGCTTGACGTTACACGAGCAGGCCGACGATGGCGCCGACCATGCACGTCGCCATGGTGCCGCAGAGGATCGATTTGAACCCCAGGGAGACGATCTCGCTGCGCCGCTCCGGGATCATGGCCGCCATGCCGCCGATCAGAATGCCCAGGCTGCCCAGGTTGGCAAAGCCGCAGAGCGCATAGATCATGATGATCTGGCTTCTGGCGCTGAGGACCCCCGCCGTCAGTCTGGACAGGTCCAGATAGGCTATGAGTTCGTTGAGGATGGTCTTTTCTCCTAACAGAAAGCCCGCCGTCGCGCTTTCCGACCAGGGGATGCCGATCATCCAGGCCACAGGGGCCATGACGTAGCCCAGGAGCCGCTGCAGCGTGACGGGTTCCCCCTGAAGATTGGGAAGGAGTCCGAGGATCTGATTGCTCAACGCCACCAGCGCAACCAGGACGATCAGCATGGCGATGATGTTCAGATACAGAGCAAGGCCCTCGGAGGTGCCCCGGGTAATGGCATCCATGGCGCTGGATGCTTTCTGAGGGGGGATGTACTGCCCCAGGGTGATTTCTCCGGTCTCCGGAACCATCAGGAGGGCGATCATGATGGCCGCCGGTGTGCTGATGATCGAGGCAACAAGGATATGTCCCATCACACCGGGTATCTGCGGGCCGAGGATGGTCGCATAGAGGACCATCACCGTGCCGGCGATATTGGCCATACCGCAGCTCATGGTGATGAACATTTCACTGCGGGTGAGCTGGCCGAGGTAGGGTCGGATCAGCAGGGGCGCTTCCACCATGCCCAGGAAAACATTGGCCGCCGCGCCAACGCCGACGGCGCCGCCGACGCGCAGGGTTTTCTGGAGCAGCCACGAAAAGGCCCGGACCACGAGCGGCAGGATTTTCCAGTAGAAGAGGAGCGAGGAGAGTGCGCTTACGACCAGGATCAGGGGCAGGGCCTTGAACGCAAAAATAAAGGCCGATCCGGGATAGGTTTCCGCAAAGGGCAGTTTCCCGCCTCCCAGATAACCGAAGGCGAAGGTTGTGCCTGCGGTAGTGGCCTCCTCGATAGCGATAACTCCCTTGTTGAGCAGGTTAAAGAAATCTCCGAAGAGGGGGATTTTGAGCAGTATCAGCGCCAGGGCGAACTGGACGACGAGACCGGTGAGGATGATCTGGTAGCGGACGGCACGCCTGTTCTCGCTGATCAGCCAGGCGAGGCCCGTCAGGAAGATGAGTCCGACAATGCCCTGCAGGTTCATGAATTTTGAAATATCCCCGGGGGAGTCCTTTCTGAATGAGTACTATAAGGAAAAGGGCAGCGACTGTCAAGCGCCATCCCCAGAGCTTTTTCGAAATTGCCTAATCCGTAAAAAATGTGTATGATCGGTCCGCCTTGAGACCTGCCTTTCGTTCTTTCAGCGTCATTCTTAACGTTTGGGGCGCCGTGAAACATGAAATCACCCCGTCCCACACCTTTGTTTTCTTAGGCGGCCGGGGTCGTCTTCATACCCGAAGGAGGGAATATATATGCATGAACAGAAACCCTGGTTAAAGTTTTACGGCGATATCCCGGAGCACATCGACTATCCGCGGGTGACGATGTACGAGGCGCTGATGCAGACGGTTTCCCGGAGCCCGGACGCCGTCGCCTACGACTTCTTCGGCTATACCGCCACCTACCGGCAGTTCGGCGCGGAGATCGACCGCTGCGCGGACGCCCTCGCCGCCCTCGGCCTGAAGCAGCGCGACCGGATCACGATCTCCATGCCCACCTGCCCCCAGGGGATCATCTGTTTCTATGCGGCCAACAAGTTGGGCGCGGTGGCGAGCATGATCC
>Ga0247841_10000506_pt1 | contig 100954 bp, 80 predicted proteins | sample LaCruzMarch2015__2_FD_192410 | JGI IMG/M metagenome (GOLD analysis project Ga0247841, IMG submission 192410) | Freshwater microbial communities from meromictic Lake La Cruz, Castile-La Mancha, Spain - LaCruzMarch2015_18m | ecosystem: Environmental > Aquatic > Freshwater > Lake | place: Spain...
GCAAGCCGTCACGGTAAGCTTATGGGAAGCAATGGGGAAGATCTGATCGATGGGAAGTAGCTTGATGCGGTCCGGGTAAGTCCCACGGACCAGCAAGAGAGGAAAGGGCGGGGAAAAGGAGGGTAAGCTGCGGCGTGAGACAGAAAGAAGAGAAGAGTTGAGCAACAGGCTCCTGTGAGCACGATTCCCCGGTCGGCCCATTCTTCCTGTAGTTGGCGGTAGTATGGGTTCCAGACAGAGACTGCGTCGATCATTCCTTCCCTGAGGGCTGCGCTCATCTCGCCGGGATTAATATTCTTGCGCGTGACTTGCGAATACGTAATACCGTACAGTGAGAGATAGGAATCCAGAAAATAGTCCGCGGAGGTGCCAAAGGTAACCCCGATTGTTTTCCCAGCCAGGTCGGCAGGTTCGGTGATCCCCCGGTCCCGGCGGGCTACGATGGCCAGATTGTTACCGACGGTCCCAACTTGGGCGACGATCGCAATTGGCTGACCCGCGGCGATAGCCATCATCACTGGAAAATCAGTGGAAATGGCCAAGTCGGCGTTGCCGTTCAATACCGCTTGAAGCGCCATCTTGCCGGATTCGAAGGTTTGGGCTGTGACTGATAAGCCCTCCTCAAGGAAATACCCTTTCGCTATCGTAATATTGAACAAAGCGGAGAGCGGAGGTGAGGGACAGGCTACCCGGAGGGTCTCAACTGGAGAGGTAGAAGAAGGGGAAGTCGATACTTGACAAGCCATTAAGCCTACTAGGCAAATAATCATATAGGACATAACAGCAGCGACCCATTTCCCCCGCCGAGACATTGTACACATCGGGCACCTTTCCCGGGCGAACCCGTCGAACGGATCTCGTACTGAAGCAAGTATACAGGAAGTCAACCTGCGGTTCATGCGGAGGCCAATCCTTGACCCGGACGGCCACGATAAGAAAATGGGGGCAGGTCTTTCTATTCGGCATTTCATCCTAATCACGTTTACTTTCAAAACTCTGTTGGTGGCGACTCTTTGGGCATGTTCGACCACAATGGAGGAACAAATACCAAGCTCTTTCTTACACTGAGTGGCTTAGGTAGCCTGAGGACAAACAAGATCTCTGGGATCATCGGTTTTCCCAGGAAGAACAAGACGCCCAGGGTGCAGCACCGGGGAGTCGCGGTCCAAGGAATGACAAGACTCTTTAAGATCATCATCATCGTGACTACAGGGAAGGTTGGTAAACATGCTGCCGCACACTTTCTAAGCGCTCTGCTGCAAGCTACAAGGATGCCCACAAGGAATGAGAAGGAACCAATAATGAGAAGCTTAGAAAATGAAAATGGCACGACAAGGTCCGATCTCTGTTTCACGCCGCAGTTGGTGTAATATGTTGTTATTGAAGTGTTGGCGCGACGAACACTGCCGGGTGTCGCCTTAAATCGGGCCAGCCATTTTCTGAAAAGAGAGAGCGTATTATGTACAGGGAAAAGAAAAGGGCAATTTTAGGCTTAACACTTGCTGTAACGATGGCGCTTTCACCCGCTTGCACGCAGGATGGGGGAAATAAACAGCCGGAGGCTTCGCCAACTGAGACAAACGCCCAAGTAAATGCCGATGGGAATTACAACATCCTATTCATTACCGCAGATCAAGAGCATTACTTTGACGAATATCCAACCGGCGCCAGCTTCGAGGCGCGGGAACTTCTTGCCCAGCTTGGCACGACGTTCGAGAAGCACTACGCCTGCTCGAATATGTCCACCTCTTCGCGCTCAGTTCTTTATACCGGCACGCATATCACCGATACAAAGATGTGCGACAACACCGATTATCCATGGCAGCCTCCAATTTCTGAGGAGTTGTCGACCATCGGCGACATGATGGGCCAGGCGGGCTACTATGCTGCCTATAAGGGAAAGTTCCACATGGGAAGCGCCAGCGTTTTGGACCATAGTACCGAACCGCAGCTACAGGGGCAGAATGATCTTCTCGGCTATGGTTTTGCCGACTGGAACGTGCAAGGCGACATCGTTGGCGCCGCGCAGGAGGGTTTCTATGAAGATATGCCCATTGCGTCGGAGACGGTGAAATGGCTGCGCTCTACCGGTGCACAGAAGAACACGACAGGACAATCTTTTTTCCTGGCTGTCAACTTGGTAAACCCTCACGATGTCATGTATTACGACACCGATGACAAGGGCGAGGATATACAAAACAGCGGGAAAACGACGCTTGGAATCAAAGGCGCACCCGATCATCTTCTCTATCAAACCGCCTATCCCGATGACCTGATTCCCCCCTCGTGGAATGAGGCCATCAATTCCCCCGGCCGCGTGGCAGCCCATGGTGTATACCTGAAGCTGTGGGACAGGCGAGTGGGCAGCATCCCGTCCGAGGAGAAGCGGTGGGAGCGGTTTCGCGACTATTATTACAACTGCATCCAGGATAGCGACAACCAGCTGATGAGTATCCTCAAGGATCTCGTGAGCCTCGACATGATGGACAATACCATCATCGTGTTCACCAGCGACCACGGCGAAATGCAAGGAGCACACGGTTTACGCGGCAAGGGCGGTTTTATGTATGACAACAACATTCATGTGCCGCTCGTCATCGTACATCCCGAGTACGAGGGCGGGAAACGCATCGAGGCTGTAACATGCCACTTGGACCTTGCTCCAACATTCGTGGATATGACCCATATCAGCGCGGAGAAAAAGGCGGCCATCGCCAGCGGGCTTGCAGGCAGCAGTCTGCTAAAGCTGATGGACGGCAGCGCGAGCAAAATCCGCACGGGCGCTCTGTTCTGCTTCGAAATGCTCTCCATGGTGGATGACACGATGACCATCACACCGGATGAAAAAGGGAGCGTTACCGCTGTTTACATCGATTTTGAAAAGCGCGGTTTTGTGCGAGGCATCACCACAGAGGGGTATAAATTCGCCCGTTATTTCTCCCCACTGCATTTCAATACCCCAACGACGCTGGAGGAGCTATATGCAAACAACGATGTGGAGCTGTTCGACCTGACCAAGGATCCGGGCGAGCTGAAAAACCTAGCAGCAGACAAGGAGGCAAACGCCGAGCTGATCATGGAGCTGAACACGCTTATGAACGAGCTGATCAAAAAGGAAATCGGCACGGACGATGGTAGCGAGGTGGCGGGGATTATTCGTAACCTCTCACAATAGCATGAGGGTTGATTTGGATGAAAACCGCTGATACGAGAACCTTTGCCGTCATGGCCAAGCCGGTAGGTGCAACGTGCAATCTACGCTGCACCTACTGTTATTACCTGGAAAAGACCACGCTGCTCGGGCCACAGTGCGCCATGATGCAAGATGCAGTGCTGGAGGCGTTCACAAGACAGACCATCGAGATGCATGGCAGGGATGCGCTCATCGAGTTTGCCTGGCATGGCGGCGAGCCGATGCTTGCCGGCATGGTGTTCTACCAGCGTGCGCTGGAATTGCAAAGACAGTACGGGCTGGGCCGAAAAATGATGAACACGCTTCAAACCAACGCGACCCTTCTCGACGACCGATGGTGTGCGTTTTTTGCACAACACAGCTTTTTGCTCGGGGTGAGTATCGACGGCGACAAGGCTCTGCACGATTCCTATCGCATGGACAAAAACGGCGGCTCGTTTGATAAGACCATGAGTGGTGTGCGCCTGTTGCAAAAACATGGCGTTCCATTCAATACACTCACCACAGTCAATGCCGTTAATTCCGCATATCCCATGGAGGTCTACGGCTTCCTGCGGGAAATCACCGACTACATGCAGTTTCTTCCTGTCGTGGAATGTGTGCCGGCTGGCTATGAGCAGGAAGACGGCCAACGTTTCGCCACCCCTGCCGGCCGCAGTACCGCATCTAGAACTCACCATGTCATGGATTTTTCCGTGAACGCGAAGACTTACGGCACGTTTCTCTGCGACGTATCTGATGCATGGAGAGAGCAGGATCTGGGTAAAAAACATGTGCAGTTGTTTGAGGCAACCATCGGCAATCTTCGTGGCAAACCTGCAGGGTTGTGCGTACAAGAGGCACTTTGCGGCCACGCGGCGGTTGTCGAGGCAAATGGCGATGTCTTTAGCTGCGACCGCTATGTTTACCCGGCATACAAGCTGGGCAACATACTGGAAACACCCCTTGGCACGCTGATGGAGAAAAACCGCGCCTTCGGAATGCATAAGGCATACGGCTTGCCGCGCGAGTGCCTGCAATGCGCGTATGTCAAGCTTTGCTTTGGCGGCTGTCCCAAAGACAGGCTCCTCCCTTCAAGGGACGGTCAGGTGGGAAAAAATATTCTCTGCGAAGGTTATCTCATGTTCTTTGAGCATTTCACGCAAAACTGACAAACAATGTGTGGCGCTTTGCCTCTTTGAACTTCTAGAACCAAGCCCCCTTTTCATTTCAAGTGGATAATCTATCATCCTTTGGCGGGAGAAGGCATGCTGCCGCAGGCTGTTCCGAGCTGAATAGCCCTCGGCAGGGTGTTCTGTATCGGAGTGGGGCAAGTAGCCACTGGAATACTGCCTTCGGAGTGGTTGCTCTTCGTTGCGGTTGTCTTCCCTCTCGTCACTGCAGATACTGCACTGGTGTGCGGCGGTCCCAGGAAAGGCGATGATCCCAGGAAAGGCGATGATCCCAGGAATGTTCCGCGCGCGGATCGAGCTATGGGGATGGGGAGTCCGGCCAGCCTTGCCAGGTCGCTGTGCCGGTGCCCAGCACATACTGGCCAGACCGAGTGTAGCTCATCCCGCTGCCTACATTGAATTGATAGGTCAATACTTGCCTATCCCCCTCTTTGCGGATTGCAAAATTCTCGGCATAGCCGCCGCCAAACCCTGCGCAGAGCAGCACCAGGCGATCGTTTTCCACCAACACGGAATAGCCGGCCTGAAAATCGGAGAAGGTGAAGACGGGGTAGGGGATGCCGGTGTCCTTCAGCTCCAGGACATACAGGTTGTCAGTTCTTCGTGCCCTTTCGGCGAATTCTGAACCCAGTGCGCCGTCCTTGATCGCCGCCTCGACGGATTCAGCGCTGGTCAACGGCGGCGGTGCAGCTGCCCTGATGCAACCGGCACTAAGTAGAACAACCAGAAGGACAATGCTCAGTATCGTTAGGTATTTCACGATGCCTCCTTTCTCCAGCAAAATGCGATATGATCCCAATGCACTCTCCTGACGGGTTTGTTCTCACTTTCTTCTTTGCCTCGTCAGGGTACACAATTCCACCACTTCAAGTCTAAAATAGCGGGGGGATCAAGGCAATGAATGAAAGCAGTCTAGATTTGCGTCGCACCATGAGAACCAGGCTGGCCGAGGTGATTCGGGAAGCCATCTTAAGCCGCGAGTTTACCCCTGGAGAAAAGCTCGCCGAGGGCGAACTTTGCGCCAAATATCAGGTCAGCCGCACGCCCTTACGGGAAGCCTTGGTGGTCCTGGAGCAGGAGGGCCTGGTGGAGATTCGCTCGCATCTGGGAGTTTATGTTACCTCCCTCAGCAATGAAGAGATCGTAGACTTGCTGCGTGTCGAAATTGCACTGGAGGGCTTGGCGGTAACCCAGGCCGCTGGACGGATCACCGAGGGAGAACTGGCGAAGTTGGAAGAGCTGCACGAGAAAACTCATCAATTGACCGGATTGCCGGACTTGGCAACTTTCTATCAGTACGATCGCCAATTTCACGCTTTGCTGATTTCTTTCTCCGCGTCTCCCATGCTGAGAAAAATCCTGGAAAAACAGCTCTCCAAGATCTACCTGGTTCGTTTCTACACTACCTTAGCTCCTAATCGGTTGCAGCACTCCGTTAACGAGCACAAGGAGATCATTCAAGCCTTGCGATCCCACAGCCCTCAGAAAACGAGGAAAGCGTTGGTGCGCCACCTGGAAAGCGTGATTGAGGATTTCGCGGCCATGTCCCAGCGGAAAAAAGAGGAGGAAGACCCTGACCGCTGAATGGAGCTCGTTCCCGAGCTAAGTCCGGTCAGTGGCTTGCGATGAGACAGGAAGGTTCCGGAAGTCGCTTCTCACAGCGCCTATCGTTCAATGAAGCCGTCATCATCGATGATTTTCCCCGGATTCAATATCCTATTCGGATCGAAGACCTGTTTAATGCCTCGCATGATGGCCAGGGCGGGTTTCTCCAACGACTCGGCCAGATAAGCTTTCTTGGCGAAGCCGATCCCGTGTTCTCCGGAAACCAGGCCCCCCAACTCTTTCGCTTTTCCGTACAATTGGGCGAAGGCAGCCTTAAGTTTCGTCCGCCAGCTCTCTTCGTCAAGACCGTCTTGCAGGATGTTCAGATGCACATTGCCGTCCCCGGCATGGCCGAAGCCGACGATACGAATCCCGACCTTCTCTTGCACGCTTTGGGCGAATTGCACGAATTCCGCGATCTTATCCCTGGGGACGGCCACATCACATTCATCCAGAGTAGTGGTCGCTTTCAGCGCTTCCAGGAAAGAGCCGCGGGCCGACCAGACCGGTTCCTGCCGGTCCTGCGTCTCGGCGATCAAGGCATCGATGGCGCCTGCCGCCAAACAGATCTCTGCCACGCTTTCATAGTCTTTCTCCAATTCACTCAGGCTGTGGCCGTCGAACTTCAGCAACAGGTAAGCATCGGAGGAGGAGTCTGGAAAGGGCTTCTTCAGATACAGTTCCGATTCGCGGATGATGTCACGGCCGATGAACTCGATGGCAGTCGGGGTAGACCGAGCTTTGATCAATTGAGGCACAGCGGCGATGGCAGCATGCAGATCGGGAAAGGGGACCAACAGACTGACGGTTTTCTTGGGCAGCGCCAGCAGCTTCAAGATCGCTCGCGTAATGATGGCCAGGGTGCCTTCAGATCCGATGATCAGGTCCTTCAAATCGTAACCTGAACTATTCTTCACGCATTTATTGCCCAGCTCGATGATCTCCCCCTGGGGCAGTACGACTTGCAAGCCGCGGACGTAGTCACGGGTGACGCCGTACTTGACAGCCCTCATCCCTCCGGCATTGGTGCTGATATTACCGCCGATGGTGGCCGTCTTCTCGCCGGGATCGGGCGGATAGAACAAACCCCGCTCCTCTACGAACTTGGAGATCTCCATCAGCAGCACGCCTGGTTCCACTGTCAATGTCTGGGTAGCTTCGTCCAGTTCGAGGATCTTATTCATCTTGCTCAAGTCGAGAAGAATCCCCCCATAAAGGGGAACCGCCCCTCCTACCAAGCCGGTGCCTTGCCCGCGTGGAGTAACAGGTAGGAGATGACTGTTGGCATATCTCATGATAGAGGAGACTTCCGCTGCTGTCGTGACCTGAACCAAGACCGCCGGCATGCTGTGGACCGTGCCCATCTCATCATGGCCATAATCTTCGCTGATCTGGTCACCTACCTGCACACGGGTTGCGCCACAGAGTGAACGAAGGAAGTCTAGGTCCCCTTCCTGGATCGGTTGATACTTCATGACAAGCTCCTTCGCGTGGATTGCAGGGTCTTCGTCAGCAGGGGGACGATCTCGTAAAGATCCCCCACCAGGCCAAAGTTAGCCACTTGAAAGATGGGGGCCTCAGGATCGTTATTGATGGCCACGATGCATTCTGAATTCAGGATCCCGGCCGCGAATTGAATCGCTCCTGATACGCCGCAGGTAATGATTAACTTCGGTTTAACGGTCCTGCCGCTCAATCCGATATGCCGTTTTATATCCAGCCAGCCTTTTTCCACCATCGGCCGGGTTGCCGCCAATTGCCCTTCCAGCGCATTGGCCAGTTCCTCCAGGATAGACAGGTCTTTGGCGCTGACCACTCCACGGCCGGCAACCACCAGGACCTCGGCATCGGTGATGTCCTCTTGCCGGCCCCTTCGGGTTGTTTGCAGAACCTGAATCCCGGAGAGAAGCCAGGAAGGATCGATCGGCAGTGAGTAGATTTTTGTCTTTCCGTTCTGTACCGGTTTGGCTTCAGTCATCACTTTGTATCGAACAGTGGCGAATTGCGGGCGATGTTGAGGAGTCGCAATCCTGGCCATGATATTGCCGCCGAAAGCTGGGCGGATCTGGATTAAACCACACTCTGCCTGTATCTGCAGTTCCGTGCAGTCTGCTGTTAATCCCGTTCGGAAACGCGCTGCCAATCGAGGCGCCAGTGAGCGGCCAATCGCCGTGGCGCCCACCAAGACAATAGCCGGCCTGGTTCGGTGAAGAAACGCTTCAAAGACAGCAGCATACGGTTCGATGCGAAAGTCATCCAACTGGGGGTGATCGAAAAGGTACACCTCATCCACACCGTATCTTACCAGCATCTCCACCGAGGATTCCAAGTTGTTCCCGATCAGTAGCATGAAGATCGGCTGGGGATAATGGGCGGTCAGTTCCCTTGCCTTGCCGAGGAGCTCGAGGACCACCGGGTGGATTCCATCGGAAGACTGTTCGGCGAAGATGGCGATCCCGCTCCATTCCCCCTGCCCCCCGCTCCATTGAGTCTCTTCGACGAAGGTGAATGCTCCCATTGGACCATTTTTTTCACAAAGTCGACACATCTTGCAGGCCGCGCTTATAGAATAGTCCGCACCATCGAATTCGATCGCCTGGAAGGGGCACAAGTCAGCAATCTGTGCGTAATCTGCGATCTTCTCGCGATCAACAATCAGCCTAATGGTCACGGGGCAGCCACAGCTTCATCCGTTGCAACCGGTCTACCAATCGTTCGGCGAGGTCTACGCCTGTCCCTGTCCAGATTTCCCGGGGCTTGTCCACCACAGGGGGGAACATCTTTTCCACGTGGGTGGGAGATCCCTGCAGGCCGAAGCAGCCGGGGTCGTCGGTCTCCAGATCAGAACAGCCGAGAACATCGATCAGTTTATGCCGGGCCTCCTCCCGCTTACGGAAGGAAGGCAGGCGGGGTGGGAAAATGTCTTTCTCTACTGTGATCAGGCATGGGCATTCCACCTGGACTTTCTGAAGCATCTCCTGTAGATCGATCATCAACACCAGCGCATGTTCTCTCGCTTCCACCAGGCGGGAGACGTTACAGACGTGCGGGATCTGCAGGAACTCCGCGATTTCCGGCCCCACCTGGCCAGTGTCACCGTCCGTAGTCTGTTTGCCGCAAATGATCAGTTGGGGATTCCTCACTGCTTTCCGGATCCCCAGAGCCAGGGTGTAGGAGGTCGCCAGGGTATCCGCCCCGGCGAAGCGGGGATCGCAGAGCAACACACCCCGATCCGCACCCATCATGAAAGCTTCACGCAACACCTGCGCGGCTTGTTGCGGACCCATGCTGATCACCCAAACCGTCCCTCCCGTCGCTTCGCGGATCTGCAAGGCAGTTTCGATGGCGGAGAGGTCGAAGGGATTCATCTTGACCTCTGCCCCTTCCCGCTTGAGGGTACCTGTTGTCTCGTCCACCTCGATCTTCGCGGTATCAGGCACTTGTTTGATGCAGACGACGATTTCCATGGTCAGCTCTTCCTCTCCTCTCCGCTTTCGGCGGGCGGACCATCCACCAAAGTGGAGACACCATCGGGAATCACGACGACCTGAGCTTGCCGACCTTTCATCCGTAACGCCAGCTCCAGCGCTTCGTCGATGGTGCGAGCAGGATGCATATGCATTGCTGTCACTACTCTCGGATCCTCCAAAGCCGTCACCAAGATTACCGGGTGGTTGGCCAGAATGCGGGAGAGGATCTGAAATTCCCATTGGTCGGGGAGGGTCTCATGACGCCCTCTGCGACAAGTGCGACGATGTAACTCACCCGGCGTGGCGGCTGAAGCAAGATGCGAATAGAAGGAATCTCCTCCATGGCCATCTTGGCAGGCAGCTACCATGATGATCACAGCGCCTGGTTTGCAGCAGGACTCCGCCGTGCTCATACCCTTGACGGACTGGTAGATGTTTTGGTCCAGCGGATAGCCACCATTGGAAGTCAAGATGATGTCAGCCTTTACCCGAGGAACCGTAAACCTCTCCCGTACGAAGCGTACGCCTGCATCATGGGCGCTTCGCGGATTCCCCGAAAAAGCACCCAATATGGTTCCATCCGTCGCCAACACGACATTGAAGATAAAGGCAAGGTTGGCCAATTTCGCTGCTTCCTTCATTTCCTCGTGGATTGGATTACCGTCTAGATTTCCGGTCCGTGCTTGTCCGTGGTGGATGAATTCAGCACAATGATTGGAAAAGATGGAGCGGTAACCGGCAATCCCTGGCAATACACTCTTCGGACCTCCCGAGAAACCGGCGAAGAAGTGCGGCTCGATCAATCCCTCCGCTACCAAACACTCGGTTTCTATGGCCACTCGATTAATCCACAGCTCGTTGCCTGATAACAGAGTGCCGACTTTCACCAAGGCAGCGGAATCCTGCGAGTTATGTTGGACAATTTGCTCATTCGCACAGATCTCCACGCCGAACTTATCTACCATCTCCGCTTGCGTCATCGGTCGGTGATTGCCGGTACCTACCAGGATAGTGATGCGGAGGTCTGGATTGCCTTTCCGGCTTCGCTGCAGCAGGAGCGGGAGAGTGCGTCGGCTCGGCATGGCACGGGTGTGGTCGCTGGTGATGATCACCATCGAGCGTTTTCCCTCTACCCATTCCTCCAGCGGTTTACTTTCGATGGGGTGATCAAGGGCGATATGAAGGAGATCCTCTTCACCGGATGAGGTTGAGCGTTCACGGATCGGAGGCGCCAGTACGCAAGCTAAGTTTCCCTTGGGAAGGCAGCCTTCCAGCTTGCCTCGGCCAAAAGGCAAGGTAAAACGGATAACCTCTGAAATCTGGTTTTTTTGCTCCATTATTTTTTAAGATTCGCCTCCGAATGTCGGGTTCCTTTGAAAAAAGCGGTCAGAAGGCTGATACAATATACTATATACGGTTACTGTCGAGATAGGAACCTGGAACATGGCGCGGCGACCGGAGGTTCCGAATTAGTCAGAAGGAGTGCCTGTGGGTCAGGGAACAGCAGAAAGACCGATTCAAGGTGGTTATCCCAAGCGGACTCCTGCTTTATGGCAAGGGACCACTGTGCCCTTTCCAATTTCACAACTGCAAATAGAATCTTCACCGTGAGTGCCATCAATCCGCCGATTAGTTCTACCCTGAATTCCACGATGCGGATCAAGCTCGCTCAGGTGCTACGAGATGCCATATTAAACCGCTCCTATCTTCCCGGCCAAAAGTTGGCAGAAGGTGAGTTTAGTACTCGCTACCAGGTCAGTCGCACGCCACTGCGCGAAGCTTTCGTCGTCTTGGAACAGGAGGGCCTGGTGGAGATCCGCTTACACCTGGGCGTCTTTGTTGCCGTTCTCAGCGATCAAGAAATTATCGATTTGCTGCGGGTGGAAATCGCCCTGGAGGGCTTGGCGGCGGCACAAGCAGCCGTATGCATCACTGCCTCGCAACTGGTTGAATTGCAGACAATCCATCAAAAGATCCGTGAATTGGAAGGGGCACAGGATTTGGATGCTTTCTACCAATACGATCGCCAGTTCCATTCCATGCTTGTCGCTTTCTCTGCCTCTGAGACTTTGGTCAAGATCATGGAAAAGCAACTCTCCAAGATCTACCTGTCGCGTTTCTACACTACCTTGGCTCCTAATCGACTGCAGCATTCCATCACCGAGCACAAGGAGATTATCCATGGCTTGCGATCCCACAGCCCTCAGAAAACGAGGAAAGCGTTAGTGCGCCACCTGGAAAGCGTGATTGAGGATTTCGAAACCATGTCTCGAGGGAAAGGCGAGGAATAGTGCCAGATTGCATCTTGAAGGAGATAGAAAAGTGCTGAACCGTATCTTGGCGACCATTGAAAGCGAGAAGGAAGAATTGCTGGCTTTTGCTGCCGAATTGATCCGTTTCCAAACGCCTGATCCGCCGGCGCACAACACCAAGGAGATCCAGGCATGGCTAGCGGCCAGGATGCAGGAGATCGGGATGAAAACAGCCAGCTACGATCTTTATCCCGATGAGCCCTTGCTGGTGGGAGTCTCCGAGCCTTTCGGGGCGAAGCGGACCTTGACTTTCAATGGGCACATCGATGTGGCGCAGGTGAATCCGGACGAATCCTGGGACACCCCACCTTTTCAGCCGCACTTGCGGGAGGGTTTCCTGTATGGGCGCGGCGCGGCTGACATGAAGGCGGGAATCGCCGCGGCCTTCTGGGCGATCAAGACTGTTCTTCAAGCCGGGGCGCCTCTGTATCACAATGTCATGCTACAAGTAGTAAGCGGCGAAGAGGCGGGTGAACATGGCACCAAGATGCTCCTGGAGAAAGGCCATCGAGGCGACTTCGCCATCATCCCGGAGCCGACCGATCTGCGGATTTGCGGCCAGGGAGGGGTGGTTACCATGTGGGTGACCATCAAGAGCCAAAAAACCTATCACGATGGGGTGCGCGCCCGGATGATCCACGCCGGTGGCGGAATCGACGGAGCGAGCGCCATCGAGAAGATGGTGAAGATCATCAGTGGAATGCAGGAACTGGAGAGATCCTGGGCGGTCACCAAAAGCTTTCCGGGAATGCCTTTCGGCTCCAATACCATCAACCCGGCCGTGATCAAGGGAGGGAGACACCCCGCATTCGTCGCCGACGAATGCGCTTTGTGGTACACGGTTCATTTCCTGCCCAACGAGACACTGGAGAATGTAAAAACGGAGGTTTTGGACTACCTTCGCCGGATCGCTGAGGCTGATCCCTGGTTGTGCCACAACCCCCCTGAAGTGATCTTCGGCGGCACCTCGATGTTCCGCGATCGAGGGGAGATCTTTCCCGCCTCGTCTGTCGACGTCCATCACCCAAGTGTCGAGATGCTGCTGCGTACTTTCGGCCAGGTTCTTGGTCGAGCTCCAGAGGTTGTCATCTGGCCATGCGTTTCTGATGCCGGGTGGTTCGCCGAAGCCGGCGTTCCGGTGGTGATCTGCGGCCCTGGAGCACTGGAAGATGCCCACACGGTCAATGAAAAAATCTCCACCGACCAAGTAATAGAGGCCGCAAAACTTTATGCAGCCTCTATCCTCGCTTTTTGTACGGAAAGCTGATCTTGTTCTACGGGGTAGTCATGTAGACAGTATCCGGGATGACGCTCCCCAGCAAGGTGTCGTTCAACTGCGCGTAAGGACCGTCATACTTAGGAGGGGCCAATAGATCGGGTGAGGTCATCTTGGGCTTGGGGTACCAGGGATAGTCGTCGAGAACAGACATCCGCTGGCGGATCTCGCTCTTGGAGACATTGATTACCAGGCCGTCAATGGCGATCGCCACGGGTCCTTTGTACCAAGCGCGGATATCATTCAGGGCGGGGCTAATGGTGTCCTCGTTGACCTGGAAGTGAGTAGCCACACCCAAGCGGGGGGTGGTTTGGCTGAAAATGTAGCCGAGCGCTTTCTGTGGCGTGTGAGAGTTATTCTGGACAGCAGTTGCCAATGCGATCGCTTGCTCCCAACCCGGTTGACCCGGGTTGATTCCGGAATTCTTGCTGGCCCACACATCCGGTGGGACAACCATCTCGTGGATTAGAACGTCCACCCCTTTGGCCTGCTCGACCATGTAGTTGTTCGGCCTCGTGTCGCCGGAAAATACCATCGACAAGCCATTCCATTCCAGCTTGTAGCTGATGCTGCCATTGCGGTCGTGGACTGCCGGGAAATGGGTGATCTTCACGCCGTTGGCTTCATAGGCGACCCCGCCCACGGTCATGTAGGGCAATTCCTTGGCTACGATGTCATACCCGTCCACGCCGGTCTTTAGCCCTGTGGAAATGAAGCTGAAGGCTTCTTCGTGCCATTTCATCAAGCTTTTCAGGTTGGCGGCAAAGGCTACCGTCCCTTCATCGGGAGTGTCGCCGGAAGGTCCGTACAGGTAAAGAGGTGTTTTGCGGTCCTGGGAAGGCCCGAAACAGTAAAGGGTGATCAAATCACTGACATGATCCCCGTGCAGGTGGGTCAGGAAGACCTTGTCCATGCGGGAAGGTGGAATCCCCATGGCGACATACTTGGAGGAGACGCCCGATCCGAAGTCGAAAACGAAACTGTCGCCGTTGCCTAATTCCACAAAGACGCTGTTGCATTGCTGGGCGATGCGCGGCAGAAACGAGGTTCCCATAAACGAAATCCGCATCTGGTCGGATGCCAGAGCCTCCCCGGGAGTGAACGATTCCAACTTTGGGGTGGGTCCGCTGGTGGGAGTGCTGGGAGTGGTGCAGCCCCCCAGGAACATTCCCAAGGTTAGCACCCCAACAATGAGCCCTACCATAATCTTTTTACCCTTTTGTAGATGAACTTTCTTCAATTTACTCCTCCTTGTTATTGGCATCTAGGCTGGTATTGCATACTTTCGACCCTGGATCTCCAAGACATGATCAAGGCCGACTGTTCTGAAACGAGCCTAAGCTTGCTCACTTACTTTACAGTAGCCCACCTCGCCTTGTCACGGTGAGCTTCTCAACACCTGGAACCAGGCGCTGCAAGACGAATGATGGACGCTACAAAAGAACGGCCCGGATTAAGAGGGCGGAGGGGGCGGAGGGAGGTCTCCCGCCAACCGCACGTTCACCGTTCCAGTCATGGCGGGGTAAAAGGTGCAGTTGTAGGGGAAGTCTCCCACTTCCAGGAAGGTGGCCCTCCAGGAATCTCCCGGTTTCAAGATTGGGCTCATCGGGTTCAAAGGGCCACTGTTGAAGGAGATCTGGTGATTGACCGAATCTTTATTGATCCAGGTCAGAGAAGCTCCTTTTTCGATGATGACGGCGGCCGGTTCGAAGCGAAATTCCACGATCGTCACCGTTGGGTCGTTGGGTGCAACGGTGAGAGTGGACGGTGATGTGGGACTTCCCGAAGCCGGGCTGGGCATGGCAGGGGAACCGCTGCAACCCGCCAGCAACAGGCTGATAACCAGGCAACACAAGACAAAGAGCGTTTTCATGGCACTCCTCCTTTGATCTCTTCATTCTACCAGTTTCGTAGTGGCTAACACTGTATCCCGTGGGTGCAAGGGCTGATGTATGGGACTGCCGGCTTTCCCAGGGATACAGGCGATAAGACCGCACTGGGGTGCGACAGGCCCAGGGTCGACAAGATTTCTTTCAGGTCATCATTGCCATCATTGCACGATAGCTGGAATACGCTAAGGTAGGATTACCCACTTGAAATGAGAAGGAACCAAAAGATTGAATCCCGGTGATGTACTGCGGGCGTTCTGGGAGGCGGTGCCGTACGAAAGACACACCATTTGAGATTGGATGGTACAATTCAAGCAAAATTACGCGTGTTTGACCGTCACACGGAAACGCGAAGGTGTTTTGTACAGGGTAGAGGATAGGCATTGAAAGGGAATATTCCTTTGGATGATCCACTGATAAATTGAGGATTTCAAAAATGGTGAATGCCTCACACGAAGGGGAAGTCGATTTTCGTACCATCATCGAACAAATGGCCAGCTTGGTATTCGTTACTGATGGAGAAGGTCGAATAGTTTACGTCTCCTCTCCTGTACTGAAAATGTTTGGGTATCCGCCAGAAGAAGTGGTCGGTCGTCATCTGACCTCTTTTCTGCCGCAGGAGTTGATCGATCCGGCGATGGCTCAGTTTTCCCAGGTCATTCGGCAGGGAACCCCAGTAAAGGGATTCCCGATCCCTATCCTGTGCCAGGACGGTGTCGCTCTTTCCGTGGAGATTGACGCCTCCCTCTATCGGAACGGTCCTTTCCTTGGGACTATGGGTGTCATCCATGACCTCAGCGAACGGAACGGTTTTGAGCAATCGTTGCGGGAAAGTGAAAGAAAAGTCGCAACGCTGATCAGTAACTTGCCGGGCTTCGTCTATCGTTGCGCAAATGATCGAAACTGGACCATGATTTTCATCAGCGATGGGTGTCTGGAGATCACCGGACATTCGGCAGCTGATCTAATCGCGAACAATCGGCTTTGTTACAACGATTTGGTGCACCCGGATTACCAGGAATCTCTCTGGCAAAAATGGCAAGACCAACTCGCCAAGCGGGAGGCTTTCGAGGCGGAATACCCAATTAGCACCGCCGGAGGCGACACCCACTGGGTGTGGGAGCGTGGAAGGGGCGTGTTTTCCCCTGAAGGCCGGGTCCTTTTCCTGGAAGGCTTCATCACTGATATCAGCGAGCGCAAGAGGGCGGAAGAGCTCGCGTCGCGCAAGAAGGAAGAGATGGGAATCTTCTACCGCGCCAGCCAACGATTCGGCGAAACGCTGCAACTTGATCAGATCCACGAGATCCTCTTCGACTCGATCGCCAGTGTGATTCCCTGTGATGCCCTCTATATCTCTCGCTATGAACCCGAAACGCGGATGATCCATTGCACTGCGGGTTGGATGAACGGAACGAAGGTGGATGTCAGCGACTATCCACCCGTTCCTTTGGCTCCCGCTGGTCACGGGGTGCAGAGCCTGGTCATCCGGGAAGGTATCGCTAGAGTGTTGAACGACTACCCGAGGCAGCGGAGAACCGGTATCACTCAGCACTATGTCAGTGACGAAGGCAAGATCAAAACGGAGGTTCAACCCGGAGAGCAGCAGCCCCAATCCTGCCTGGTGGCGCCGATTAAGGTGAAGGGAGAGGTGACTGGAATCATCCAGGTGTTCAGTTATCAAGGCAACGCCTACACCGAAGAGCATTTGCGCTTGGTGGTCGCTCTGTCGCCTCATGCTGGTGCTGCCATTAGCAACGCCCGTCTCTACCAGGAAGCGCAAGAAGAAATCCGGCAACGGAAGCAAGCGGAGGAAGCATTGCGGCTGAGCGAAGCGCGCTACCGGCTGCTTGTTCAAGCCCAGCAGGATCTGGTAGTGGAAACTGACATGGAAGGCCGCCTTTTATTCGTCAATGCCGCCTACTGCGCATTTTTCGACAAGACCGAAGAGGAACTCATCGGTTCCAATTACACGCCACTGATCCATCCAGACGATCTCCCCCTGGTCGCCAGATCCATCGCTTCTCTCGCCGCGCCTCCATACGAGTGCAGCTTTGAGGAGAGAGCCAAAACGCGGTTCGGCTGGCGTTGGCTGAGCTGGACTGATAAAGCTGTCTTGAATCACCAAGGGATTGCTACCACGCTCGTCGGCACCGGCCGTGATATTACCGAGCGTAAGCAAGTTGAGGAAGCCTTGCGGGAAAGCGAGGAACGGTTTCGAGCCATTGCTGAACAGATCTCCGATGTGGTGTTCATCACCGACACCCAGGGGGTGATCACCTACCTGTCCCCCGCTGCCACGAAAGTCTTCGGAGTCGAGCTGGACGAGATGCTGGACATGCATTTCTCCGAGTTACTGCCCCCCGAATCCGTTGAGGAGGCCGTTGCTGCATTCAGCGATGCCATCGAAAGCGGCATCCCCCGTCGGAACCTGGAACTGAAGATGAATCGGAGCGATGGTTCGAAGTTTATCGGTGAACTGACTGGGTCCCTTTTTCAAGTGGACGGCTTCACTGGAACCGCTGGAACCATTCGCGACATCACCGAGCGCAAGCAATTGGAGAGAGAAGCCGAGCAGGCCCGCGCTGATTTCCTCTATGCTGTCAGCCACGAGCTGAAGACCCCCCTTTTCTTGATGACAGCCAGCCTGGAGTTGTTCAAGGGATTGCCACCGGAGGAAAGGCAACGAAAATACCTGGAACTGGAGGAAGTCTGGCAACGAAACCTCTTGCGTCTGCGTTTCCTGATCAACAATCTCGTGGACAGCCAGCGCACCAAGACCATCGGAGTCCGGCTGAGCCGCGTACCTACGGACTTGACCGCTTTGGTCCGGCAAGCAGTCGCCGACCTGGATGTCCTGGTTCAGCGGCAGAACCTGCACATAGAGCTCGGTTTGGCCCAGCTTCCACCACTCATGCTGGATGCGGAAGCGGTGGAGCGAACTCTGCACAATCTGCTTTCCAACGCCATCAAATTCTCCTCACGAGAGGGGAAGATGGAGGTGCGTCTAGGCCTGGAAGAAGGTGGGATCCTGCTGCAGATTGAGGACCACGGGCAGGGAATCCCGGCGGAAGTGCTTCCCCATCTATTTCAACCTTTTGCCAGGGCGGGGGCTACCGTGAAAGCGGTCATTCCCGGTACCGGCTTGGGCCTCTATGTTTCCCGCATCCTGATAGAAGCACATGGCGGAACTATCTCTCTTTCCAGCGAACCGGGCAAAGGCACCACCGTTACGGTCCGGCTGCCCTTGGGATAATCCGCCGATCTTTGGACGGCGCACCATCAATCATGCTGGGCGAAGCACCATCGCATCGCGCAACGGGATTTCGTGCAAAGCCTGGCTGATTTTGGAATCGGCGACGCCGCTTGCTTTCCTCGATCCGGCGCCACGATTTCTAGCCTATCAGTCTTCCCTCATGTAGGTTCCGGAAACCGGACTCTTGTTTTACCTAAATCAGTGTACAAACCCATTCCGACAACCCCTTGCTCAGGCGCGCTGACCACTCCCAGTGCGCGGTGGAGGTGGTTGTTTTATTGTTTGGATGATCTGTTTCTTGCTACGATTGGAAAGAAAATATCGCACAAGAGGGAAACATGCCCGATCCAAAAGAAGGTTTGAAATCAAAGAGACAGAAAGTGGTCGGGAATAAATCCCCTGAAGAACTGGCCGTCATCAAGCAAGCCGTGGATGAAGCCCGCGACTACGCCGAAAACATCGTGGACACCGTCCGTGAACCCCTGCTTTCTTTGGACCAGGACCTCAGGGTGGTCTCCGTCAGCCGTTCCTTCTATGAATTCTTCAAGGTGAAGCCGGAAGAAACCGTGGGACAGCTAATTTATGATTTGGGCCCAAACAGTGGGACATCCCCAAGCTGCGGGAACTGCTGGAAACGATCCTTCCCAACAGACAACCCTTGAAAACTATGAGGTGGAACATGATTTTGCCGGCATCGGCCATCGCATCATGCTTCTCAATGCCCGGCAAATCCAACGGGGGATGGGCATGGAACGGATCATCCTCCTGGCCATCGAGGACATCACCGAGCGCAAGGAGATCGAAGCCGGCCTGGAAAAGACCCGCAAAGAACTGGCCGTCATCAAGCAAGCCGTGGATGAAGCCCGCGACTACGCCGAAAACATCGTGGACACCGTCCGTGAACCCCTGCTTTCTTTGGACCAGGACCTCAGGGTGGTCTCCGTCAGCCGTTCCTTCTATGAATTCTTCAAGGTCAAGCCCGAAGAGACCGTCGGGCAGCTTATCTACGACCTGGGCAACAAACAATGGGACATCCCCAAGCTGCGGGAGCTGCTGGAAACGATCCTTCCCCAACAGACAACCCTTGAAAACTATGAGGTGGAACACGATTTTGCCGGCATCGGCCATCGCATCATGCTTCTCAATGCCCGGCAAATCCAACGGGGGATGGGCATGGAACGGATCATCCTCCTGGCCATCGAGGACATCACCGAGCGCAAGGAGGCGGAGGAGGTTATCCAGATGCTGAACGCCGACCTGGAACAGCGGGCGGAAGCCTTGGAGGACGCAGTCAAAGAGCTGGAGGCCTTTTCCTATTCGGTAGCGCACGACCTTCGCGCCCCCCTGCGAGCCATCGATGGTTTTTCCCGGCTGCTCGTAACTTCGACTGCCGGGCATCTGGACAGCGAACAGGAGCGCCTGCTGCAGGTGATCCAATCGAACGCCCAAAAAATGGGGCAATTGATTTCGGACCTCTTGGCGTTTTCTCGCATGGGGCGGCAGGAACTGCGGAAATCAAATGTAAACATGGAACAGTTGGCGCAGGCAGTGTTTGCTGAATTACGCGCGGCCAATCCTGATCGGTCCCTGGAAATATTGATGGAGGCAATCCCTCCGGCTTTGGGCGACCCGTCGATGCTGCGCCAGGTCTGGTTCAACCTGCTCTCCAACGCTGTCAAGTTCACCCGGGGTCGTGATCCGGCCCGGATCGAAATCAGCAGCCAGACGGAAGGCGGAATGAACCTCTATTCAGTCAAAGACAACGGCGTCGGTTTCGACATGCATTACACTGAAAAGCTGTTCGGCGTCTTCCAGCGTCTGCACTCTACCCGGGAATTTGAAGGGACCGGAGTGGGGTTGGCCCTCGTGCAACGCGTGATCCACCGCCTGGGCGGCAAGGTCCAGGCGGATGGAATAGTAGGCGAAGGCGCCACCTTTACCTTCACCTTGCCGAAAGGAGAATGAATTGGAGCAGTATGATGCGGTAGAGATCCTGCTGGTAGAGGACAACCCCACAGACGCAGAGCTGACCTTGGGTGCCCTGACAAGGAATAAGCTGGCCAACCGGATCCAGGTGGTTGAGGACGGAGCGGAAGCGCTGGATTTCCTCTTTGCCAGAGGCAGGTATGCCCAGCGGGATGCGAAAGCCCTGCCGAAAGTGGTGCTCTTGGATTTAAAGCTGCCCAAGGTCAGCGGTTTGGAAGTGCTGCGTGTGATCAAGTCCGACGACCGCACCAAGCAGGTGCCGGTGGTGGTGCTGACCTCCTCCCAGGAGGAACGGGACATCGTGGAGAGCTACCATCTGGGTGCCAACAGTTACATCACCAAACCGGTGGACTTCGACAGTTTCGTCAAGTCCATCTCCGAACTGGGCCTGTATTGGCTGGTGTTGAACAAGCTGCCCCGCTAGCAGCACTGGAAGCGATTGGTTCGAAAGAGAAGTCATGGGTGAAATACTGCGGATCCTGATGTTGGAGGACGTTCCCTCCGACGCGGAATTGATCGAGATAGAGATGCGCCAGGCTGGTATCCGCTTCACTGCGTTGCGGGTGGAGACGGAGCCGGAGTTTCGGCGGGCCTTGGTGGACTTCCAGCCAGACCTGATCCTGGCTGACTACTCCCTGCCGTCATTCAACGCCCTGGAAGCCTTGCGCATCCTTAACCAGCAGTCGCTGGTGGTCCCCTTCCTCCTGGTTACGGGGAGCCAATCGGAGGAGATTGTCGCCCAGGTGATGAAAGAGGGCGCAGAGGATTTTCTCTTGAAATCCAGTTTGATGCGATTGCCCTCGGCCGCGCGCAACGCCTTGGAGAGGAGGATGGCTCAGCAGGCAAAAATCCAGGCGGAGGAAGCTTTGCGCCAAAGCGAAGAGAGGTTGCAACGGGCGATCAACGCGACCCAGGACGGCATTTGGGAATGGGATATTCAAACCAATCAGGAATTTGTTTCTCCCCGTTGGTGCGAGATCCTCGGATATTCCTTCGATGATCCGGAATTGCCCCACACCTATGAGGTCTGGGCATCCCGGATCCACCCTGATGACTACGATCGCGTGATCGAGGTTGAGAAAAGTCATCTCGAGAAGGGCAGCAAATATGACGTGGACTACCGGCATCGCCACAAATCGGGGGAATACCGCTGGCAGAACTCCAGGGGACAGGCGGTTCTGGATGAGCAAGGCAAGCCGATTAAAATGGTAGGATGCATCTCCGATATCACCGAGCGCAAGCAACTGGAACAAACCATGGAGAAAGCACGCGCTGAATTCCTTTTCGCCGTCAGTCATGAACTGAAGACTCCTCTGCTCGTGATGGGAACTGCACAACAAATGATTGAGTCTTTGCCGGAGGAACGGCAATCAATCCAATTCCGCGATTATAGCGATATCTGGCGGCGCAACATGATGCGGCTGCGCTTCATCATCGAAAACCTGGTGGACAGCCAACGTCCGGCCGGGATGGGACTTAAACTGGAGAGGCGACCGGCAAACCTGATGGAACTAGCCCGGGAGATTGTCGATGAACTGGAGCCAATAGCCTCCACACGCTCCGTTCAGCTTCGTATCCAGGGAGGATCGCTGCCGCTCGCAGCGGTGGATCGCAACGCCATCCAGCGACTCCTGGAGAACCTGCTCATCAACGCCATCAAGTTTAGTCGCCCCGGGAGCCAGGTGGAGATCCGGCTGCGGACTGAGGGTGGTATGATCTGCCTGGAGGTTTGCGACTTCGGAATGGGCATCGATCCCCAGGTCCGGCCTTTTCTGTTCCAGCCCTTCTATCGCTCTCCGGAAGCTTTGAAGGCTGGCGTGCAGGGCACTGGCCTGGGCCTTTATGTCTCCAAGATGATCGCTGCAGCTCACGGTGGTTCCATTCAATTGGAAAGCGAGCTTGGCAAAGGCACTACCGTTACGGTCTTATTACCGATTCAAGCTCCGGCTTCCTAGACCTAACCCAGCGAAACCGCGAGTTTTCCTGCAATTCTTTGTTCATTGGCCTTCCGTTGTTATGGGTGCAGACGAGGTTTCTGATGCGACTGACGATCGATGGAACATGGTTAAAAGGGGTTTTGTAGCTCACTGCGCTGCCACACTTTGATCGATTGGGCAATTTTATCCCTGGAACAGGATCCTTCAAGGGCATTGAATGGTAAAAATGATAGTCGAAAGTGAAATGTAGCGTGTAGAATAAACCGTGTTGTGGCAATGGTCGCCTAGTGTCATCGCAGAATTAGCAGCTTCAGTTATCTTGCTAGTACTGGCAATTTACCTCCCCTGGCGGGATTTCAACCGTCAAGCAAGACTCACCGGGGTAACACTTCTCTTGGTTTGTACCCTTTGGATGCTGTCGCACGCTCTTGAAATTGGACTTCCAGTGGTTTCATACAAAGAAACTCTCGTGGGAATACAGCTTGTCCTGGGAATGATCGCCATACCGTTCTGGTTACTCTACATTCTGCACTACCTTGGGCCTAGAAAACTGCTTACCTGGCGTGCTTACATTCTGTTCTGCATCATGCCACTGATTGCTATATTCGCTCTTTCCACCAATCATTTCCTTTCACTGATGTGGACGGGGATTGGGTTAGATAGCCAAAATCCCTATCTGCCGCTGCAACCTGCTTATGGCATTATCTATTGGATCTGCATGGTTTACACAGCCATCCTGACTTTTACAGGCAGCTTCTTCATTTTCCAGAATGTTATCCGCCGGCGCCATAGCTACAGCCGGGAATCGACATACTTGCTAGCCGCTGCAGTTATTCCCCTCTTGACAGCTTTTGTTGAAGTGACGGGCCTTCTCTCATCCTTAAAGCTCCCTGTGGGATTGACACCGTGGGCAGCCTGCTTTGGAGCGATCATACTGAGATTGAGCCTACCTCGATTCCGTCTAGAGCAAGTCATACCAATCGCACGAGATATCATATTTGAACGCATTGGAGACTGCATATTGGTGCTTGATATGCAGAACCGTGTCATAGACTTGAACCCGGCAGCAGAGCAACTGTTTGGTTGCAGAATTTCAGATGTCCTTGGACTTTCCATCGAACGGATATGGCCTGATCAGTCACCTCCGATGATGTTGTTCAGTAATTTGGCCAAAGCAGGCGAGGAGCTGGTCGTAGAACGGGATGGCGAACAGCGAACTTATGATCTCCGAATCTCTCCCATTGCTGATTCCAGCGGCTTCCCAAACAATCAAGTAGTTTCACTTTCGGACATCACCGAGCGAAAACGGGCCGAGGCCGCGATGCGGGAGAGCGAGGATCGATTCAAGTATATCTTCGAGGCAGCCAATGTGGGAAAGTCGATTACCCTGCCCGCCGGTGAGATGTATCCAAACAAGGCTTTTTGCCAGATGCTGGGTTACTCTCAGGAGGAGTTGAAGGGGATAACCTGGCAGGAGCTAACCGCTCCTGACGAGGTGGAGGAGATTGAGCTCCTGCTTGAACCCATGCAAAAAGGCGAAAAGGATGCAGCCCGCTTCAATAAGAAGTACATCCACAAGGATGGCTCGTCGATTTGGGCGGACGTCAGCATTACCATCCGGCGGAACCCGGACGGAACGCCTCGCCACTTCATTACCACCACTATCGACATCACCGAGCGCAAGCAATTGGAGCAAGCCGTGGAGAAGGCTCGCGCTGACTTTCTCTTCGCCGTCTCTCACGAGCTGAAGACTCCGCTGCACGTGTTAGGCGCCACCCAGGAAATGATCGAGTCTCTGCCGGAAGAGCGGCAATTGGCCAGATTCCGCCAGTACGGCGACCTCTGGCAGCGCAACCTGATGCGGCTTCGCTTCATCATTGAAAACCTGGTGGACAGCCAACGCCCGACCGGGATGGGATTCAAGCTGGAGAAGCAACGGGTCAGCCTGGCCGACCTGGCCTTGGAGGTTATCGATGAGCTGGAGCCGTTAGCGGCCACGCGCTCCGTGCAGCTCCGTTTCCAGGGAGAATCGTTGCCGCCCTTGGCGCTAGATCGCAACGCCATCCAGCGGCTGCTGGAAAACCTGCTGACCAATGCCATCAAGTTCAGCCACCTGGGAGGACAAGTGGAGATCCGCTTGCGCCTCCAGGAGGAAACGGTCCGCCTGGACATTGCCGACTCCGGCATCGGCATCGATCCGCACATCAAGCCGTTCCTCTTCCAGCCCTTCTACCGCTCTCCGGAAGCAGTGAAAGCAGGAGTTCAAGGCACTGGCTTGGGCCTCTACGTCTCCAAGTCGATCGCCGAGGCTCATGGCGGAACTATCTCCTTGGATAGCGAACCGGGAAAGGGCGCCACCGTCACGGTCAGGTTACCCCTCTGACGATTCGTCGATCTAAGAAAAGACGATGAACAGACCCATCGATCAGAAAATCCCAGATAACTCATCATCCGGCTTCAGCAATACGAAGCGAACCCGGCAGACGATCGTCATTGTCTTCCTTTTTCTGGTTTTCACGTCCGGTCTTTATCTCACCAGCCTATATAGCTACCTGCTTTTCCACAGCCTGGCGGAGATGGTCTCCATCGCCATCTCTTTAGCGATCTTCCTGTTGGTGTGGAACGCTCGTTCTTATCTGGACAACCATTATCTGCTTTTCTTGGGTATCGGAATGCTTTTCGTAGTTATTGTCACCATCGTGCATACCCTGGCGTACAAGGGTATGGGCGTTTTTATCGGCTTCGATTCCAACTTGCCCACTTCATTATGGATCATCTCCCGCTACATGATGGCTCTGACCTTCCTGGCGGCACTCGCGTTCGTGTACCGGAAGTTGCAACCAGCTTGGGCGTTCCTTGGCTACTCAGTGATCTCCACTCTATTGCTCCTGGCTATCTTCGTCTGGCCCGTGTTCCCGGTTTGCTATGTGGAAGGGAGCGGCCTGACCTCATTTAAAGTAATCAGTGAGTACGTCATCTCCGCGCTTTTCTTACTGAGCTTGGCAGGGCTATGGCGGGTTCGAAAAGCGTTTCCATCCAATACTGTGCGCCTGTTGGCGGGAGCCCTACTGATCTCAGTGCTTTCCGAGCTGGCTTTCACCCTATATGTGGGTGTGTACGGCATCTTCAATCTGATCGGCCATTTGTTACTTGTCTTTTCCTGCCTGCTGATTTACCAGGCCGTGGTGGTTACTGGCATGAGAGCGCCTTACGCGCTGATCTATCGCAACCTGACCCAGAGCGAGGAACAATACCGTTCTCTCTTCGAATATATGTTGGAAGGGTTCTCTTATTGCCGTCTGGTTATGGAGAACGGTCAGGCACGGGACTGGATTTACCTGACCGTCAACCAGGCTTTCGAGCGATTGACCGGTTTGGTGGGAGCGGCGGGGAAGCGAGCCAGCAACGTTATCCCCGGAGTCCAGGAGGCTGACCCGGAGTTGCTTCGCATTTATTCCCGCGTCGCCTTGGGCGGTAAGCCTGAACATTTCGAGATGTTCGTTCAATCGCTGCAAATGTGGTTCGCCGTCTCTGTTTATAGCCCGAAGCGGGAGTACTTCGTAACTGTTTTTGACGTCATCACCGAACGCAAGCGAATTGAGGATCGAAGCAAGCTCAATGAGAGTCGCCTGCAAGAGTTGCTTAACCTCCATCGATTGGAAGACAGAATGGAGAGTTCGGTTCTGGAGTACGCTCTGGATGCTGTTTTACGATTGCTTCAGAGCCAGTTTGCCTATATCGGTTTTGTGGACGGGGATCAATCCGCGATGACGATTCACGCTTGGTCAAAGGGTGTGATGGATCGGTGTGCTGTGCGGGGCGCGCCGATGCATTTCACCATCGCCGATGCAGGGCTCTCTGGGGAAGTGATTCGGCGAGGGCAGCCCATCGTCATCAACGACTATGAGAGCAGCAACGAAAAGAAGAGCGGATTTCCTGAAGGGCATGTCCCCATTCGGAATTTCCTCAGCGTACCGATTTATCTCGCTGGGAAAATCGTAGCCATCTCTGCGGTGGCCAATAAACCGGGTCCCTATGATGAGACGGATATCAATGCCCTATCCGTATTGCTGCATGAGATGTGGGAACTCCTGGAACGGCAGAGGGCGGAGAAGGTTCTACGGAAAAGCGAAGAGCAGCTGAAGCTGGCTGTGGAAGGTTCCGGCGTAGGTCTATGGGACTGGCGGGTGCAAACCGGTGAACTGGTGTACTCCGAGCGATTGGCGCAAATTGGGGGTTACACGCTGGAGGACCTTGCTCCGATCACCGAGGAGACCTGGAGCAGGCTGGTTCACATCGAGGATCTGCAGCGTTCTAAAGGGCTACTGGCGAAGCATTTTACCGGACAGCTGCCGGCTTACCAGTGCGAAGTGCGGATGCGGCACAAGGATGGCCATTGGGTATGGGTGCTGGACCAGGGCAAGGTGATGGAGTGGAACCCGGAACACCAGCCGGTTCGCATGACCGGCACCTGTCTGGACATATCCGACCGGAAGCAAGCGGAGGAGAAACTGGAAAAAGCTCGCGCCGATTTCCTTTTTGGGGTTTCCCACGAGCTGAAAACTCCACTTTTCGTGATGCGGGAAGGCCTGGCCATGCTGGAACAATCCGCTCAGCGGGAGCGTGTTGAGAAGCTGCCGTACTTCATCGAGACCTGGCAGCGGAACCTCCACCGCCTGCAGCACCTGATCGACAACCTGCTGGATAGCCAGCGCTCAGCCAATAAAGGCTTCACGCTATCGTTGCAGCCGACCAATCTGGTCGAGTTACTGCAGGATCTCCTCCAAGAACAGGAAATCCCGGCGAGGCAAAAGGGAATCCACTTCCGCCTGGAAACAGACCCCCTCCCCCTGATGTCGCTTGATCAGGAGGCGGTACATCGAATGTTGGAGAACCTCCTCAGCAATGCCATCAAGTTCTCCCCGTCGGGTGGCGAAGTGTCCATCCTCATGAAACGGGAGGCGGAGGCGGTGCGATTATCTATTACCGACCACGGAATGGGCATTCCTCGCTCCCAGCAAGCCGATCTGTTTCAACCGTTCCGCCGCGCCCGCGCTGCTGATGAAGCCATGATCCCGGGGACCGGTCTGGGGCTCTACGTTTCCAAGTCGATTGCCGAGGCTCATGGCGGCGCCATCTTTTTGGAGAGCGAGCCAGGAAAAGGCGCCACCGTCACGGTACGATTACCGCTGGTTGCGAAAATAGGCCACTTCCTCTAAGGTCTCCGGTATGGAACCGGTAGAACCCAAGCCGAAAACTTGGTCGGGCATGCGCGATTTCTTCATCGTCTGGATCGGCCAGTTCTTCTCCCTTTTCGGCTCCAACATGACTCGCTTCGCCTTGACCATCTGGGCGTACCAGATCACCGGTCAAGCTACTTCTCTGGCGATGATGGCCTTCTTCACCTTCGGGCCCGAAGTGTTCATGAGTCCGATCGCCGGCGCCTTGGTGGACCGCTGGAACCGAAAGCTGACCATGGCTCTTTCCGACATCGCCATCGGCGTGACAACTATAGTTATTTTGATCCTTTTCTTAACTGGCAACCTACAAATCTGGCATCTCTACTTGTTAGGCGCCATCGCCGGCATTTTTACTTCTTTCCAATGGCCCGCCTATTCCGCGGCAATCACCCTGATGGTGCCCAAGCACAACTACGCCCGCGCCTCGGCCATGATCTCATTAGCAGAATCCAGCTCCGGCATTCTCTCTCCGATTTTTGCCGCCGCCTTGATCGGTCTGGTGGGGATCGCATCGATCTTCGTCATCGACCTGGCAACCTTGGCCATCGCCCTTGGCGCCCTTTGGCTGGCTCGGATCCCAAAACCTCCCCGCTCGGAGGCAGGAAGGGAAGGAGCCGGCAGCTTGTGGAAAGAATCCCTGTTCGGTTTTCGTTACATCTTCAGCAAACCGAGCTTGCTGGGCTTGCAACTGATCTTTCTCTTCGGCAATATGTTTTCCAACCTGGCTTGGATCGTCTTCACGCCGATGGTGCTGGCTCAAACAGGCAATAATGTCACAATCTTGGGCGCAGTGGAATCGGCTGGCGGAATCGGCGGGGTGATTGGCGGGGTAGCTCTCAGCATTTGGGGCGGTTTCAAGCGCAAGACGGATGGCGTATTTCTGGGTTGGGCCGTACCGGCTCTGATTGCCGGCGCCTTGATCGGATTGGGACGCAGCCCGCTTCTGTGGGGCGCTGGCGTTTTCCTCGGCGCTATGCTGGGTCCAGTGGTGAATGCCTCCAACCAGGCGATCTGGCAATCCAAGGTGCCGCCAGACATCCAGGGAAGGGTCTTCTCCGTTCGCCGCCTGATCGCCCAAGTGGTTGCGCCTATCTCCCTGCTGATGGCGGGTCCATTGGCGGACAAGGTTTTCGAGCCGGCCATGGCAACACCGGACAGTTCGCTGGGCAGCATCCTGGGCTCCTTCTTTGGCACCGGACCAGGAACCGGAATGGCGGTGATGCTGTTCTTTTTCAGCATGTTAGTAGTGATTGTGGGCTTGTCCGGCTACCTTTTCCCGGTGATACGCGATGTAGAAAAGATCATCCCCGACTACGATATGGTCCCGGTTGTGGATAGAAAAGGGGACTGATTTATTTTTGATGGGGCTTCCCTTGGTGCCATGGCGCTGAGGCAGCTTAGAGAGGTTGCCAGTCCGAAGCGCAAGGGTTGACCTGTCCGCTGTGGATTTTGGGGACAGCCACTGCTCTCAAAAGTCGGATGGACAGGGTCTCCTGTCATGGTGTCGTAGATAGGAGCAGAGAGCCGTTAGTTTTTCCCGCTCTGCTGGCTCGGAAGGGTTCGCCAGCTCCGTTATCATCAGATTCTGGGAGAGCTGGAAATGATCGCGGGTGAAAAGTAGAGCTCCTCGCGTGAGGTCGAAGAGGATCGCCTTCCAATGCTATGATCATGGAGTGGTTGACAAGAGAGACGGAATCTCAGGGAGATACGCTGTTCTCTCCCGGGATCCTGGTCCTCGCCAAGACCAAATCAAGCTTGCATCCTGAGAGGATGGGAAAAGAGAACAGCAGTGCGTGAGTTCCGGTTTATCTTGGGAGACGAGTGCTGCTTGTCTTCCTGGCTTTATTGGTAGCGACGGGGGCCCTTCTCGGGGCGCCGGCGGCCACCCACACCCTGGCGGAAAGCCCCCTCTCGGCAGCCAGGAAGTATCCGCAACCCCAGCCGATTCCTCCGCAGCGGAGGGGCCGATCCTTGATCCTTCCGGGCACTCAGCGTTCTTGCAAGGGGGGAGCGGCGCCAGCGCCTGGACCGAAACAAATACCGTAGCAGGCGCTACTACCCCCACCGCACGCGTTTACCACGCCATGACTAAAACCCCCTCGGGGGTGCTCCTCTTCGGAGGTAACGGCACCAGCGTTCTTGGCGACACCTGGCTGTTCAACACCGCCACTGGCACCTGGGGTCTACTCACCAATACCGTCACTGCACCGTCCGCGCGTACATACCATGCCATGGCCGCCACCCCCTCGGGGGATGTGCTCCTCTTTGGGGGATCGCCCGACGAGGGCATTACCTGCTACAACGACACCTGGCTTTATCGCCAAGCAACACAGCCTCCCCCGGCCCCCATGCCCGGCATGAGCCCCTGGGCGTTGGGTCTTCTCTCCATTGCCCTCCTCGGCGCGGGTGGCTGGTGGTTCTCCCGCAGGAGACGCCTGGCCTGAAAAGCGCCTCCTCGCGAGCGCGCGACCGCTGCAAAGCTGTTCTTCAAACACACTAACTATCGACAAGGCGTCCCGTTGGGGACGCCTTGTCCCTTTTATCCGCTGGTTCTCAGACTGGCTTGAACGCCCGCACCTGAATACTGGTGGCAAAAACCTCTAATTCCCCTGCATTGAGCTGCTGGTCGAAGGCCTGCAATTCTTCAACGGTTGCCGGCTGGCGAGGTTCCGCCTCGCGATCGCAGCAGCAGGATGATTCCTCGCGGGACCGCTTGGCTCCGGCTGGCTGCTCGCCCAGAATTTCTACCCGCTGGAAACCGGCCTCGCCGATGGCAGATAAGTATTCCTCTTTGGATACCGCTCCCGCCAAACAGGAGACGTAGGCATCGGAGGAATCCTTCACTGATGCGGGCAGCTCGCCCACCAGGACGATGTCCGAGACCATCAACCGGCCTCCCGGCTTCAGCGCGCGAAAGGCTTCACGAAAGACGCGGGGCTTGTCGGGGGAGAGGTTGATGACGCAGTTGGAAATCACTGTGTCGACCGATGCGTCAGCTACCGGCAGGTTCTCGATCTCCCCCAAACGGAACTCTACATTCCGATACCCGTGGCTTCGGGCGGTAGCCCGAGCCTGGTCGATCATCGGGGGGGTCATGTCCACTCCAATTACCTTACCCCCCTCGCCTACAGCGGATGAGGCCAGGAAGCAGTCGATCCCGCCGCCTGAACCAAGATCCAGCACTACCTCTCCTTTGGAGAGGCCAGCAAGAGCGGTGGGGTTTCCGCATCCCAGCCCGAGATTGGCTTCCTGCGGGATCGTGCCCAACTCTTCCTCGCTGTAACCCATCCGCTTGCTTGCCGCAGTCTCTAAAGAGGGTGCTTCACTTTTTCCGCAGCCGCAACCACATGATCCCCTGGAAGCTACCGCAGCGTAAGCTTCCCGCACAACTGTGTGAATGTCGCTTTTTTCCATTTCTTTATCCCTTTCCTTTGCTAGATTCGGAACCTCTCATCAGGGGTTCCAACAATGCTTTTATTGTTTCCGCCAGTTGATTCGCCGGCGTCAGACACAAGGCGACAACTTTTCCCTCCCGTTCCCAGGTGGTGATGGCCAGCTTATCGCCGGGCGAGATCCCCGCGGCTTCACGCAGTTCTTTCGGCAAAACCATCTGACCCTTGGCGTCCACACTGACAATAGCAACGACCTTGCAGCAAGGACTGGCGTCTTCCGCTGCTGGGCAACAGCCCGTTTCCTTTTCGATTGATTCCATCTTGCTCCTTCCTAATGATTGATAAATCAGAAAAAATAGATAATACAGAATAGACTGAATGTCAAGAATAGTAAGAAGTAGACAGATAGGTGAAAGAGGATGGACGGGATCATTGGAGATAATTGGGTGTCAATGATGAAGACAAGCTGGCACTGGAAAAGCCGGCTGCTCCATCAGGCTTTGGTTTTCACCGCGGATCACATTCTAGGGTGTTGCCTGCTTTCCGATGACCTTGTCTGCCTGAGCCAGTAGATCCCCGGGGATGTTCACGTTGAATTCCCCGGCGGCATCCAAATTGAAGAGCAGGAGGGTTTTACTTACCAGCTCGATCGGTAGATCCCCGGGCGAGATCCCGGCCAGTACCTTCATGACCAGGCGGGTCATATCCCTTCCCCCCTGGTCGTAGTCGCGCGCGCGAGCAGCGATCGCTCCTTTTGTCACTGGGTCTGTCTGAAGAGCAAAAATTGGCGTGTGGCTGGTGCGCGCTGCGTTGAGGATGCTGACAATTGATCCGCTGGTGAGGTTATCGACGATCTGAACGATGGCGTCCAGCCCTTGCGCAGTTAGCGCCATGGCTGCATCGGCTACATCTGAGGAGGAATTGACCGGTACTGTAATCAGCTCGATGCCGGCGTTCTGCGAGGTCCGTTGAAATTCCTCAATGGTGGCTACCGCGTTGATCTCCCCGGGACAGAAGAGGGTTCCGATCCGGCGCAAACGTGGAAACAAATGGAGGAGCATATCGATGGTGCCATCGAAATCCGGAGCCACACTAATCCCGGTGATATCCGACCGATGTTGCTGGAAGGATTCTCCCACCCCGGTGATCAGCGGGTAGGCGACGTTGCCGAAAACCATCGGGATCCCTTGAATTCGCTGCAATGCGGTCTGGAGAGCAGGCGTTCCTGAAGTAAGGAGGAGGTCGGGAGGATTCTGTCGTACTTCGTCGAGGATTTGGGCGAGCGTCCCCAGGTCGGCCTGGGCGTTGAACAGTTGCAGCGAAAAGTCCTTTCCTTCCGTCCAGCCGGCCTCGACAAAGCCCTCGCGCAGGCCTGCCAGGGTTTGCTCGTTAAGGGGATTGTCACTGTAGGCAACGTAGGCCAACCGGGCATACGGGGAGGGCGCCGAGGCGGGATTGGGACGATCGGAAAGGAGCAGCGCAGCAGCCATCAGAATTAGCAATAGAAACCCCAAAGCCAAGCCCTGAAAAGCCCCGAAAGGATTGCGGGGAGAATGGCCTGCTGGAATGGCCTGGGGAGTGTGGGAGAATAGTCCTGGAACCATCGTATCTCAGTATAGCGGGATTGAGGGGAGTGGGACACGCCTCCATGAAAGCGCGTACTTCGTTACGCTTGCTGCTGGCGAAATTCGGTCGGCTGGGGAAAACCACTAATCCGGGGTTCCTGGCAATTTACCTGGAGCCAGACCAGTCATCCTGGAAAATAGTATTATGTCCCGGATTATTAGTTGGGCAGCAGGGTTGCCCCCAGGTAGGTGATCAAGGCGCGCGTTTCATAGACGGTCATACCGTAGCCGTAGGTATACTTGTCGGCCGTCGCATAGGAATTCGATTCCACTCGCAAGTACAGCTGGTATTGATGTCCGGGTTGCAGGACCGCTTTTTGCTCCAAAGTGACAAAACCGTTGGTGCCATGCTGTTTGTCCCATGTTTTGCCAATGATTGATCCGGCGCCGGTCCATGCCGTGGGGGTGTTCCCCTCCGCGTCCTTCCCGGTGGTGAGATTCCAGATGCCGAGGTTGGCTTGAAGGTTAATCGAGACATCACCGTTCGGTATTTTCCCGATATAGAGGTCAGTTTGGAGGTTGACCCGGAAAATGACTGAAGCGGGAAACAGGCCTTGATAGGTAAAAGGCCTGGAATCCTGCATCACTCCTTTAATCTCCGCGCTGTATACATCGAAAGGCTTGAAGACGGCGTCACACCGGAATTTCACCCCCAGGATTCCTGGGGGAGCAGCCAGCCCGTCGCTCTTGGTGAAACTCATCTGACCGCCCTTACCGCTTTCGGTTGCGGTCATCGTGTTCATTTCTGTACGCCAATAGGGGTTGGGTGTGTTCCACGGGTAGACGAGGGAGAAAGCCTGGGCGCCGCCTGAACGAGCCCAGGCGAACCCGCAGCCGTAGAGGATGGTGCCGGTGGTGGAGAGCTGGTAATCTTCGTTGTAGATATCCACCGAGAAACTGGGAGATAACGGGGCGGGAAGAGCGCTGTCCAGCAGTTGGGTAGTCCAGCCGGGACCTTGGTATTGCGGCGCTGCCGAGCCAAAGTCGGAGAGAAGCAGGAGCCAATCGGTGGAAGGACCAAGGAATTGGCTTTGTGTGGAATCCCAACGGTCGTAGGCAGGACCCTCCGGCACTGCCAGCACCCTGGCCGCTGTCGGCTCCATTCCTGCGCCATTCTCGCTCTTGTAGATCCCGCCCGCACGGGTGCCGGCAAAGAGAATTCGCGGGGAAGCTGGAGCGATCACCAGACAGATCACCTCGTTGTTCGTCCACCCGCTGTTGGCGATGAGCCAGGAAAAGCCGCCATTCGTGCTGCCAAATACTCCGCCTCCCCAGGTGGCAGCGTAGAGGATCTGCGGATGGAGAGGATTGATCGCCAGGGAACGCACATCCCTGCTGGTGAGGCCGCTGGAAGCGGAACTCCAATGGGCTCCCCCATCGGTGCTCTTGAAGACCCCGTCGTCGGTGCCGGCGTAGAGTACCTGGGAATTGCCAGGGTCAATGATCAGGGAATACACAGTGTTGTTCGTCAGCCCGGTGGAGGAAGGAGCCCAGCTTTCCCCACCATTGCTGCTCTTAAAAACCCCGCCGCCCAAGGTGCCGGCATAGAGGGTCTGAGGGTTGGAGGGGTCGATGTCCAGGCACATCACAATGTTGTTCGTCAGCCCGGTGGAGGAAGGAGCCCAGCTTTCCCCGCCATTGCTGCTCTTAAAAACCCCGTCGTAGGTGCCAGTGTAGAGCACCTGGGAATTGCCCGGGTCAATGATCAGGGAATACACAAGGCTGTTCGTCAATCCGGTGGAGGACGAGGTCCAGTCCCCCCCGCCATTGCTGCTCTTAAAAACCCCGCCGCCAAAGGTGCCGGCAAAGAGTGTCTGGGGGTTGTAGGGATCGATGGCCTGGCACATCACAGCGCTATTCGTCAGCCCGCTGGAGGACCCGCTCCAGCTGGTTCCACCGTTGCTGCTTTTGAACACCCCGCCGCCCAAGGTGCCGGCATAGAGGATTTGGGGGTTGGAGGGATCGATGACCAGAGAATACACAGCGTTGTTTGTCAACCCGCTGGATGTGGCGCTCCAGTTAGTGGACAGCCTGGAGGGATTGGCCAGGTTAACCAGGGGTGTCGGGTTGCTGGTCGGTTTCAGGGCATCCATCGTGGTGAGAACTGCCGATCGCACCCCATAGGTCGCCTCGTCGCGGGTTTGGATGGCGAAGAACTGAGCCCGGGAAAACACGTCCTGCCCGCCCAGGAAGAGGGGATCCTTCGCGTTGGTGGTAGTGAGGTTGGCGCTGTAGGCCACGAGGCGGGTGGCTCCGATCAGGAAGCGATCCACCTCGGCGCTCAGATTGGGCGCGTAGGAGTCGTTCAAATATTCCGTGGCGTCCTGGCCGGTGGGATCCCGCTGGTTGAGGGCTTCGGTGTAGATCTGGATGCCGCGGTACTCGTAGAAGAGCAGCCCTGCGAAGTACGACTCGTAGGCCAGGTAGTAGTCCATCAGGCGTTGTGGCTGGAAGGTCCAGGTGGCGGTGTTGGTGAGGATGTTGGCGGATAGCCAGGAATCGAGCAAGCCGTCCGAACCTCCCGGAGGGATGATAGCCAGGTGGATCCCGTTGATGCAGTTGGGGATGTCCCAGGCTCCAGTGACGTTGTTGCAGAACTGGTTGACCTTGTCCTGAATGCCCGGGGTGGTGGGGGTCTTTCCCTGGGTGAAGTAGGCCAGACCTTCCGGGGCGACGGTATTGTAATGGGTATCGATAGTGTTGACGTAGCCCTTCACCTGGGCGTTGAGGATGGTGTCGATGATCTTGGCCTGCATCTGCTTCAGTTGGGCGAAGAGCTGGGTGAAGTCGGCTTCGATGCGGGCGAGGGAGGCCTGGATGTCCTGGAGTTGACCCTCCATCTGGTCCAGGCGTGTCAAGACATCGGCGCTTTGCCCCTTGTTGCCTGTCAATAAGCTCATCACCCAGCCACAGGCTTTCTTCTCGGTCCAGCTTTTTGCCCCCTGCTTCACCCCCTCGTAGGCAGCCTTCAGCAATTTGGAGGCGATTGCAGTGCCAATCCCGGTTGGCTCGAAGATCAGGTTTGCGGCTGCTGGTCCTTCCCCTCCCGGAAGAGGGGAGTTCAGCTTGACCCAGTAGCCGTAGCCGGGCTGGAATTTGCCCAATTCGGTTTTCACCGAGAAGTAGCGGTCCTCCCGCCAACTGTAGATATCGGCGGAGAGGATGCCACTGTCGAAGGCTTGCTGGAGGGAGTAGGTCTGTCCTCCCCACTCCACCTTGGCCTTGGCGGCGTCATCCCAGCTGATCTCCCCCAGGAAAGGATAGCCGACCAGATTCCAGCCTTCATAGAGGGCGCGGAGATGCCGGATAGGGATGGATGTCCCTTGCAGCGTGAGGTTGACAGCTTCCGGCACCCGTAACCAATAACCTACCCCGGGCTGGAGGGAGATCTGGGTATAGGGGTGGTAGGTATGTTCGATCGAATCGTACTCTACCAGGTACCAGGGCTTGGGCAGGTCAGCAAAGACTACCAGGGGCGAGGGGTCGGTCACGAAGGGGAGCGAGATCAGGTTCCAGCCGGCAATCAGGTGGAACTGATGAAGGGCTGGTTCTGGCGGCGGATAGGTAGTAGCAAGGTCATCGCTGTCCTGCGCGATAACCGTCAGAGGGCCGAGGGAAAACGTGAGTACACAAAGCACCAAAGCAACAACCAAGCGCCGCTTCCATATTTCCTGCACCATTTCGTTACCTCCAAAGAAATCAACTACTCGAACGCAGTGACGAGACACGCCACTCAGTACCATCCATAGTATAGACTCGTGGCAAGAGGAAAAATGAAGGGTTGATACTAATTATTGAAAATTATTGAGAGCAAAGTACTATCGAATCAGGCAACTGGTGGAACGATTGCCCAATGATGAATGGATAGATACCATCGAGACAACAGCAAATCAACCGATGGAACTTACTCATGCGCAAAGGAGAGAAGAGAATGTCCTATCCACAGTACAGTTTCGAGATCGAGGTCTTTGAGGCGGAACACTCCGTCTGCCATCAAAAGGGGGAGAAGTTTCATTTTCCTGACGAGATGGGCCAATTGTGCCCATGGTTGTTGGACAGCATCAGCGGGATGCTCCGCGTACTCGAATGCGGAGGAACTCTGCCTTGGATGTACGCAGGCACTCCTTACCAGAAGCGAATCGACCCCGAGGGTGTTACGACTGAGTTCGTGCGTTGTCCCGACCCAACCACTGCCGGCATAGTGGTTAAGATCACCCGTACCAGATTGCCTGAGGAAGCGTGAACTCAACGAAGAACCCCCCAGCCCTGTTTCAGGGCTGGGGGGTTCTTCGGATCTCTTTTCTTTTTTGTCCTTATCCCTGCTGCGGGTGAGCGATGAGGGAGAAGTAAAGGGAAGGATCAAAGGAAGCGGCTCTCTCCTTCGGTAAGGAGTTGGTTTTCAGGCTGCGCATCCGGCGTTCTGCCGCCAGGTCATTCTTCATCTGCTCGGCACGCTGGCCAAGGGTGGCTGCCAGGGCGGCGCTGGGGATCATTCCTTCCATCATCATTCCGTTCATCTTGCTCTCCTCTGTTCGATTTTTCTTTCTGGAGACATCATGTCACAGAGAAGAGGCATATATCAAAACATTGATAAGTTCTGCCAAATAAATCTTCATAATCCTGCAATGAAGCCATCTTCAGTTATTTCATATCGCATAATTCTGTCAAGTATTCCCCCCTAGTGGAATAGAGTCAGAGAGGGGCGATCCAAGGCTATGATCGCCGCTACTGAAGCAGAACACCTATTTAGGCAGTGATCCGCAATGACATCGAGAGGAAGGTGGAAGACAGGAGAGCAACTCCAAGTGTCCGGCTAGCTGAGCAAGGCGCGCAGGCTTTCGATTCGTCAGGGAGTTGACGAGGGATCGCCAACGTTTGTGGTAGAAAGGGGGATCTCAAGTGAAGGCAACCGAGCTGTTTCTTGAATGGCATACAGCAAGCCCGGCAATTTTTCCACCAAGAGAGAGGGGAGCATCTCGTTGGTGATGAGGTAGCCCTCCCCGATCTCCATTGTGAAGGCGTAAGTTCCGAATTCCCCATAGAGATAGTCATCCGAGTTACCTGGAGTGTATCCTGAGGGAAAGTCGAAAGAGACCTCAACCTTGCTTCGATCCGCGATCCCCTCTGCCAATGAAGCGAAGTCCTCGAAATCAGGCACTTGGTCTTCGGTGAAACCCCAGGGAAAGTAGAGCAAGTCGCCGTAGGAGTGCAACGAGACAGAAAGGAAAAACCGGTGAGCGATGGCAAAATCGCGCAACGCCTGCGTTTCCGGCTCGGAGAAAGGGGCTGTTCCTGGATAGCTCGAGTCGCCCAAAGGAGCCCCGGTTCTATCAGCAGTGCCTTCCCACTGGGTGGCGAAATTACGGTTCAGATCAACCCCGTCTCGTGCTGGATCGAAGGGAGGGTCTCCCAGGAGACGGACATTCTTTCGCCAGTCCCCCGCTCGATCAAGATCGCCTTCCCCGCTGAGGACATAGCCGTCTGGGTTGAGGACCGGCACAATCCACACCGCGGTTTGAAGCAATGCCTGGGCTACCAGTTCCTTTTCCCCGGGAGAGGGATTCAGCAAGGCGTTCGCAAGGGCCAGCGCCAGTTCTCCCCCCAACCACTCGCAGCCATGCGTCAAGCCAGCGATCAGTGCCTCTTTTTGAGCAGTTTGACTCCCGACCCCCAAAGCCCAGATCGGCCTTTCTTCGACACTGGTTCCGATTCGCCGCAGACCAAGCGAAAGCGGTTGAGTCGACAACGCCATAAGAATCGCCTCGAATTCAGCCAATGAATGATAGTGATCGAGGGAGATCGCGATCGGGGAGGCTGGGTTAAAAGAAATCGCGGGTTTACCCGGAATGGCGATCCCAGAGGTAGGAGAGGAGGAGGAAGTATACCTTCTCTCCAGAAAGATCGGGGGGCTTTGCGGTGAGATCGCTCCACAGCCTGCCAGGAGAGCCGTGATCGCCACAAGGAGGGGAATGCTCATCCGGGCAAACCTGGCCCATCGGCAAAAGAGAGGATGTTGCAGCTTTTCACGCAGCGCAAGCGCTTCATGTGATTGTCGCATCGGATCTCTATCGTGGATTGTTCCGGCCCTCCAACTGCCGAACCCAGGTGGTGGCGAGGATCCCTTCACGCATTGTCAAACCAACAATCCTGCACCATTCAAGGCGGCCCTTTGGTTCTAGCCGCACCTCCAGCAACTGGCCGCAGTCCTCGGATGTGCTGTCGCCAAAGAGACAATCCCCCAGGCTATAGGCGATGACGGCGCCACGGTATGTTTCCACTCCTTGACAGGTATGGCTGTGGCTTCCCAGGATCAAACTGGCGCCGGCGTCAACGAGCCGGTGCGCCAGCTCGGTTTGGCTGGCCAATGCCTGCGCGCTGCCCTCCTCCCCCCAGTGCAGAAAGACGACAACATGATCCACCCCTTCAGCCTTCGCCTTCTGGACAGCTTCCACCACCGGGTACGTTTCAATCAACGGGATACCTGCTCCTTCCTGAAACCAAAAGGGCCGCCAGACCAGGTCTACTTCAGCAAAGGCCAGGAAGGCAATGCGGATCCCTTCTTTCTCTACCGTCAGGGAAGAGCTGTGAGACGGATCAGCGAACCCTACCGTTTGGATGCCGGCCCGGTCCAATGCTTGGAAGGAATCAAGCAGACCTTCCCATTGATAATCCCAGGAGTGATTGTTGGCCAAGGAGACCAGATCGATGTCCGCTGCTTGCAGCCAGGCCAGGCCGCCGGAATCGCGAAAAGTGTACGGTTTTTGGGGGGCAGGCGTCCCTCGCTGAGTGAGCACGCACTCCAGGTTCCCCACCCGATAGTCCGCCTCTTGGAACAATGGCTGAATCTCATCGAGGGCGCCGCTTGGGACGGAGCGCAACATCAGATCGCCACAGGCGACCAACTGGAGTGAGGGGGGAGGATCCTCGGACCGCTCGCTTGCTCTCAGCATGGAAAGGGAGGAAACGAAGCGGGAACTCGATGAGAGCAGGCTTGTAGAAGGCGGAACCCTTGCTGATGACGGGGAGGGAAACGCGAGGACGGATAACGCCAGAGCGACGACAACCAGAGGCAAACTGATTTGGACGAGGACAGGGAACCTTATCCGATGAAAAATCCTCCATCTCTTGCTTTCCATCGCTCTCATCTCTTTATGCGCATTGATATCCCTTGCAAAACCATTATTCTCAGCGGCCATCTTCCCGTCAAACAATGTGGCGGAATGGCTTGATCATCGAGGCCTTGCCACCCCATTTCCTCATCGAGGAGGCTTGGAAGAAGCCTGTTGGTTCGGAGATAATGTCTGAAAGGAGGTTATTGGTGCAAAGCAAACGGTCCTTGCCAAATGGCAAGAGCCGTTGTGGAGAGTACAGGCAAGAAGAGCGACCTTCTCAGGCCAGCAGATCCCGTTTCATTTGGTCGAACTGTTCCTTGTTGATCTCTCCCTTGGCGTAGCGTTCTTTCAAGATCTGAAGGGCACGGTCGCCCGCATCGCCGTAAGGTTGGCCCATGCCGCCTGCATGCATGCACATCGGCATCGGACCCATCGTTCCGTGTTCATGTCGCCTCATGAGCATGATAATTGCCCAAACCAGCAAGCCTAATATCACGACTCCGCCGATCACCATCCAACCCCATCCCATTCCATGACCCCAACCAAATCCCATCATAGGAGAAGCTCCTTTTCCGCCGAAGATCGGCATCGAAAAACCAGCCACATCTCGACCATTCAGAATGATGCGGCCCATCGTTTCCTGCATTTGATGCACGTACGCGTCGCCCATCACGGCTGTCATGCGCGCTTCCATGGCATCTGCCGCTGCGCTTCCCATCCTCTGGTCCATCCATTGTTCACTAGTCTGTTGGCAATCTGTGGTTGTTGGCACCTGTGCCAAGGCTGGTATCGGTCCCATGACAAAAAACAGAAGCATTACTGCTCCAAGAATTCCGATTCGCATTATTTTCACTTTTGTCACACTTCTTTCTAGTGCTAGAACATCATCAGTGGCTGGAACATTCCCGGAAATCACTCCACCGCACCTTCGGGATGCGAAGCAGCGAAGCTGTCATGACCATCCTGGCGTTCTCTTGCTGCCATCCCCAGGAACTTGGTCAAGAAGAACTCGTGATTCAGACTCCCTAGTATTTTCCTGAATCATTATCCCAGACAAAACAAGAACCCCCCAGCCCTGAAACAGGGCTGGGGGGTTCTTGGGATCTCTTTTCTTTTTTGTCCTTATCCCTGCTGCGGGTGAGCGATGAGGGAGAAGTAAAGGGAAGGATCAAAGGAAGCGGCTCTCTCCTTCGGTAAGGAGTTGGTTTTCAGGCTGCGCATCCGGCGTTCTGCCGCCAGGTCATTCTTCATCTGCTCGGCACGCTGGCCAAGGGTGGCTGCCAGGGCGGCGCTGGGGATCATTCCTTCCATCATCATTCCGTTCATCTTGCTCTCCTCTGTTCGATTTTTCTTTCTGGAGACATCATGTCACAGAGAAGAGGCATATATCAAAGATTTGATAAGTTCTGCCAAAAAAATCTTCATAATCCTGCAATGAAGCCATCTTCAATTACTACGTATCGCAGCATTCTGTCAAGTTACCTCCCCTTCCTTTTTCCGGAATCGTTATTTCACCTTTTTCTCTCAGCCAACCGGGTCAACGGATTGTCGCGTTGTACAGGATGAAGCCCGCCATTCGGCAGGACATGGCCTTCTTCATTGACGACCAGGCAGTGGCGCTGTATCTTCTTTTGGAAAAACTCGCAGACGACGGATCAGGATGAACTGGAAAAATCTTCACAAGATGAACGCAAGGAGAGTGTGCGCATTTCCTTGGGCGATGGAAGGGTTCATCCCTCGACAGTACGCGAGCGGTTCTTGCACCGCTGTTGATGTAAAAGGTGCGTCGGGTTTATCCTGGAAAAGAATCAGGGAGATGAGATGGACAGGAGATGAAGTAGTCGGCATCCAATAAGAGAGAGGAAGATCGCGTGATGGAAAACAAATATGCCAACCCAGCCCCGCTGGGGCTAATGGGTTTCGGGATGACCACTGTCTTGTTAAATATCCACAATGCCGGGTTCTTCCCCATCAGCGCCATGATCCTGGCCATGGGCATCTTCTATGGCGGCATTGCCCAACTTATTGCCGGCATCATGGAATTTCGCCGAGGGAACACCTTCGGAACGACCGCTTTTACCTCCTATGGCCTATTCTGGATTGCGCTTGTGGCCATATGGATCATCCCAGGAATGGGCTTACCCAACGGCGACCAGACACCGAACGCTTTCTTGGCATGGTTTCTATTATTTTGGGGCATCTTTACTTTCTTCATGTGGATCGGCACCTTCGGGAAGAATCGTGCCATTCAGTTCGTTTTCCTCAGCCTGACGGTTCTCTTTCTGCTGCTCGCCATACGGGATTGGAGCGGTTCGGTGCTGGTAGGCCGGATTGCCGGTTTTGAGGGGATCCTCTGCGGTTTGTCGGCTATCTACCTGGCCATGGCAGAAGTAATCAACGAGAGCCGGGGCCGGACGGTGCTCCCAATCGGGGAAAGACGCAGCAAACAGACCAAGTAGAGATAGGAGGTTAGATACTCGTGACTGGAGACTCCTTTTCCTTGGTCCGATGGATCCGCGCAGTCAGTCTTGGCTTCCTTCTTCTGGTGGGTCTTACCGCTTGCAGCGCTGGACCATCGGCAATCCCAGGCACTCCTCCAACGGCCTTGCCAACGTCCTCTTCCCTACTGCCAGCGACTCCCACGCCCGGGATCGTGAAAGGCTTCTCCATCTACTTGACCGACCTGAAGATCAAACCGGAGCAACTCCCACTTCTCAGCCACCTGGAGCTGGAAGTTGAGCCGATCCTCTCCAATGAGGACATCGTCACCTATTCGCAGGCAACCCACGAGATCGTATTGACTCCCTCCGCAGCTGAGCGGATCCAGATGCTTCGACCTCCTACCAGCGGATTGGCTTTTGCGGTGTGCGTGGACGGCCAACCTGTCTATGCCGGCGCTTTCTGGCCCGGGTACTCCTCGCAGAGCTACGACGGAATCACGATCGATCCCATTTTAGTCACCAGGGAGTACCCGGTTGCCCAAATCCGGCTCGGTTACCCGGGACCCGACTTTTTCCAAGGGGAGGATCCTCGATCTGATCCCCGGGTTCTGAAGGCTTTGCAGGAGGATGGCAAGCTGAAATGATTTCTTGCAAGGTCGCTATTGCGTTTCCGATTGCGGTTCCTGCGCCGGTTCTGTCGTAAAGAAGTTCCTAAAATCGCGCTGGGCAAAGAGCGGAAGAAGAGTGAAAACCGGCAGTAGGAAAGCGATAAAAATCAGCAGGCGGAGGGGGATGAATCCAGCCAATACTCCGCCCAAGGCCATGGCAATGGGCACCAAACCCTGAGAGAGGGCGCCTAACAAAGAAAAGACCTTACCCCGCATGTCGGCGGGGACGTTCAATTGCATCACCGTTTGCAGCAGCACATTGACGACAGCGTTGAAAAAACCTCCCAGAAAGGCGACTGTTGCCATGAAGGGAACGTTCAGGAAGACGGGGAAGAGAGCAAAGAGAAAGAAGGAGAGTAGCGCGGAGAAGACAAATAGCCGGTAGCGGAATCCCGCCTTGATGGGGATGGCATAAGTTCCCAGCATGCCGGCCAGTTCCCCTCCGGCCAGGAGAGCCATGGCCACCCCATAATAGGCGGGACCTAGCCCAGGGGTTTGTTGGAAGAGGGGAATAATCGCCACGATCGCTACCGTGGCGAAAAAATTGGCACAAGCAGCAAAAATGATCAGCCATCGGAGGTTGCGCCAATTCCAGACGAAACGATACCCATCTTTCATGTCAGCAAAGAAATGCTGTGGCGAGCCCTGTCGTTTGATCTTGGGGACGCGCACGAAGAGGACGGAAATCGTGGAATAGAGGAAAGAAAGCCCATTGATGAGGAACATCAAGGGACCTCCCAGCAGCGAATAAAGAACCCCTCCGAGGGAATTGCCCAGAATCCCCGAAGCGGCGTAGACCATCGAATAGATTGAGTTGGCTTGCATCAGTTTGCTATGGGGAACCAGGTCCGGCAGTGAAGAACTGATGGCGGGGCTGAAGAAAGCGCCGCAGAGGCCAATGATCACGCCGGCCGCGAAGACCATCCAGATCTGTACCCAGCCCTGGAAGGCCGCCACTGCCACGAAAATGACTGCAATGGCGCGAACCAGATCAGTCAGGACAATCAACCACTTGCGATCGGAGCGGTCCACTACCACCCCGGCAAAGGGGGAGACGAGAACCCGGGGAATGACCGATGCCGCCATCAGAGCGCCCATCAGGGCAGTTGATCCGGTCACGGCCAGGATCCAGAAGCCGAGGGCGATCTCGTACACGACATCCCCGATGCTGGAGATAACCTGTCCCTGCCAAAGAAGCAGGAAATTGCGGTTCCAGAGCCGCCCTTCCTTATTTTCCAAAGCTCGGGGTACTAAGGTAGTTTCTTTCGGAGAGCTCATTTCGTTTTCTTCGTTACGGTTGTTCATCACGGGATTACCTATTTGATCCTTCCAGTCAGGGTTTTGTACTCCGTATCCCTATAGATGGCAAGCGAGTCTGCTGAATATACCTTCGATTGATTTCCAAAACCACTATTCGCTGAGGGCGATGGACGGGATGCCCTCTCTTGCAGAAGCTGAGCCACTTGCTGGGGGCTCCTCGGTTGGGGATTCAGGCAGTTGAAAGTCAGGGACCAGGCGCTCAACATTTCGGATCACCGGCACTAAATAGCAGGAGGCTGCCACGACCATGCCCAACAAACCCGCCACGGCAATCATCAGAGACATTCCGGAGCCCACTCCTACCCCGAAGAGAGGACCCAGTGACCCGGCCAGCGCACCACCGGGAAGCATTGCCGGACCGAAGAGGCGATCGGCCAGAGGTCCGGCGATGATCATGGAAAAGGGAGAGGCGACCTGGGCGATCAGAGATCGCGCGGAGAAGACCTTCCCCTGAATTTCGGGTGGGATCTTTGCTTGCCAGAGAGCCTGGTTGGAGCTGCTGATCAACGGGGAGACGAAGGCGAAGAAGAAGCCGGCGATAGCCCAGGCGACTACCCCATTGACCAGCCCCACCGCCAGGATTCCGCAGAAGGAGAGGAACCACCCCCCGATGACGCCATTGATGCGGCGCTTGGGGCCTCCCCAGATGGAGATCAGGATCCCTCCCAGAACTCCCCCGATGCCCAGCACCGTCTCCACTGTAGCCAGAGCTCCGGCGTTGTTGGCCGTGCGAGCCAGGATCATCGGCACATAGAGGACGCCCACAAGATTGGAGAGCAGGTTGCCGAAGAAAAAGGTCAACTGCAGGCCCAACAGAGAGGGGATGCGGAAGATGTAACGAAAGCCGTATGCCGCCTCGCGGAAGAGGTTGCTCTTCGACTTCTCGCCCAGCTCGGTCTTGGGCGGCTGGGGGATGGTCACGATGGCCAGAGTGAGGATGGCCACCAGGAAGCTGATGCTATCCAACAGGATAATGCCCGAGAGCCCGATTGAGACCATGAGGATTGCTGCCAGCACCGGCGCCATGATGGTGGAGCCGCTCTGTGCCACTGACATCAAGGCGTTGGCACGCCCGAAATGCTTCTTTTCCAGCATGGTGGAGATGGCTGCCGAGTATGCCGGCCATTGAAAGGCCATGAATAGGCCGTTAAAGGCAACCAGAGCATAGAGGTGCCACATCTCCAGGTGGCCCCAGGTGAGGAGGGCGAGATACCCAAGATTTACCGTCAATCCGGCGATATCGGCAATCATCATGGTCAGCTTGCGGTTCCAACGGTCCACCAGGGCGCCGGCGAAGGGAGTGAAGCCGATCAATGGCAAGGCGAAGAAGAAGCCGATCAAAGCGAAGGGGGTTGCTTGCCCGGTTGTTTGCCAAATGTAGATAGCGAAGGCGAAATTCGACATCCCGTTGCCCACCAGCGAGACCAGTTGGCCGGACCAGACTACCAGGAAACCGGCCATCCCAGCCGGGCGGTGGAGATGTTTGCGGGTTCGTGTTGTTTCCATGCTGTCTCCTTTTCGATCTCCCTTTCTGGGAGATTCTTCTCTGCTGCGATTGTTCACCGAGACAGCCGAGCTAGTCAAAACTTTGTGAAGTTTATTCCGTCTAAATCGGACGAAAACCATACGAAGAGCCTTTAGGAGAGCTTCCAGAGGCTGGACCTTGGTCACATCCTTGCGAGGTTTCGCCCTTCTATTCTCGAGATATGCTTCCTGCCCATTCCCTCACCCATGGTTCGTCCAACTCATGCTCGGAACCCATCACCGATCGGTAGAGCGCATTGGCCTCCGGACTATAGCCCCCCACAAAAGCCAGGGTAGCGCCCATTCGTTGCGCTCGTCTCAACCCCTCGTTCATCAGGGCTTTGCCCAGGCCGCGCCGTTGATGGTTCGGTACAGTGGCCACCGGCTCGAAAACAGCACTTCGGGTCACGTCGTCGAACCAAAGGGTGCAAAAGGCAGCGATAGCCCCATCGGGTGCAATGGCCACCAAGTCAAGATCGCGACGGTAAGATGGGGCAGTCTGAATGTTCCGGTACCAGGTGGAATCATCGCGGTTTTCCACGGCAATCTTGATGTCCCCCTCGTGGAAACCCAGTCCCGAGGCGTAACAGCGTTCCAATAGCTCGAGGCCATCCCCCAATGATCGAATCGAGTACCCGGAGGCAATCGGCACATCGGGGATGGGGATGTCTAAGCGCCGGCGCCATTGATGTTCAGGCCAGTCCTTTTTCAGGTAACCGTGCTGTTTCAAGATGCCCTGCCGCAGCGTATCCTGCTCGGATGCCCACACGCAGAGCTTGTATGAACCGTCCGGCTTGATAGAGGCCAACTGTTCTTCGGCGACAGAGAGCATCTCTTCCTCCAGCTCCGCTGTACGCAGCCCGGGATGCACGCAGAGATGGGCTTCGCCACGCCCTCCATCGGGTATCAGGAAGGCCACCAACTGACCATCGGACTCCCATAGGGTGACCACCTCTTCCAGGCTCACCTTGGCGCAGTTGAGGCAAGTATGCCAACGGGCGTAGTCGAGCCGGGTAACATGCCAGCTCCGTTCGAGCCGGCCGTTCAGCAGAAATACCTGACGAAGAAAATCGCGCATTTGCCAGAAATCATCTTCCCTATCGTAGGGGCGAAACGTCAGCTTCATGAAAGTCTCCTTTCCTGTTTGGGCTGATGGTGATTCCAATCGTTGGTCCCTGTCAATGACCATCGGCAGTGGTTTGGCATCTATTTCTCCAGGGCGCCTGTTTGAACCAAGCGCTTTCTAATGCGGATCTCCTCGGGGCAGCCCGGGTTGTCCGTCTGGTTGCGTTGGTACACTTCGAAGCCATTCCTGAAGTAAAACAACCGAGTCAGTTCATAGGGCGGGTAGTCCACGCTGTCGCCTAATGTGTAGGTGGCAACTTCAGCAAGGCCGAGTTCAAGAGCTCGCTTTTCCACCCGTTGGAGTAATGCTTTGCCGATCCCCTTCCCCCGAAATTCTTTCCCTACGCCTAACCAGCCGATCTGCAAGCGGCCTTCCGCGACGTAGAGGGTGACGAACCCGACGACTCTGTCGTCTTGGACGGCGACAAAACCGCTCTGGTGCTGGATATCAATCGGGATGGAGTGGGAACGAGTTGTCTGGTCGAACCATTCCGGTAGCGATTCTACAACCCGAATCACTCCTGTATGGTCATCCCATGTCATCTCTCGGATGATCATCGATGCAAAGCCACCAGTTTCACCTTACTGCAGTATATCTTCTTTCCCTGGGATGATCATTCAAGGTACGCCTTGCCTGGACCTTCAGTCCACCGTCTCTCGCAATGATCACCCCTTGGCTGTTTTTCTTGTTTATCGTCGCGATCCGCAAGAGAATGAGTGCATGGAGCCGATCTTGACGAGATGTGGGTACCATTGCGATCTATGCCTGGCTTATGGCCCCAACCTGACCAGGAATCCCTCCAACCGGGAGACACTGAGCGATGGGGGCACAAGCATCACGCTTTCCAGCGGTAGCCGGAGGAAAGCTGCTTGAAGTTTCCTCTCGCACTCGCGCTCTTGAAAGCCACCTTTTCCGGCCGCTCTACTGGATGGAACTCATGATGATGGCGGCGCCTACGGTTTATCCGGAACTGAACGGAGTCTTGCAAGAAATGGTGACGAGCCTGCAGGCCATCCTGGGCGATCACCTCCTGGCTGTGTACCTGCAGGGATCGTTCGCGGCTGGCGATTGGGATGACGATAGCGATGTTGATTTCCTGGTCGTTGTCAGCCAGGAGGTTTCCGAGAGCGAACTGGCGTCATTGCAGGTGATGCACGCCCGCATCTACGACCTCGATTCGTGCTGGGCACAACACCTGGAAGGATCGTACTTTCCCAGGGACATGCTGAGACAAGACGATCCATCTAAAGACCCCTTGCTCTATTTGGACAACACCAGCCGGGAACTGATTCGATCGAATCATGACAACACCCGAGTGGTTCGCTGGGTCACGCGGGAATTCGGCATCGCCTTGACCGGCCCTGACCCATGCGCCTTGATCAATCCCGTGCCGGCCGAGCAGCTTCGGCAGGAAGTATCGGAGACAATGCGGGATTGGGCGAGCCAGCTCCTCGCTGATCCTGACCAAATGAACAACCGGTGGTTCCAGCCATTTGCTGTTTTAAGCTATTGCCGCATGTTGCACACACTGCACACCGGAAGAATCGGCTCCAAACTGGCGGGCGCCCGATGGGCGATGAGCGCGCTGGATCATCGTTGGGTTGATCTGATTGAACGATCCTTGGAGGAGCGGCCGAACCCATCCCTGAAAATTCGGCAGAAAGCCGATCCAGATGATCTCAATCGCACCCTGGACTTCATCAAGTATGCACTGACCATGGCTTGGCACCGTTCCGCCCCACTATCAACGGATTGATTGCACACCTATGCTCCACTTGATCCTGCCAGGACAGATTCTCTTCCGTGGTCCAGGGACGGTGGCTAACCCCTTCTGATCGAACGAGGGCTTGCGGAAAAGCTCTCCACCCGGACTCGCAACGGAGCAGGGGAAAGCTAGGTGATAGCATGCGAAGTGATGATGTCCCAGGCGCACAGTGAGTGCCCCTTGCAGCCCCTTCCAGAATTGACACTGCCGAGGGGGGGCCTATACTTTGGTCGGGTTCTGTGATGGCGAGGTTTTGTGAGCATTGCGGTGGTCCGTTGATCGAAAGTGACCGCTTCTGCGGGAAATGCGGCGGTGCGATTGCTGGTGGAAAAGCGATTCCCTCCGTTGCCGTCTCTTCTTCCCGGTCGCGCAGGGGGAAGCCGTGGAATCGCAGAATGATGTGGGTCATCTTGCTCCTGGTGGTGCTCGCAGGAGCCGGGATTGCCGTTTGGCGCCTATGGCCCCAGGGGACGGCCATTTCGCAATCATCCCCTACGCCGACCTCCTTCCCTTCGCCGAGCGCAGGTTCTCCATCTCCCAGCGCGAATGCGCCTGTCCCCACCTCTGCCACGTCGTCGCCCAGCGCGACCTCTTCTTTCACTGCTTCCCCCTTACCATCGGAGACTGCCCTTCCTCCCTCACCATTGGCAGATCTGCCCTATTCGGCCGACTTCTCCACGCCGGACCAGGGGTGGACTGAAGGAAGCTACGACAACGGAGAATACCGGCGAGAAAATGGAACCTACCGGATCCGGGTGGACAAGGCGGATTGGATCCTCTACGAGACGGTGGGGATCCCCTTGACCGATTTCACCGCCGAGCTGGAGGCTCAGGCACCGGCTCAGAGCGATTTCTACTATGGTTTGATCTTCCGGCAGACAGATGGAGAAAACTACTACTTCTTTCAAGTCACCAACTTGGGGTACCACTCCCTGGCCAAACGCGTTTCCGGCAATTGGACGATCCTTGTGGATTGGACTCGCTCCCCTGCCGTTCACACGGGAGGCGTAGCCAACCGGCTGCGCGTGTCCTGCGAAGGGAACCGCATCAAGTTGCTGATCAACGGGTACCGTCTCCCCGATGTGTGGGACTCTTCCCTGGCAGCGGGAGACCTTGCCCTGGCAGTCAACTCCCGCGCGCAGACCGGCATCGCGACCACCTTCAACAGCCTGCGGGTTTGGAGCGTAAGAGAGGCGCCTGCAATGACCATAGACTCGTTGGAACCTCAATTGATCTTCAGTGAGGACTTTGCCCAGCCGCAAAGAGAATGGTTTGAGGGACATGCCAATGATAACCCCAATTACTTCCTGCAGTTGGAGGAAGGGGGGTACTACTTCACCATCGGGGGGCAGGGGACCTGGATCGTTTACAACATGAGCGGGGATTTCCCGGCTGACAACACAGCCGAGTTGCAGGCATCGATCCAGATGGGGAACCCGTTGGACATCTTCGGCCTGCTGGTCCGCTACCAGGACGAGAACAACTACCTGGGGATGATGGTCAACAGTGCCGGGAATTACGACTTCGTCCGCTGTCTGAACGGGGAGCTCACCTCCCTCGGCGGACCGGCCACCTCCTCGGCGTTGAAAACAGGTACTGTGAGCAACCGTCTGAAGGTAGTCTGCCAGGGAGATCATTTCCAGTTTTTCGCCAACGGCCAGCTCCTGGGGGAGGTCACCGACCGTTCCTTCCCGCAGGGACAAGTCACCTTTGCCGCCCGCAGGATGGGCACGCAGATCCTGCGGCTTCGCTTTGAATCGCTCAAGATCTGGGCCCTGCCCTAAACAAGGAAGGAATACGTGATAGGAAAGAGCATTCTCATGATCATTCTCAGCAGCGTCATCTTGTTGACTGCCTGCGCTCGTCCGCCGGCTTCCAGCCCACCTGCCTCCAGCTCTCAGGAGGCGGTGAAGCCTTCCATGGTGATCACTCATGTCACCATTGTCGATGTCAAAATGGGCAGCACCTTGCCCGACCAGACCGTCCTGATCGGGGGAGAGCGCATACTTGCGATCATGCCTGGCGCGGAAGCGCTTCCGGCGGAGGGGACCCGCATCGACGGCAGCGGGAAATTCCTGATCCCCGGATTGGCCGATTCCCATGTACACTACGTGGATCCCCCTGGCTTCGGGCGACTTTTGTTGGCCAATGGGGTCACGCTGGTACGGGACATGGGAATGCCTACCGAACAGGCGATGAGCTTGCGAGATGCTTTGGATAAGGGAGATCTCCTGGGCCCGGAGATGGTGACTACCGGTTCCATCCTGGACGGTGATCCGCCCCTGATCCCGATCATCTCTCTTGGTTTGAAAACACCTGATGAGGGGCGGGAGGCGGTCCGAAGCCAGGCTAAAGCAGGGGTGGACCAGATCAAGGTCTACAGCGGTCTGGAGAGAGAGATCTTCCTGGCCATTGTCGACGAAGCGAAAAAACAAGGACTGAAAGCGGTTGGGCATGTGCCGGAGGCTGTTGCCATCGAAGAGGCGGCGAAAGTTGGAGTGTCCAGCAGCGAGCACCTCTTTGGCTTTGAGAAGATCATCGGCCGGCTGTTGGGAGAGCCCGTGCAATTGAAGAGGGGCGGCATGGGACCGCAAGCTTACTTCTGGTTGCGCCTGGGAGAAGTCGATCCCGTCGAACTGAAGAATGCTCTCGCTCCTATCCTGGCTACCGGGATGGCCATCTGCCCCACTACCATCGTCTTTCGCACCGGTCAGTACTTGAATGAGGTCTACGCCGGCAGGTACCCCCTGCTGGAGTATGCCTCCGGCAAGCTGCAAGAGCTGTGGGTGGGGCTCTGGCCTCCGGGTTCTCAAGACCCTGTAGAATTGGGACAGTTGTGGCCCAAGATGGGAGCCTTCGTGAAGATTCTCAGCGACGAGGGATTTCCCCTTCTGGTGGGCACCGATCTAAGTTTCCCCGGTCTCATTCCAGGCTTCTCTCTTCACGAGGAGATGGCACTTTGGCAGGAGATGGGCGTCCCTGCCGCGACGATCCTGAAGAGCGCCACCATCGCACCAGCCACTTTCTTGGGTCTGGATCAAAAGCTCGGTACCGTGGAGGTGGGGAAAGAGGCTTCGCTGGTCTTGCTGCGGGCCAATCCCCTGACTGATATCAAGAATGCGCAACAGATCGAAGGCCTCTTCCAACGGGGCAGATACTACAGCCGAGCGGACCTGGATCGTTTTCTCGAGGAAGCGAAGCAACTTGCGGCCACACCTTGAGTGGATTTTGGGGTCAGGTCTTTAGATTTAGCGTTCGCTCAGAAAAACGCTAAATCTAAAGACCTGACCCCAGGGTCTTCCACCGGAGGAACCGATCCTCCCCAGAACCAAGCCGGCGAGAAGAGATAGAGAGCCGCCACGCAAGCCATTGAGCCAAAAAGAAGAAGGGCAAGCAGCCAGGGGCGGCGAGACAGCCACGGGTAAATCTCCTGGCACCCCAGGAATAGGACGCCAAGTAGCAGAAGGCAGGCTGGAAAGCCGATCTGGATCTCCCAGAGGGCCAGGAAGGGCGGGTTGATTGCCCGCAAGGCTTCGTAAGGAGCGATCAGGAAAGTGGAAAGGGCTGCCCACCTCCCGGTTTGGTAACTCTCCATCCCCGCCTGTTCAACCGGCTTCCCCGCATTCCCGGTGCTTGGGACCGGTTTCTGGTTTGTGGAAATAGCTGCAGCGGTCTGCACCTGCCAGATGGAGACCAAGCCATCCGTGTAAAGCCGGGTCATTTGATCGAAACGGAGAGATGGAAGGAAGGGTGGGGATGCTTGAGGGATGGAAGGTTGAGGATTTGCAGGCCGATTTCCCCCTGGTGGCGCATTTCCCACCACCACGAGGGTGACCGGTTGACCGGCGTCCAAGGCTTGCTCGACCAGTTCTGCAGTCTGCACTCGATCCGGGGATGACAGGCTGACCATTCCAGGACCGAAGAAGTAACGCACCCAATAGGCGGATTGGTTGGCTAGATCGGTGAGGATCAAACCTTGGCGGCCGGTGACCTGACTGCCCCGTTCCAACGAATCCAATATCGGCTCCGGCAAAGAAGGCTTCATTTGAAGATCATTGCTGCCGAAGGCGATGAAGGAGACCACGGAAAGCACCAGTACTGCAAGAAGGACCGGCAAGCTGTAGCTACGGAAGCGGCGCCACAGCCAACCCAATGTGACGGCAGCGAACACCACCACAGGCGGGAAAAGCATCACCTGAAAGCGCCACTGGTTGGACACATTGACCTGGGGGAAGGTCAACAGCAGGCTGAGAAGAAACCAGGCCAGAAGAAGCGTGGTCTCCCGCCGAGGGCGCAAGGCGGCAAGCAGGCAACCCGGGACTGCCAGGACCAGGAGGGGCCAAAGCTCGGGGACAGCCCCCCTGCTTGCCTGGAAAGGCAGACCGTTGTTGGCCGTGATCTCGTTGAATCCGGGGCTCAGCGAGTTCCACAGTAACAGCGCTCCCACCACCGCCAGGATATTGCAGCCCAGCAGGAGCCAATCTTGACGATCCGGCCGGCATCGCTCGATCAGCCAGGAGAAGGGGAGATAAGCAGGCAGAATGAACCATACATACACAAAGGTCTTGTGCGTGAAGACCCCCAGCAGACCCACTGCTGCCAGCAGGAAGACCCAGCGCCAGTTTTTCAGACAGCGTAAGAAGAGGTAGAGGAACCATACGAGGAGAGCCAGGCTGGCCATGTTTTTGCGGATGTCCACCGCAATTCGCAGCGTCATCGGCGAAAAGACCACCAGGAAAACGGCCAACAGCGCGGCAGCGTCGCTTCGGAAGGCGGTACGAACGAGGAAGTAGGTTCCCAGACCCAGCAACACGGTGAAAAGAGCAGTAGCGATCTTCACCCCCATCATCACGCCGAACAATTGGGTAAAGGGGTAGGCCACGTAGAAGAATACCGGCGGAACCTCCAACGGAGAGAACCCACCCGACCAACCCTGTTCCGCCATTTCCTTCAATTGGTAGGCGTAGTAGCCTCCATCGGTGCCGTTGATGTACTCGGCGCCGGAGGTCAGGATCAATTGTGCCGCGAAAGCGGCTGCCAGGATGAGACAGAGGCAGATCCAGCTTGCTCTCTGACGATTGCTGCTAATGGTGCGCCAGGAAATTTCCAGCATCGGATTCAGTTGCCTGGACGAAATGATACCAGAGCGGAGATGGGAAGGCAGAGGGCGATCGGGGTACACTATCCATGGCGACCAGCTGCGCAAAAAAGGGAATTGAGAATCGTAATGGATACGAGGAACAGGATCCTTGTTGGGATGTTTGTGCGTATACTACCAGGAGTTGCTGTCTGTTCCACGCAAGGAGTGCCACTCCTGATAGGTCGAGGTGTTGAGAGGAGAAGCCTGCCGATGAGTTTGATCAGATGTTTGCTCATGCAGATCCCATGGCTATGAAAGCAATCCGCAACTCAGCCAAGGCCATTATCATCGCCGGCGAACATCTGCTGGCCATTAAACAAGTTGATGACGAAGGCGATTGGTATACCCTTCCCGGTGGCGGCCAGCAGCCGGGAGAAACCCTTATCAATGCCCTCCAACGGGAGTGCCTGGAGGAGCTCGGCGTAGGAGTGCAGGTCGGCCTCTTGCGGCACATCCGCGAGTACGTTGGGGTCAACCACGAGTTCGCCGAAAAAGATGGCGACGCTCACCAAATCGAATTCATGTTCGAATGCGTGCTTCTCGCCGATCCGTTCAGCGCCGAGCCACTCCTCCCCGACGAGCAGCAGGTCGGCATCGCCTGGCTTCCCTTGGCGGATTTGCGCTCGTACCGGCTCTATCCATTGGAGTTGAGACCGTTGTTTGCCCGTGGCATCGATCCGGATAGCCCTATCTACCTGGGAGACATCAACTGAGGGCGGTTACCGCCCTCAGAAGATCTTGCACTATTTTGAAAAGGAGCCCACTGATGGAAATGAATCCCGTTATTCAGGCTTTGCTCAATCACCGTTCGGTGCGTAAGTACAAACCTGATCAACCTGGTGGTGAAATTATTGAAACTATCGTCCGCGCCGGCCAACAAGCCGCCTTCAGCGCGCAGCTAACCAGCGTGCTGCTCTCACGCAAGGGCAAAGCCCCCTTCAACGCGCCGCTGCACTTCGTCATCTGCTTGGACATCTACAAGCTGGAGCGCATCATGCAGCAGCGCGGCTGGGAATTGCGCTCAAACCACCTTCTGTTGCTGATGTTCGGCATCCAGGATGCCGCCTACATGGCCCAAAACATGGTGGTGGCTGCCGAAAGTCTAGGGTTGGGAACCTGTTTCCTGGGCGGCGCGCCTCATGTAGCAGATCAGATCGCCGAGCAGTTTAAGCTGCCGATGCGAGTTTTCCCGCTGGTCGGCCTGGTGATGGGCTACCCGGATGAGGATTTCTCGCCCCGCCCGCGCTACCCGCTGTCATTCACGCTGTTCGAGGACACTTACCCCGAGTTGTCCGATGCTCAGGTGCGCGACGCCATGGAAGTGATGGACCAAGGCTACCTGCAACAGGATTATTACCGCAAGCAAGGCGCCAAGATCGATCTGGAAGTGGATCGCCAGGAAACCTTCACCTATCAAGACTACTCCTGGACCGAACACATCTCGCGAAAATGGGGGCAGTGGTGGCCTTCGCCCAAAGATCTGCTGGAACAGCTTTACCTGCGCGGTTTTGACATCCCCGGAGATCGGGAAAAAGAGTAGGGTGAGGAATGAATCAGGGTCAGTCCTAATTGGGGAGCGTGGTTTCAACAGATCAAGGAGGACAAGATGAAAGAAGCAGTGGTGATCAATGGCAGCCCGCAGGCGGAGAGGGGAAACACCGCCCGGATCCTTGCGCCTTTTATCGAAGGGATGGAAGCCGCGGGAGTCAAAGTGAGGCTTTTCTATGCCGCCTGCTTGCAGATCAAGCCCTGCAGCGGCGAGCTGGATTGTTGGTACGAGAAGCCCGGCCAGTGCATCCATGCGGATGAGATGTACACCTTGTACCCGCTGCTGCGTCGAGCAGAGACCCTGGTTCTGGCAACGCCTGTTTACATTCCACTGCCTGGAGAGATGCAGAACTTCCTGAACCGGCTTTGCCCGCTGCTTGAGCCATTGCTTGAGACCCGCGACGGTCGCACGCGGGCTCAGTTTCGCGCCGATGTGGCCATCTCCCGAATTGCGCTGGTGGTCACTAGCGGGTGGTGGGAGGCCGGCAATTGTGACACCGTAGTGCGCATCGCCCAGGAACTGGCCGCCAACGCGGGCGTGGAGTTCGCGGGGGCGCTACTTCGCCCGCACGCCCATCTGATCTGGGTGAAGGGGAAGCCTACCAGCAAGGGGCAGGCGGTGCTGGAAGCGTTGCGGAGAGCTGGCCAGGAGTTGATCGAAAGCGGCGCAATGAGCCAGGAGACGCTGAGCGCGGCCAGCCAGCCTTTGTGCGGCCAGGAGGAGTTTCGCCAGGCTTTCAACTCTTCCATCATTGGCGCTTCGAGGAGCGCAGCGGAGTAAAATCTGCAGGGGTCTTGCTATCCTTGGTTGAAGAGGGCAGAACCTCTTCTCTAAAAACAGTTGGCGATTATTTTAGCAGCCGTCTCGGCTCCGTTTTCACTTTGAAGCGCTATTCCTAAATCTTTTGCCGCATCTTTGACTTCATCGGTCAGAGCGAATCTGATTGCGCGAGAGAGTTTGTCCGTCGTGAGTTTTTTCCTGGGGATAGATTTTGCAGCTACTCCAAGCTCATAGACGCGGCGCCCCCAGGCAGATTGGTCATTGCCAAAAGGGATGACAATGCTGGGAACCCCGGCTCGCAAAGCAGCCGCAGTCGTTCCGGCGCCTCCGTGATGGATGATTGCCGCCATCTGTGGAAAAAGCCAGGAGTGAGGGACGCTTTCCAAGATGAATATCTCTTCAGGCACGTGGTCTATTTTGGACATTCCGCTCCACCCTGTAGCCAGGATCCCGCGTTGCCCCGAGCATTTCAGGGCATCCATCGCCAGCTCTGTTGTTTGGAGCGCGGAAGCAGGATCTACCACGCTGCCAAAACCTGCATAAATCGGAGCCGCCCCTCTTTCGAGAAAATCCAGTAGATCACCAGGCGGTTTCCAATCAGCCTCCTCATCGAGGAACCAGTATCCAGTGCTATTCACAAATTCAGGCCAATCATCCGGTCTTGGAAAAACGTAGTTGCTGCAGGAAATCACGGTGGGGTGGTTTTTGGTGTTTTGCTTGCCGAAGGGACATCCAAACCCTTCAGGAGCATGAACAAATTCCTTCTTCCAGAATTGTTTGATGGCGGAACTGGAAGTAGACCACATGACCTTCTCAAAGATCTTATGGGTCAAAAGATTGAACGCCCTTCCCAGCCGGAGGGAATCATAGAAAATCAATGAGGGGTACTCCTTTGTCGGTGACATTGGAAAAGGTGTGGCCAGAATACTTGGTATTTTCAAGTATTGAGCGGCAAAATAGCCGATGGGAGCGCCTGGGTGGTAAACGATGGCGTCTGAACCCTTGCATGCATCGAAAAAATCCCTCTGCACATCAAATATAAAGGACTTCAGCTTATTAAAACTCAAGACGAGCTTGAGCGGATTATCAGCCTTCATCGCACTCCTCATGCCGTCGCTGGAAGCCACTTTGGCAACATCGCCCCTGATCGGAAAAAACTCCAGGCCGTAACTTTTCACGAAGGTCTCATAGTTTTCAAATGCGGCAATACGAACGGCATGGCCTGCTTTTTTCAGCGCCACTCCCAGCGCGATATAGGGTTGGGTATCTCCCCTTGTGCCTGCTGTCAAAATTGTGATAACCAAGATATGCCTCCGTTATCTCTATTGAATCGTCTCCAGGATGGTGTTTGGCGGGTAGATCTTCTCAACTCCTTCTCCTTTTCTCGAGATATCCGCCACCTTGATGATCTCAATGACTGCTTTTTCTCCAGTGACCGTGATCCTGGCATAACCCAGGACAAATTCGGCGCTGTTCTGATAACCCGCCACCTTCGCTTCCGCCAGGTCATAGGAAGGTCCACCCCCGATACCACTGACGATGTAATGGATTCCCTGAACATTTATCCTCTCATAGGCATGAACATGGCCATTGAAGACCGCAAAGATGTGTTGATTTGTGAAGATATCCTCCCATAGATCCCTGAGCTGGGGGGATCCACCCCAAATCTTGGCATCTGAGCTATAGAATGGATGATGAAAGAACACGAATTTGAACTTTGCATCACAGGAGAGATCGTCGCGCAGCCATTCTGTTTCAGCCCTTGCATCGGCCTCGTTGTTGCTGTCCATCAAAGTAAAATGGGAATTTCCGCAATCAAATGAATACCAGTTCGGGTAGCCAAAAAGATTATCGAAGCTTTGCTCATCGCGATCGTGGTTGGCTCGCACGACGAAGAGTGTCGTATTGGCGAGCATTGCCCTCGCGGCAGAAAAGAACCGGTTCAACTCATCGGGACTGTCCGGTTGAGAAACGACATCGCCTGTATGAATGACAAAAGAGATGTCCGCTTCAGAAGCGATGCGATCAGCGACCAATTTGTGCCTTTCCAGTTGAGTGAAAGTGGGGAACTGCTCCTGGGTATCTCCGTAGACGATAAATTTGAACGATTCACCGCCCAGTGTTCGGAAAGTGCCATCGGCTGTTTTCCTATCTCCCGTGACGATCCGATAGTGGTAGGGAGTCGCGGGCTTTAACTGTGAAAGGCTGACTTGGTGTAGCTGTTTTGCCGTATCGTAGATGATGAATTCATATCCCCCACTCATTTGATAGTCATTTTCGGTGGAATATTCAACAGTACCCTCGTTTGACCCTTCCATTTTCCAGTTTATTGTTGCTGTCGTACTGCTGGTGCCGGTGATGTAAGGCCCCCACAATAGAGACGAGTCGTCCTCAACCGCACTGTTCCCACTACCCATCGTGCTGCAGGATGATGGAGCAGTGATGAGAATCATGAGGAGCATCACCAGACCACTGGCCGGCAACCATGCGGATTTCCTGGATGGCGCAACAGGCCTGCTATTCACGTTCTGGTGCTCTCATTGCTTCTTCTTTCGGGATTTTAATGTTTCCGTACTCTTTTTCTTGTCACTGCTCCGATTTCTGCTTTTTCGCCGGGCGAGAACAATACAGACGGCGAGAACGGCCAGGACCAGCGCGATGATGGCCGGTACGATGTACCATGATGGCGTAGTTTGAGCTGTTTTTGCCGGTTCCCCAGTTGGAGATGCCGTCTCATTCTGCACCATCTTTCTAAAGTTGGCCGTCACCGTCTTGTCCCCATCCAAGGTGAGGGTGGTGATGGCAGCATTGGCATCAGCCACTGCGCTGCCGCTCCAGTTAACGAACTGCCAGCCGCTATCTGCGTTAGCAGCTACTTTGACCACGGCACCTTCAGCATAGCTATGCATGCCAACTGACGGTGTGGTGACACCGTTGCCATTCACTGCCATGGTTAAATTGCCGTTCACCGCTGAGATCATGAAGTTCTCGTCGCTGCTGTCGAGGATCGTGGGGGTGGAAAAGCTGGCCACCCGTATTTTTGCCGTGGAGGCGCCCGGTCCAGATACCACCCAAGTTTCCGAAGCATCGTTGGCAGTGTTGGTGAAGATTTCGGTCCAGGTGCCGCCACCATCTCGGGAGAGGGAAATATTGATGTCACCGGTAATGCCGGAAGAGTCCCAGGTTATCTCCAGAGGACTGCCGACTAACACCGATTCCCCGCCATTTGGAGCGCCAATGGCGATGAAGCCGGCAGAGGCCACGAAGTTGGCCGTCACCGTCTTGTCCCCATCCATGGTGAGGGTGGTGATGGCAGCATTGGCATCAGCCACTGCGCTGCCGCTCCAGTTAACGAACTGCCAGCCGCTATCTGCGTTAGCAGCTACTTTGACCACGGCACCTTCAGCATAGCTATGCATGCCAACTGACGGTGTGGTGACACCGTTGCCATTCACTGCCATGGTTAAATTGCCGTTCACCGCTGAGATCATGAAGTTCTCGTCGCTGCTGTCGAGGATCGTGGGGGTGGAAAAGCTGGCCACCCGTATTTTTGCCGTGGAGGCGCCCGGTCCAGATACCACCCAAGTTTCCGAAGCATCGTTGGCAGTGTTGGTGAAGATTTCGGTCCAGGTGCCGCCACCATCTCGGGAGAGGGAAATATTGATGTCACCGGTAATGCCGGAAGAGTCCCAGGTTATCTCCAGAGGACTGCCGACTAACACCGATTCCCCGCCATTTGGAGCGCCAATGGCGATGAAGCCGGCAGAGGCCACGAAGTTGGCCGTCACCGTCTTGTCCCCATCCATGGTGAGGGTGGTGATGGCAGCATTGGCATCAGCCACTGCGCTGCCGCTCCAGTTGACGAACTGCCAGCCGCTGGCCGGAACCGCGCTGATGGTGACCTGAGCTCCCTGAGCGAAGGGTGAACTGCCTGCCAGTGGAGTGGTCGCCCCGTCGCCGTTTACAGCAAGCGTGAGGGTGCGCATGACCTGGGTAAAATTGGCCGTCACCGTCTTGTCCCCATCCATGGTGAGGGTGGTGATGGCAGCATTGGCATCAGCCACTGCGCTGCCGCTCCAGTTGACGAACTGCCAGCCGCTGGCCGGAACCGCGCTGATGGTGACCTGAGCTCCTTGAGCGAAGGGTGAACTGCCTGCCAGTGGAGTGGTCGCCCCGTCGCCGTTTGAGGAGATGGTCAGATTGAAGGTAGCGGGCAGATTGCTGTAGATATTGACGCGATTAATATATTTTACAGAGTGCCCGGTTGTTGTCGGATACTCTCCATTATAATAATACCATCGGTTTTGCGGCATGCATTCGTGTTGATCCCAATTCCCAAAAACATACAATCCATCGGGATTCATCGTTTCAGCAAAGAAAACGAGTCGCATGCCATCCGGCCATGAGGGTACATAAATGCCGTTGTTCCACCAGCAGATGACTACCTTGCCCTGTCTTGGGTCGGGCATGCACACATTGGAGTAGTCGTATGTTTTGCCCAGGCCATCTGACGCCTTCACTTCAACGGTATCACCCGGATACATACCCCCTACAAGCACACACAAGTCTTTTAGATCAGTCCCTTTATTGGCTCCCCAATCTTTGATATTTGCTCTTTCTTCAGGATCCCATATATCTCCTTCAAATACAGGTCCTTGAAGGTATTGGTGAACAACGCCATCCCCCTGCACCGGCAAGGTTGCCTCCAGGGTCTGATAGTCTACAGTAGCCTGGGACAGGATCGTTGATCGGTCGTTTGCGTATTTGGTGATAACGATGGAATCCGTTGTTGCTGCAAAAACGGAAGTGGGGGGCGCCAGGAATAGAGAAAACATCAGGAGCATGAGAACACCCACAAACGAGCTGAATAGATTTCTACGCATCTCATGACCCCCTGAATCAGATAATAGATGATTCAATAAACAGGCAATTCTTTCTGAATGTCAAGGCCAGCCAATGAAGTAAAGTGTTTGAGCAACGAGTGGGGGGAAATTTCCCCCCACTCGTTGATGTCAAAGACTATCGAGACCTTTCGTCTTGCCGCGGTACTGTGGTTCGCTCTTACGGTTTCGGAAGGACTAGCTGCAATCCTGCTGTCTTTGCCTTGACCCAGTAGCCAGAGAGGGGTTGGAAGATTCCCCCTACCGATAACACCTGGTAAGCGTTCCCGCTCCAGCAATAGAAGGTTCCCTGGATCCAGTTGGAAGTGGCCGCCTGGTCCAGGGTCACCGCTTCACCGCCATCTTTGCTCACCCGCACTGCTTCCCAGGGGATAGGTCCCGCATACGGCACTCCGATCAGGTTCCATCCCAATGAAAGGTCGATTCCGGTTTGGGCTGCTCCGTTCGATTGCCCGAAGACCGTATATTCCACGGCTGCGGGTACTTTCAACCAGAAACCAGCGGTGAGTCCCAGGACGATCTGGTTCTTGCCGATGTACATCCCGTTGGCTGCATCCCAGGCGTACATCAACCAGCCGGAAGGCAGCCCGCTGAAAACTACATTCGGATCGGTGGAGGTTGGCGTCACCGGCAGGGAGATCATGTTCCAGCTGGGTTGAAGCGAGTAGGTAACGGGAAGGGGGAGATTGAGAAGCTCTACCTTAACAATCTTGGAGACCATCTGTCCTCCGGTCAATCCGGGGCCCACGAACCGCAGCGGGAACCTCTCCGGAGCAAGCGTGTAGCCATTCAGTCCGTTGGCGATGATGCGATCGTCATTTCTTTCGAGATCGGCAATGGAAAACGTCTTGTTGTATCCGTCCGATGCGGTAATCCTGACGTTGTAGCCAATGGCGGCCAGGAAATCATTGAAGGTTTCCGGATCGTCGTCATCCACCTTGGCGATCAGTCTCCACAGGGCAAGGCCGTTCCAGGTATTGTTGGCGTCCTGGGCCCAGGACGCCGGGTTGGCCGCAACCATGCTTTCGAACTCCGTATTGGTCATGGTGTAGGTTGATGCGCCGTTCAGTTGGATGCTCCAGGGTATGGCGAATTGTAGGATTGCGATGTTGGACACCATCTGGCCGCTGGTGAGGCCGGGACCCACCAGTTTCAGCGGGTAAGGCGGTTTGCTCCCCGTCTGAGCCAGCGGCTGCCCGTTCAGTTTATTGGCGATGATGAAGTTGTCGTTGTTGAGGACGGCTGCGCTGCCATACTTTTTCGTGTAGCTGTCCCCTGCAATGAGGGAAATGTTGTAGTTCAGGGCAGCGTAGTCGCTGTTCATGGTAGCTGGATCCACATCATCCACTTTTCCGACCAGCCTCCACAGGGCAACACCGCTCCAGGTGTCTGCGCCATTCACCCAGCTTACTGGAAATGCAGCGGCCATCGTTTCAAACTCGCTCTGGGGCAACGTGACCTTCGACATGCCGTCCAGCTGCAAGTTCCATGCCTGTTGGGTAAAGGTGGCGGTTATTTGCTTGTTGCTGTCCATAGTCACGCTGGCTGGATTGGTGGAACCAGACAGATCGCCGATCCAGCCACTGAAAGACCATCCGGGACTGGCAGTTGCCGTCAATTGCACCGAGGCGCCGGCTTGATAGGATGCCTGATCAGGAACCTTGGCTACGCTCCCGCTCCCCGCGGTTGTCACGGTAAGCGTGTACTCCACTGCAGGAAGGCCCAGCAGCTCGATCTTGACGAGGTTTCCTACCTTCTGGCCGCCGCTGGTCAACGCTGGACCTACCAGCTTCAGCGGGTAAGGCGGAGTCTTTCCAGGATCTCCTGTTTGAGATAAGGGAGCCCCATTGAGGGTGTTTGCCACGATAATGCCGTTGTTTCTGGCAAGAAAAACGCTGTTCAAAGTGCCGGTGAACGTATAGCTGTAGGCGTCGCCGGCGGTTATTTTGACATCATATCCAGCGGCAGCCAGGGCATCGTTGAAAGCGCCAAACCCATGGACCACATCGTCATCGACCCAGCCGCAGAGGAGCCATAGGGGCAAGCCCTTCCACACATTACCGTTGGCCGGATCAACCCAGGTGACCCCGTGGACCGTGCAGTTTACCCCTTCTTCAAATTCAGTCTGGCTCATTGCATAGGAATTTGCGCCGGAGAGGGCGAGCGACCATTCCGTGCTTTGCGTGAAAGTAGCCATGATGGCTTTGTCGGCATCCATGATCACGGTTGCGGGATTGGCAGTACCGGAAAAATCCCCGCTCCAGCCGCCGAAAGCATAGCCAGGCATTGGCACTGCGGCAAGCTGGACCGAAGAACCGGATGGGTAGGCAGCCCAGTCGGGGGATTTGGTCACAGCGCCGCTGCCCATAGTTGTGACGGTCAGGGTGTGGGTAACCGGATTCTGGGTAAAAGTAGCAGTAACCAATTTTTCCCCATTCATGACCATCGTGGCTGGATTGGAACTGCCGCTAAGGTCGCCGCTCCATCCACAGAAGAACCAGCCGGGATCGGCTGCAGCCGTTAATTGCACCGAGCTGCCGGCATCATAAGTTACCTGGTCGGGCACTTTGGCAACGCTGCCATTGCCGGCCGTTGTCACGGTAAGGGTGTATTGGGTGATAGGAAGATTGAGCAATTCTATTTTGACGATGTTGCCGACCTTCCAACCCGTGCCCGCAAATGAGCCCACAAGTTTCAACGGATAAGGCGGCGTTTTCCCGGGATCGGCAGTCTGAGGAAGCGGAAGATCATTCAGGCTGTTGGCCACGATAATGTTCTGGTTGCGCGCGACTTCGGTACTAGTGAACGTATAGCTATAGCCATCGCCTGCAGTGACCTTGACGCTGTATCCGGCGGCGGCCAGTTCGTCGTTGAAGGATCCGGGACCATGAACAATATCGTCATCTACCCAGCCACAGAGGGTCCACAATGGCAACCCGGCCCAGGTGCCGCTGACATCGGTGTAAGTGACCCCATGCCCGCCAGCGGTGCAGGATACGCCGTTTTCAAACTCCCTCTGGGACATGGCATAGTCCATGGCGCCTTTGAGCTCCAGGTTCCATTCCGTAGTGCCACCGGTGATGACCGCGATTTCGCTGATATTCTTGATCGATAGCCCGTTGCAGGATGGATACTGGATTGAGTTGTCCCAGTACCAATGCCAGTTGTCCTCGGGAAGATAATCGTGCATTTTCTGGTGGCCGAAAACATGCTGACCGCTCGCATTGGTGGACTCGGTCAGGAAAACAAGCTGCATGCCATCGGCAAACTCAGGGACAAACGCTCCGCCGGGATAGAGCTGAGGAGGGTCACCGGCAGCCTTGGTATACCAGGCAACCACCATCTTGCCCTGTTGAGGTGCAGGATTGTAGACATTTGCGTATTCAAAGCGATCATTGTACCCGTCCGCAGCCTTGACCAGGATGCTGTCGCCCTCTGCAGCGCCACCGACGAGGTTGCACAAATCCTTGATGTCAGTTCCCCGAACCGCGCCTTTGTCTTTAAGATTAACAGTTTCCCCTGGATCCCAGAGATTGTTAGGATCAAAGGTAGGGCCTTGGCTGAAGTAATGAGTTGTACCGTCGCCCTGAATGGGCATAGCCTGTAGATCAGCAAGACTTTTGGTTACTTGCTCTAATACCGTAATTCCATCAGGCGCGTATTTTGTAATCGTGAGGGATGTGGTAGCGGCTGCTGCCACTGGCGCCGGCGAGACGATACCTGCAAAGGAGCCAGTCAGCAAAGCCAGGCACAATAGCATTCCAAGCAATTTCATTTTCATGGTTTTCCTCCTGTTGACCTAGAGATGATGGCGTCGTTTTTTCAGACTATTGAATCCGCAAGAACAGTGACTTAGGCTCTTTTTGTTATTTCTTGGTCAATAGCGCCAATTCCTCCTGTAGGTCATATTGTTGCCTTCAAATGAGGGGTTCCCTCCCCTTGTGTGGAGGGTCCCCACTCTCGCGAGCAAGCCTTCAATCCCTTGATTTGTTTTAGAACCATAAAAAAACACGACCAAAAGCATGGAATTCTCCTCTTGAGAAGCAGTTTTCCGGTCGATCCGTTATTATACTTGTCACAGTACAAGTAGTACAAGCAAGAGAATCAATTGACAGGGCCTGTTCTCCAAGAATCCGGTTTGTAAAGTGGCAAGTTCGAGCACAAGCAAGGAGACTTATCTACTCTTTTCTCGATGCTGGAAGAAAGAGGAGGCGCCAACTTTCCCCCTCTGGTGATCCGGAACTCATCCGACTAGACTAGTGGACAATCTGCCCGGACCAATACATTCCGATGTTAATAATCTATAGGGAGAGGCAAAGAGATAAAAGGAACCATTATGACCAAAACAGTTAAGAAAACAGGAAAAGAGTTCACAAGGTTTTTCAGCCATGTCGTGTTGATCGGCGTTATGCTACTGATTTTTCTTTTTGGATCAGCGCTTTACGCTCCGGCACTCGCAGGTGGAACAACATCCATAACGATTACCAAGTATGCCACTAATGGCACGAGCATACTGGCACAACAAGTCATCGACTACCAAGCTATGGAGTCCACGCTGCCCGTAAGAGGTGACGGCATGACACATCAATACCTACAAGGTCCAACCTTTGACCAAAACAACCTGTGGGATCCAGGTGAAAAGGTAAACATCAAGGATTGTGGCGCCAATAAGGGAACTGAGCTGAAAGACCTCTGCGAACTGGTGGGCGGTATGTCACCCGACGATTCAATAGAAATCAAGGCAATTGACAATTTTAGGAAGGTCTTCGACTACCCAAATGTCTACACTCCGCAGGCAAAGCAGGGGAAGATGGTAGTTTGCTGGTGGCAGGATGGGGAATCTGGGGCTGGGTGGGCGGATGGAATGCGACTGCTGTTTTTTGCGGAGACTAAAACCGATGAAAAATACATTTTTGGAATTTGGGATGCGCACGAATGTCTACCTTCTGATAAATGGCATTTCTATGATTCGGAGGGGATCGAGTATCCCACGACCACCGGCCTTTCTGTCCGCAACATCAGCCAGATCAACATCTACAGCGGCCAAGCGGCGAAGAAGCCACCAGATGCAGCGACACCGTCCGGGAACGCCGAGCGTCCGCCAAGCTTGGAGGAACCAACCCCTCCTAACCAATGGGTGATCGTACTGGCTATTGCCCTGGTGGTCGTGCTTGTGATTCTCGTATGGGTCACCATTCGATGGAGAAGCAGGAGACACTAGGGGTGGCTAATTACGCCAATGCATGCCACCTTCAGCTTGTTTAGAGAGACATGAAATGACCATATTTCAAAGGAACCTACACGGAAAACAGTGGCTCTACGGCATCATCTTGTTCCTGCTGTTGTTGAGTGCAGCGGTATTGGTCATATCGCCGCCAATCGTCCTGGCAGCAGGTGCCACCAGCTCGCTGTCCATTATCAAGTACGGCGGGAACAGTGAGGTATTGGGCGAGAAAACCGTCACGTACCAATGGTTGGAAGAGAATCTTCCTGTGCAGGGAGACGGCCTTACACACTACTATTTTCAGGGCCCCATTTTCGAGGGGGATATGTGGGATCCCCCGGAAACGACGAACCTGAAGGACAAAGGGGGCGTTAAGGGGACTGATATCAAGGATCTCTGCGAACTGGTCGGTGGCATGTCACCCGGTGATGAAGTTGTGATCGCCGCTGTGGACGGCTGGCACGCCGATTTCGCCTATTCCAATATTTACCAGCCCCTCGATCGTCAGGGGAAGATTACCTTGTGCTGGTTCAACGGCGAAGAGGCAAAGTCGGGTGAAAACTCCGGGGTTGGGTATCCTGGCAACGGCAGCTATAACACGGCCATCCAAATTGTCTTCATGCCCAAGACCCAAAATGCTGACGGGAAACTCGTCTTTGGCAATTCAGACATGAAGGTCTGCCTCCCGCAGGAGAAATACCAGCATTATTACGAAGGGTTTCCCAGTACGAATGGACTGTCCGGCAAATGGATCAGCGAAGTGAGAATCTACACGGGGGGTGTACCCGCGAATCTCGTCATAGAGAAAACACAGAACCAAATTCTCAATAACGACAGTTGGCCTGCGTTTGTTTTTGGAGCATTGGCCCTCATCCTGCTGGCCCTCGCCAGCTACTTTGTGGTTAAGCAAAAAGGATTCAAGGCCAAAACTGGCAAGCTTGACACCAAGGTGATCCTGTTGCTTGCCGCTGGTTTTCTCGCCGTGATCATCCCCTTGGGCATTCACTTCTACCAGGCAAGCGCCGGCAGTCCTAACATAACCTGGGATCTCACCCTGGTCGGCCGCAATGGGGAAGAGAAAAAGCTAAGCTACGATGCCCTCAAAGGAATGCCTGGGTATGAAGGGAGCGGCGGTTTCTTTACTACGGTCGGCGTCATTAACGGACCGTTCAAGATGAAAGGGGTGCTGATGGAGGATTTGTGCGAACTGGTCGGCGGGATGACCCCGTCCAATGCTGTGTTGGTTTCGGGAAATGATGGCTATTCCGCAATTTTTAACTATAATCAGGTGCATGGAGATTTCGCCACCTATGATCCCCAAACCATGAAGGAGGCGCCGCACGAGCAACTGCGAATGATCCTGGCGTACGAACAGGACGGCCGTGCATTGACCCAGGAGTATGGCGCCCCGTTGAGGCTGGCGATCGTGGGTGATGAAGACCTGTTGGTTGAAGGACTTCACTGGGCTAAGTGGGTCAATCGAATTGAGGTTATCAACCCGGAAGAATAGCGATTCACGATGCATTGAAGCGTCAGTAGGGAGCGATCCAATGAATGGCGCCATGCGGGAAACCATCCTACTGGACAGAACGGTCCGCTTGATCACCTGGCACGCTGCCAAAGCACAGGAACAGGTGGCCTGTTTGGATGCCCTGGGCTTTAAGGTAGATGCGTCTGCGATGGATGCCCACTCTTTGCGTGCGATGCGCCGACAACCTCCCCTGGCTGTTGTAATCGATTTGAGCCGCCAGCCCTCCAGCGGACGGGATGTGGCGATCAATCTTCGCTATGCTGCGTCGACCCGTTATGTTCCCCTGCTGTTCGTCGGGGGGGAGGCGGAAAAGGTGGCCCGGATCCGAAGAGTCCTGCCGGATGCCAGCTACACGGTTTGGTCGGAGATCAAAGCGGCGTTATCCGCCGCGCTTTCCAATCCACTTTCTGCTCCGGTGGCGCCGGCTTCCGGAATGGCGGCTTACGCGGAGGTCCCGCTACCGAGAAAACTGGGCATTAAGAGGGGTTTTGTGGTGATTCTGCAGGGGGCGCCTGAAGGATGGGATGAGGAATTGGCCCCCTTGCCGGAAGGAGCCACGGTCACCCGAGAGTTTGGGCAGTCCCATGATCTGACCCTGTGGTTTGTTCTTTCCGAATCCCAATTGCGGGCACAACTTGCTCAAATGGCTCCTTTCGCGATCAAGGGCGGCTTGTGGGTCATCTGGCAGAAGAAGCGTTCCTCCAGCGCGGGAGGACTTTCCCAGGCGCTTGTTCGGAGCATCTGCATGGCGGCGGGCCTGGTGGATTTCAAGATCTGCTCGCTGGACGACACCTGGTCAGGTCTTCAATTCTCTCTGGCCAAGCGCAAAGAGAACCGATGAATCAAAAACCTAGGAGGTATGCACGATGACGGAAAAGACTTCGATGGAAGTGCTCCAGGAGATTGATGCACTTTTTCGCAACCAGGAATACGACCAGGCGGAAATGCTGGCGGCGGAGAGCATCCATCGGTTTCCCCTGGAAGCGGACGAGTTCATCTATCTGCGCATGTGCGCAGCAACCAGGCTGGGACGGATTCCTCAAGCCCTTCAATGGATGACGGAAGTGCTGGAGGCTGGCGGTTGGTATTCTGACTTCCTGCTGCGCAAATCCCCCTCTTTTGAGCCATTGCAGGGAATGCCGGAGTTCGAGCAGTTGGTGAAGGTAAGTCTACAGCAGCAAGAAGCCGATCAGAAGAAGGAACCAGCGCACTACATCCTAACCCCGGAAAGAGGAGATGCCCCATGGCCTCTCTTCTTGTCATTACACGGGAACTCTCATTCAGCGGATTGGGAGAGTCAATACTGGCACTCATTGGTTTCCAGTGGCTGGTTGCTGGCCATGGTGGAATCCGCGCTGGGGCACTGGAGGGGCGGCTACATCTGGGACGATGGAGAGCAAGCCCAGCGAGACTTGGAGGGATGTTTCCGATCCCTGGCGCCGCACTACCCGGTAGATCTCCAGAAGGTCATTCTGGGTGGTTTTTCCTACGGCGGGCAAAGGGCCATCGAACACGCCATCAAAGGAACGGTCGGCGCACTGGGCTTCCTGGTGCTTGGCCCCTATCTACCGGAAATGGATCCATGGACATCCCTCCTGGATGCAGGTTTTCCACAGGGCCTGCGCGGATATATCATCACCGGGGAACTGGATGAAAGCCGCACAAACTCACTTGCCCTGGCCTCCCTTCTCCAAGCCCGGGGAGTGGCCTGCGAAGTGGAAGAAGTGCCAGGAGAGGGGCACTGGTTTCCCGCTGATTTCGATTCCAGCCTGGAGCGAGGCTTGGATTTCATTCTCAATCGATCCAGCAAATCGTAAGCTTTGTAAAACATCTTCCCCGACTTGGCAAGCTTGCTTTCGCTCCAACGGATAGTGTCACACTCCTTGAATGCGTAAAGGGTTCCCGGCAGCGTACCGGTTTTGGATGGGCAAGCCGTGAGCATTCCATTTCTTGCCCGATTTGGATGAAAAGGAGCAAGGCAGATAGACAAATACCTGCACGAACATGAGGAGTACATCAGCCGGATGTTGTCCTCCGGCCCTCCCGGCTTGGATTGGACGGCCCTGCTGGCCTTCCACCGGGTAGAGGTGCAGTTCCTGCAACATGAGCGGCTGGTGCATCTCCTGGTGATGCTGGCCTTTGCCCTCTTTGCCCTGGCGGCCCTCGCCGCTTTCCTTGTTCTACCCGGTGCGGCGACTGGCACACTGGCCGGCATCCTGATCCTGCTGCTGGGCGCCTACATCATCCACTATTTCAAGCTGGAAAACGGGGTGCAACGACTGTACCGCCTGGACCGGCAGATTGTGTTCCGCAGCGGGACCCTTCCCCCTTTCCCGAGATAATGAATGATCCATTCATTGGTAAAGACTATCGCTCGATCTTGCAGATCACCCCTCAATCCTCATCGGAAGGTGACTGAGGCGAATTAATTTTCGTTCTTTCTGCATCCGCTGGACAGCAGTGGACAGCAGATGGCGGGATTCCGAGCAAAACCTCCAAGCCAAGGTGGAGAGACATCGAAATGGCTTGTTGCCGAGTTAGGAAGACGGTGAAGAGGCTTCCGGTCTGCACCTTGATCGCCAGTAGCACTCCTCTGTCGGCAATCTCCATGACTTGGCCTGGTATCCAGCCTGTCTTTTCTTCCTCTTCCCGGGGTACGAGTTGGATTTCCTCAGGCCGTATGGCTGCAGTGACCTGGCCTTCAGTTGGTTCCTCAGAACATAGCATCTCTCCGGAAAGGAGACGGACGATCGACCCGCTCCCTTCCTGCCTGGCCATTGCGGGGAAAAGATTGGGATTTGCAAGAAAACGAGCTGTTGCGGTAGTGGCGGGTTTGCGCCAAATCTCCAGGGGAGATCCTTCCTGCGTCAGGCGCCCATTCTGGAGGATCCCGATCCGATCTCCCAGGGCCATCGCTTCCGGGATGCTATGGGTTACATGCAGAACGGTCGGGCGAAGAGCCCGATGAAGGGAGCGCAGCATCTCCTGCAACAACTCCTGGGCTTCTCCATCGACTGCACTCAAGGGCTCATCGAGGAGCAACACCTTCGGCGAGGGAGCCAGTGCCCGCGCCAGAGCCACACGCTGTTTCTCCCCGCCGGAAAGGCCCCTTATGCGGCGGCCGAGAAGATCCTCAATACGGGTAAGGGCAGCGATCTCGTGTAGACGAACCTGGCGGTTTTTTGGCGATAGATTTCTGGGGAGGCCAAAACAGACATTCTGAGCGACGCTCAGGTGAGGGAAAAGGAATAATTCCTGGGGAACCATCCCCACTGCTCGCTTTTCCGGGAGCCAGGAAGAGACATTCTGACTGCCAAAGAAGATTGTGCCCTGGCGTAGCCGTCTTAGACCGGTAATCGTCTCCAAAAGCAACGTCTTGCCTGAACCAGTGGGGCCTAGAAGTACGAAATACCTTCCCTCCTCCACTTCCAAACGGGAGATGTCCAGGTGGAAGCTCCCGGCCTGGAGCTGAAGGGCATTGATCCGAATCATCGCTCGTTGTTCCGGGATGGCAGGAGCAAGGTTCGCAGAATCACAAAAACAACCAGAGCCACCAGAATGAGAACTACTGTGACGGGTAACGCAGCGCTCAAGCCCAAACCGCTGAAACGCTCATAAATAAGAACAGGGATAATTTTCGGGTTGTAGGCGAGGATGATCACTGCCCCGAACTCGCTGATTCCTCGGGCCCACATGAGCAGCATCCCGCTGAGGATTCCCCTCCAAGCCAGCGGAAAAGTGACCCGGAAGAAGGTTTGCCAGGCATTGGCGCCGAGCGTGCGAGCGACACCTTCCAGGTGGGGGTCGACCTGGGCGAAGGCTTCCCGAGCACTGTCCAGAAAGAAGGGCAGGCTGACGAAGAGCATGGCCACAACAATCCCAGCCAGATCCTCGGTGAAAGTCAATCCCAGCGGGACGAAAGCCTGGCCGATTAGCCCGTGCCTTCCAAAGACAGTCAGCAGGGCGATCCCGGCGGCGGTATGGGGAATCACCACGGGGAGGTCGATGATCCCCTCCAGCAGGTTTTTACCGGGGAAGGAATTGCGAGCCAGGAAATAAGCCAAGGGTAGGCCGAAAAGAAAAGCCAGGCAGGTGGCAATTCCAGCGGCTGCAAAAGTTAGGGTGAGTGAATCTTGCACTACCGGATCCGCAATGGCTTGCCCCACTGCTCCCGGATCGGTCCAAAAAAAGGTCCCCAGGAGCGGGAGCAGGATGAAAAGGAGAAGGACGGTGCTGGTGGCTCCGAGTAGGATCTTGGCCCAGGGGGAACTCATGAAGCTCTCAGGGGGTGGCGGGAATTGATTGACAAAGAGCTTTCAGTGGTACGGGGAGAAGGTCGAGGTGGTCCGCCAAAGGTGGAGAGACGGTGGGGTGTTGGTTGGCTTTCATAATCTTCTGCCCTTCCGGTCCTAATAGATAGGCGATGAACTGCTCCGCCTCCTGCCGATGGGCAGCGTTCTCAGGAATGGTCAAGCCGTAGCCGATCACTTCCCCGCGGAACTCCGGCTTTACGGAAGCGAAACGCTGGTAACCCAGGTTTACCACCAGCGAGCGGTAGCTTTCCCGGTAGAGTGGGTCACTGAGGTTGATCTGGGGAGGCAAGCGCAGTGGCTTGAGGCCGTGTTGTTCGATGACACTGAGATACTCAAAAGCGTAGTCTACGTCTCCTGATTCAACCAGGGGGAGCAGTTGCACGCTGTATCCGCGCACGACGATTTGAGCACCAGGGGTTGTCTCCACAAGCTCTGGAACATGAATGATGGTTTCTTCTTCAACCGTGATCGGATATTTAAATTGGCCATCCATCAGATCGGCAAACAGGGTCGGTTTGTCGTAATGGTCCTCAGCCAGCTTGAGAACCATCAAGGCGCGATAGCCGTTGGCATCGAACCTGGGATCGGCAATCCCCACCCTTACATCGGGGCGGTTGAGGATTTCGAACCAATTATCGGAGTTAATCTCGTTTGCATAGTGAGATTGGGCTGAGTAGGCGATGGCCATTTCGTTTGTGGCAAATCGTATATACCAGTCGGCGTTGGGTTTGCCCGTCTGGGGATCGGTGCTTGGGTATAGCAGCATGGGAATCAGAGACTCGTCGGCGGAGAGGAGCACATCGACCTCATCATGGAGATCGGAGACTTGACGGATTACCTGGATGCTGCCGTGCCCTTCCATGTTCAATTGGATTCCCGGGTTAGCCTTCTCGAAGGCAGTTTCCAATTCCTGAAATGGGATGATCAAGCTGCCGGCGTAAAAGATGCGCAGCGGTACTTTGGCTTGGGAGGCGCAACCACTGAGGCTCAAGGGGAGGACCAGAGCGAGAGCAAGAATGGAAGCCAAGATAATTTTTGACCTTGTCAGATGACTCATCTTGTTGGCGTTCTCCGAAAGAACTTCCCCGTTTGCACGTAGAGATTTACTTGATCCATATTTCCTGGCCTGATAGCGACATGTCATATCCGCCAAGGTCCTGTGCGGCTTGTTGAAACGGTTTGGAACCGATCACCTCACGCAAGGCTTCGGCCAATGGCGGTCGCCATGCAGTGTCCGGGATGGCCAAGTCATAGCGCTCGCGCGTCAAGGGGAGGAAGTCCAAACCTTGGGCTGATGCAGCAGCATAGATCCCCAGGCCGGCATCCGCACGGTTTTCAGCCACAGCGCGAGCGGTAGCCACATGAGTAAACTCTTCAAGCTCATAGCCAGGGATCTGGTTCGGTTCGATCCCCTTCACCTGCAACTGTGTTTCCAACCAAACACGGGTCCCCGAACCAGCCTGACGGTTGATGAAGCGAACATCACGACGTGCCAGGTCATTCAAAACATGGATCCCTAGCGGATTTCCACGGGCAAGGATCAGCCCCAAGGAGCGATCTGCCAAGTGGAGCAGGAGGGTCTTTCGGCCGGCTAGCACGCGCTGCACGAAGGGAAGGTTATAGCTATCGGTGTCTTGATCCCAAAGGTGAATTCCCGCTAAATCTGCTTCCCCTCGGGCGAGAGCGATTAATCCCCCCAAGCTTCCGGAGAATTCAACCGACAATCGCAGCGGTTCCAACCTTGGAGAGAGCATCCGGGCGAGGACTTCCACGAGCAGATCGTGGCTTCCGATGAAGCGCAGTTCAGTTTCACGAGGCCGGTTCTTCGCTCGTTTTGTAGTATGGGGGATCGTTTTTTGTATCTCCTGCCAGCGTGAGACAGCTAAGGAAAGAGCCAATTCTGTTTGGGCGGGGGAATGGCCAGAGGAGAGTGCTTCCAGCAAGAAACGCTCGGCGCGATTTACCAGGGATGCCCAATTCAAAGAACTCACCGGTTCGGGAGGAAGAATGCTTTGGGCGACTTTCGTACCGCCACCGCGGGATCCCACCAGCAGGCCTTCCCGAGCGAGTTGTCCGTAGGCACGACTCACTGTGCCTAACGTGCAATGCCACCGCGTCGCCATGGCTCGAACTGGTGAAAGTTTATCGCCTGGCTTTAGTTGGCCGGAGGCAATCAACCGGCGAATGGACTCGGCAATTTGTGAATAGAGGAAAGTACTCTGAGGTTCGTTCATTGTTGCATTTGTAACCGTGCAATGATAACAAGGATGCAGGCTTTCCAGCAAGATTTGCCTTCCTTGTTTTTCTGAATGTGACTACCGGCGCACTAATCAGCTTGGCCAGACTTCACTGGACCACCATGCGATCATTATCGGAGGAGTAGTTGGGACAACCTTTCCCACTTCGAAAGCCCAAGAGTAGATCCTTGGCTTTTGTAGCGGTCGATATCCTTCCCTCCGGACTACGGCTTGCGATAGCCGATCGGCAGGATCTTCGGCTCTTTCCATTCTTCCCGCAGGATGCTCCACATGGCTGTATCGCGGTAAACGCCGCGGCTGAAGAAAGAACGGCGGATGATGCCTTCTTTGGCAAAACCGACCTTCTCCAGGACCCGCTGCGAGCCGAGGTTGCCGGGGTGCGTCTCGGCTTGAATGCGGACGATGTCCTTGTGCAGGAAAAGATAGTCAACCATCATCTGCACCACCTCAGTGCCGTACCCCTTGCCACGTTCCTGCGGCGCCAGCATGTACCCGATTGCAGTGCAGTCCTTGCTCTTGAAATAGCTGATGGTTCCGATAGGTGCGCCATCTTTCCTCTGGATGAGGAAGGTCTGATTCCCGGTCATCCCGTCGAACCACTTCTCCAAACCGGCCAGGCTATCCTGGTCGAACGGCTCGAACTCGCCGACGAAATCGACATCGTTGAACCATTCGTGGAGGATGGGCAATTGCGAGCGCTCTAAAACAACCAAATCAATCGTCTTTCCTTTCAGCATCTTGAATTATCCCTTCTCCTGCTTCTCGTTTTTCTCTAAATAGCAGAGTTTCCTCCCGAAGGACTTTCTTCAGGCTGATCCAGGCAGCCTGCTTGATGAAACCGAGCTTTTCGTTGAGGGAGAGCATCGGCTGGTTGTGGATTTCGTTGCTGGTGGTAATGCGGGTAGCACCATAAGTCTGACAGAAGCGGATCCCGGCCAGCTTGAGAGCGAGGGCGATTCCCTTGTGACGGCAGTCACGGCGCACCCCGGTCAACCCCTGCCGTAGGTGGTGGGGTTGGTCGGACACGGTCCAGAGATTGGAGAGCCCTACACAGCGATCCCCCTTTGCCATCAGCAGGTATCCGTCCGGAAGCAGGGAAGGATCCTGGAGCCACGACTCGAAAAGCTCCGGCGAGTAGGGGGTGGACTTTTCGGGAAGGGGTATGTCTCGCGTGACTTCGCAAAGCAGGTCGTAGATCTTGGCGTTGCGCCGGGGGTCCTCCTCAAGCTGACGGAAAGAACGAATAAGGAAGCCCTCTGCCTCCAGTTTCTCGGTCAATCCCTGGTAGGGGGTGAAGTCGAAGTTCTCCACCTCCAGAGTAGAATCCCAACTGCGCATATCCTCCACGAAACCGCGGTGTTGCAGGAAGTCCAGCGCGTTGACATGGGTGGAGTGGGTCCAGGTCCGGGCGCTGAGAGCCTCCCTTTTTCCAAGGATCCCCAGCAGCAACTCGTGGAGGAAGGAACCGATCCCTTGACACTGGCAGTCCGGCAATACCTGCACATCGTATGCATACTTGTGTGGATGGTACATGATTGCCATCTGGCAAAGGTCGGCAAAGGCGATCACTCGCCCTTCTCTTTCCACTACCCAGCGCCCGAAAAAGCATTTCGGATCCTGGTGGGCGTCCTTGAAGAGGAGCTCTTCCCCGGAGATGGGGTGATCCGGCCAGTTGGCGTTGGCAACCGCCACCACTTCTTCCGCGTCACTTTGTAGAAAAGGTCTTGTCTCCAAATTCATTTCAATTCTCCTAGATAAGTCTGCATGCCGGTTGTCTTTTCTACTGATCCTCCTGCCGGAGGGAAAATCAACCGGTAATACACGGTGTTTCGATTTTTGTCACTTGATTTCCCGGACGCCATTTTTTGGCTCGCCGGCCGGATTGACCTTCTGGGTTTCTTCGTGACCGGGCCTGTGTATTCGATGGGCTGATCACCTCAGGCGTTCAACGACCACTCCTCATAACCCAGAGGCGAAGCGATTTCTTTCTCGATCCATGCACGAGGGTGGATCCGAGGCTGTGGTTGAATGACCATCCGGATGCCGGATCCGCTATGATTGGCAGTGAGGGAAAGATCTTGAAGCGAGACCAAAGTATAGCGCAGAACGGGTTCGGGCTTACTCATGAGGAGCGGATTAGCCTGGCCAAGGCTATCACCGGTCGAGCCGCGCAAGAGCTTGGGGAGCGCCTCATTTTGGTAGGCCTCGTGGGCTCGGTGGCGCGCTGCCTGGACACACCCTGGTCCGATCTGGACATGTATGTTTTCCTTCGAGGTAGAGGCGAGAAGGGCCGGCATTTCCTGATGCGGGGGGTAGCGGTTGGTTACTGCGTCGAGGAGGTGGAGACGATGGAGGAGATCCTGACCCATCCGCAGGAGCGGTGGCCCTTCCTGATGGGCTTGCTCGACTCACTCCAGGTCTTGCATGGGGATCCTGGACAGCAGGAGCGCTGGATGGAGATGGGACGCGCCTGCCCTCCCGAGTCGTTCCGGTTGGCGCTTCACGATCTGCTCCCGAACATGGTGATGGAATCTTTCGGGCGAATTCTTTCTGCCAGGCTGCGCAGGCGTGAAGAGGATGTCAACGTCAGCGGGTTGGAGGTTTTGTTGGAAATGCGGACTGTCCTCTGCCTATTGAACAGGAGTTGGGTTTCGCACGACTATATCGCAGGGATTCGTGACTCCTTCGGTTTTCTCAGGCTGCCCCAGGACTATCAACGATTGGCTCCTGCCCTCTGGTCTGCCCGTTCCGCCGAAGAGGCCATCCCCCTGGCTACCGAACTGGTGGAGAACTATTGGCGCCTGCTGGAAGAGGAAGGATTCTCCCGGGAAGGCTACGCCAGAGAGCTGGAGCAATACCTGAAGGGATGATCACTTCATATTCCGAGGATGCGCCATTTCCTCCCAAGACCTGACTTTTCGAATCGGGATATTATGCTATTTTTGATTGAGATGAGGATCAGCGCAGTAACTCGCTCCAAAGAACAAGCCAAGGCTGCTTACAATCGGATGAGCCGCTGGTACGATCTCTTATCCGGTGGTTTCGAGAGCAAGTATCGTGATGCCGGCGTGAGGAAGCTTGCTCCTAAGGCGGGAGACTTGGTTCTGGAGATTGGATTCGGAACCGGCCATTCCATCGTGGCGTTGGCAGAATGGGTCGGTAAGCCGGGAAAGGTCTACGGCATCGATTTGGCGGAGGGGATGCTGGAGGTCACCAGAGCCAGAGTCAAGCGGGCAGGAGTGACCGACAGGGTTTTCCTTACGTGTGGCGACGCGAGGCAATTGCCCTTCGCAACGGAATTCTTTGATGGCATCTTTATCAGTTTCACGCTTGAGCTTTTCGACACCCCCGAGATTCCGCTGATTCTGTTGGAATGCCTGCGTACGCTGAAAAAGGGCGGCCGCATCTCCGTGGCGGGACTATCAAAGAAAGGGAAAGCCCACGCCATGACAAGACTGTACGAATGGTTGCACGAAAAACTACCCCTATACGTTGATTGCCGTCCAATCTACGTGCAGGAAGCTTTGGAAGAAGCTGGTTTTCAGATCCTCGATGCGGCCGATTTTTCCCTTGCAGGACTGCGAGGTGAACTTGTACTGGCCCAGAAGTCTCCCAATTCAACCGTCGTCTTCCCCGGCCTTTCACTTGAAGATCCCGCACAGGTCATGGCCGGCATAGGAGATGGACTCTCCTGGCTCGACAATCTCAGTGCGTATTTCTTGAGCGATTCGAAAAAATCCGCTTAACCGAACAGCTTGACCAGGCAGGCAGCCTTGTACAATCGCACCGGCCAGCTGTGCCAGCTCTGTCCGGGCTTGGGATCGGCAAGATGGGATTGATTGTCCAGATCCCAAGCCCAGGATGCCGCAACCAGTTAGATCCCCGCGCCATAGTCCGTCAGGAAAGAGCTGCCCTTCTTCGGCTTGGCGACATCTCCTTTATAGGCCGTCCACTTTTGTATTGATTCTATCTGGCGGTTACTCGACAATGGTTTCAGAGAAAATATGTTCTGGGAGAGGAAAGATGTGTAGAACAATTGTGGAAAAGGTAACTTGTCTCGTTCTGATTGTTGTCGTAATCTCTCTTACCTTTGTCCCTGGTTTTGCATCCGAGCGAGAAACAAGTTCGGAAAGCACTCCTGCATCTGCTGTTCAATCCGCAACACAAGCCATACCCTTGGCTGCCGGTGGGGCTCACACCTTGGTACTGAAAGAAGATGGCACGGTCTGGGCCTGGGGATCCAACTACTGCGGCGAGCTGGGACTGGGGGACGCCACCGATCGCTCCAGCCCGGTGCAAGTCACTTCCCTTGGCAACAACGCGTCATCCCTGGCCGCGGGCGGGTACTCTCAAGATGTAAACAGAGGGGGATATTCCCTGGCCCTGAAGGAGGATGGCACGGTCTGGGCCTGGGGATACAATAACTATGGCCAGCTGGGGTTGGGGGACACCACCAGCCGCTCCAGCCCGGAGCAGGTCACCGCCCTGGGTAGCAGCGTGAAGGCTCTTGCCGCCGGCTATTACCACAGCCTGGCATTGAAGGAGGACGGCACGGTCTGGGCCTGGGGATTGAACGGCTCGGGCCAGCTGGGGCTGGGGGATACCTCTGCCCGCTCCAGCCCGGTACAGGTCACCGCCCTGGGTAGCAGCGTGAAGGCTCTTGCCGCCGGCTATTACCACAGCCTGGCATTGAAGGGGGATGGAACGGTTTGGGCTTGTGGATTTAACAGCTCGGGCCAACTGGGGCTGGGGGACACCACCAACCGCTCCAGCCCGGTACAGGTTGCCAGCCTGGGCAACAGCGTGAAGGCTCTTGCCGCCGGCTATTACCATAGCCTGGCTCTGCAAGGGGACGGAACGGTTTGGGCCTGTGGGTTTAACAGCTCGGGCCAGTTGGGACTGGGGGACACCACCAACCGCTCCAGCCCGGTACAGGTTACCGCCCTGGGCAGCAACATCGAGGCTTTAACCGCGGGCGCATGGCACAGCCTGGCCCTAAAGGGAGACGGAACAGTCTGGCCCTGGGGAAGGAATGACCATGGCCAGCTAGGGTTGGGGGACACTACTAACCGCTCCAGCCCGGTGCAGGTTACCGCCCTGGGCAGCAACGTTGAGGCCCTTGCTGCGGGTGGTGTGCATACGCTTGTTCTGAAAAGGGATGGCACGGTCTGGGCCTGGGGAGGCAACTCCTTCGGCCAGCTAGGACTAGGGGACACCACCGACCGCTCCAGCCCGGTACAGGTGCTCACATTACTTGATACGCAATACAATCAAACGCTTTCGAGCGGCTGGAACATGGTTACGGTCGGGTTGCAGACACTGCAGTCTCCTGCCCAATTGTTCGGCTCTGGGTTCAAATCGATCTACCGTTGGGAACCGATTGAAGGATCCTATTTTACGCCACAGGCGTTGGAACCTGGACTAGGCTATTGGGTGAAGATGGCAGCAGCAGCGACGATTACTGTCCAGGGCACTCCCGTCTTTTCCCTTACCCTCCCGCTCTCCCCTGGATGGAATCAGGTCGGAAGTCCCTTCGCTTCCAGCACCCCCTGGTCTTCGGTGAAAGTGGTGAAAGACACAATCGAATACACGATGTCGGTAGCCAAGGTGGCTGGCTGGATCGCTGCTGGCTATTCTTGGAACGGGATTTCTTATGATGCAATAGACTACGCATCAGGTTCGATGGGTGTGGGCCAAGGTTTCTGGCTCAAAGACAACACTACGGGTATTTCTCTGCTATTTCGCAACCCTGTTTCTCCCAAGGCTTCGATCACAGCTGGTGGGACCCATACCCTTGCCCTGAGGGGGGACGGCACGGTCTGGGCCTGGGGATTGAACAGCTCGGGCCAGCTTGGGCTGGGGAACACAACCAGCTGCTCCAGCCCGGTACAGGCCACCTCCCTGGGAAGTCAAGTGAAGGCTCTTGCCGCCGGCTATTACCACAGCCTGGCATTGAAGGAGGACGGCACAGTCTGGGCCTGGGGATACAACATCCACGGCCAGTTGGGACTGGGGGACTTCGCAGACCGCAACAACCCGGTGCAAATCACCTCCCTGGGCGACGGCGTAGCAGCGCTGGCTGCAGGTAGGGATCACTCTTTGGCTATCAAGAACAATGGCACGGTCTGGGCATGGGGATACAACAACTACGGCCAGCTAGGGCTGGGGGACACCACCAACCGTGTTACCCCGGTACAGGTCACCGTCCTGGGTAACAACGTGACAACCTTAACCGCCGGCGGGTGGCATACCCTTGCTTTGAAAGGGGATGGCACAGCCTGGGCCTGGGGGCGGAACTCCGATGGTCAACTGGGATTGGGCGACACCGCTGTCCGCTCCAGTCCAGTGCAGGTGTCTTTGAATCTCAATCCGTAACTCTTTCCGACAAGTATCGATCAGTGAAGTCCAACCGAGCCGGCTGGCCGGCTCTGGTTGTTGTCCATGAGATTGATCGATGGCTGTTCCCGGATAACTCCCTAGAGGTGAATGATTTGAAGCTCCCTCCAATGAGACTTCCAATATTCAGCCACCAGGCGACGGTGACAATGGTCAGCAGATGACTCGCTGCAGAGGAGGACGGTCGGGGTGACCAAAGACTCTACGGAGGTGAGCGTCTCCGCTCGTCTCTCCTCTAGAAGAGCGCGGAAATGGTGTTCGTAGGCTTCCCAATCGTTGTCCTGGCGGTACGCGTGAAGAATCCCTTCAGAAGGAGCCAACAATGGCTCGTATTGGTAACTCGCTCTACAGATCTTACCCAGGAAAAAGGCCAGGTCGACTTGCTTGGTAAAGCCAGCCAACTGGGACGAGTTGTGCAAACGGATGTCCAATAAATGGCGGATGCCCGCCAAGGTCAGCAGTCCAAAGAATTCCTCCGCGCTCTTCTTGGTGAACCGATGGTAAAGATCTTCACAGCACCGCCTCCTCTATGCCATCAATGGCTTGCCCGGCGATTGTCTGCCCGAGTTCTTCATTCGAAGCTGAGCCTCTTCTTCCGTACTCTAAGATGGGATGTCGCGCTCAAAACACCCTCTTTCCCCTCCTGCGGGGAGGGGATCCAAGACCAACTTCGCAGTCGCATGGCTCGCTCGACTTCGTCGATTGTTATAAGTAAAGCCATGACCCCGGGAGGTGACCCCGGGAGGCTCTAGTCGGTGGCGCTGAACTTGATCACCCGGTCGTAGAGGACTTCAAACCAATTCGGCCCCACCTTGGTGCTCGGCTCCAGGTAGGCCCGGAAACCGATGAAGGCTTCCTGGTCCAGGTCCACCCCTGCTGCGCCGACACCATACTTCACTTCCAGGCAAAGGGAATCGCCTCGAGCGTCGCGAGCCACTTTATAGACGTATAGGTACTTGGCGGCAGGGTTGTTGGGCAGATATGCCTCCGCCGTACCGGTCAGGGCATCACTGGCAATCGCTCCGACTCCATTGATGGCTTTTTCCCCGTACATGCCGAAGTTGGAGTAGGTGGCTTTCCCGGTGGCGGCATGGTTCACTCCGTAGATGATCAGGTACTCATCCGCTTTGTCGGCAAGCGTAAACGGGTCGCTGCGCAGGTAGAAGGTGTCTCGATTTTCCCCGATCACATCCACGCCGCGCTGGATGGCGTCGTTTCCTTCCAGGAGCCAGATACGGGTGCCAAGCTCAGTGGCGTTGGCACTTCCGTGCTTGGCCAGGATGGCTTGACGCAGTTCATCAACGGCAGCCATCAGGTTCAGTTCGGAGGTGTCTCCGGTGCCGCGCACTTTTAAGGGTTGGACAGGGAAAGGCTCTGGAGTGGAAACAGTAGATGGAGTTACCCGAAAAACTCTCCCCTTGAACTGGGTTATGTAGTGCTGTCCGGCTACCGGATCCGCGAAAAAGGCCACCCGATGAATGAAGGTGAAGGTGTCTGCCTGTTCGTCCAGGCCCATTTTCATCAACCCGGCCGGGATGGTGTCGGTGTTCACCACGGAGAGGGAGTACCCCGCAGCTTGGATGGCCGAGCGCACCTTGGCATCAGTTCCTTTGTCGGCCGTGGTAATGACGATCGTTTCCTGGCTGAAGGGGTTCCCCTTCGCACCATTGGGCGTTCCGGCTGTCTTGATCTCCAGGTTATTGATGGTGTCACCAAGGCTGGCAAAGATTCGCCGTCCTTTCCCCTCGGCTGGAAAGTAACGTATGGCCAGGTAGCTTCGGTAACTGAAATATTTCACTTCGGGAGGCGTGACACCGACGAAGACGATGGCTTCGTCCGAACGAAGACGATAATCGTTCCACAAACCCTTGCGCTCCGGATTGATCACCCCCTCTGTCAGCGTGTTGGGAACGGTTTGCCCTGGTGCCAGGGGCAGCTTGTAGATCATGTAAGGCGTGCTGGGGTTATTCCCCCAGCAGCTGGGGATGAGACCGGTGTCGTACATCTTAATAATATCAAAGATCTCGAAGACTCCCTCCGCGACGACGAATCCAGCTTTCTCCATTCCAACCTTCAAACCGTCGACGTTTCCCTGGGCTGGCGTTTCTGACACCACCCCCGTGCAAGAGGATAGGGCAGCCAACAGTATGGCTGCTGTTAACCACTTTGTTGTCATCCGGACGAACTGAGGTTCCATCTGATGCTCGCTCTCCTTATTGTCAACCTTGGCATCAGGCATAGCATCGATCCCCCATACCCAACGTTGCTTTCAGGAATCCGTCATTCAAAGAGCCCGCTGAGGTCATGTCCAGCGAAGGAAAAGGACTCTCCTCGTTCAAGCAATTCCCGGGCGTATTTCCGCAACGATTCGAAGAGATCCTGGTAGCCGAACAGCTTCACGGATCGGGCTGCCTTGCACAATCGCACCGGCCAGCGGCGCCAGCTCTGTCCAGGCTGAGGATCAACAAGATGGTTTTGATGGTCCAGATCCCAGCCCCAGGATGCCGCAACCAGGAAGACGCCCCTGCAAAAGCTCTCCCCGAAGGCGCTTTCCCTCTTCAGTTCGACGACATCGCCTTCATATACCGTGTACTTCAATCCATAGCTGCTCGGCGCATCGATGGGAAAAGCCCACCAATCGTAGTGGCTGGAATGGAAACTTTCCCAATCATCTTCGGCGGCCCATCGCTGGAAGTCCGCCACCTGACGCTGATGGGTCTGCTTCAATCCTGCTATCCCGATAAATGAAGCATCTGTGTTGAAACGCATACGCCCTTCCCTGGTTTTCGTTACAATCCAATCATCGCACCAACTGATTCCCCGATGCCAATGCTTGCGTTATCTGGCTCCTTTTCATTTCAAGTGGGTAACCTACCAGCCTCCCTGTCACCGAGGCGATGATGATCTAAAAGAGTTATGTCAGACCTGGGACCGCCGCACCCCAGTGCGGCTCCTGTTTTCATGGATCCACCGAGCCGCATCGTCTTCCACGACAAAGCGATCTTCACCAAAGCGATCCTCATTGCCTCCACCTTCATGGCGTTCTATGTTGAAATGGGGCAGAAAACCACGGGAGTGCTACCTTCGTAGTGGTTGCTCTTCAGAGCGGTTATCTTCTGTCAAATCCTTGCTGATGCCGCACTGGGGTGCGGCGCTCCCAGGAAAGCCAATGGTCCCAAGGGTCTCGTTATCCTCAGACCGTCTTACCCACTCGAAATGAGAAAGAGCCACTTTTTCACTCCAAGGAAAGTGGAGTGAGGCGCTGACAAAAGTTCGCATTTTTGCTAACCTCCAAGAGTAACCTACTCGATCTTCTATTTTCATTTATCCGTTAAAGATGAAGTCGAGAGCTGGCCTGTTGGCGTCTTGGCGAATTATGCGCGTTTGCTGGAACTGTTAATGGAGTTCGGACCGAGTCTACGTATGCCGCACTCACGCGCATTGGGAGACGGACTCTTCGAACTTCGGCCCCACGGTCCGGAAGGAGTTGGCCGCGCATTTTATTGTTTTCTAGTTGGTCAACATATCGTGATCTTAAGCGCGTTCATCAAGAAAACGGGAGACACACCTATGAAGGAATTACGGATTGCCCGAAGAAGGATGAAGGAGGTTCTGAATGGCTGATCTGAAATGCAAACTAGTTCCCCACGACCATGAGGTTTTTCTCCAGGATGCTCAAAAACAGGAAGGGTTTCAGAAGGCATACGAGGACTTGGAAGAAGAGTATGGCTTGATTCGCGAAATGCTTGCCGCACGCTCACGATCTGGTCTCACTCAGAAAGCGGTTGCGGAATTAATGGGAACGACGAGAAGTTCTGTTTCACGCCTGGAAGCCGCAGGCAAACATACTCCATCCTTAGCAACCATAAGGAAGTATGCGCAAGCTGTTGGATGCCGACTTCAGATCAAGTTGATCCCGCATTCCAGTTTTGATCAACGCTCCCCCGGAGATGGAAGGAAGACACGCGCTCGTTAGCGGTAAGCTTGTCTTTTAGCTCTATGGTTCGCCTCAAACGACGCAATCACAAGAGAATCCAATCGCAATAAGGACAGCCCCTAGAGCGTTGGTCAGTGTGCTTGAATCCAACCGGATCTAGTGTTTGAGGTTAGATCTTTGCATCAGACTCGATGAAGTTCATCGTTAACATGACAAACGAAACCAAAGGAGACGGTGGAATGGAGAAGAAGGATGTTCTCGCCAAAGTCCTGGCCGTGATCGGGACGGTGCTGGTTTGGTTCCCGATCATAGCGACAATCGTGTTATCAATAATAGGATCCATTCGGAGCCACATTTTCCTGTTCGACTATCTGATGCCGCTTGAACTCTTCCCGGTGGCGCTGGTGGGCGGAGGACTGCTTCTCTGGGCAGCGCTGCGCGCTCGTTTGCGAAGGGGACTGGTCGGTTGGGGTCTTGGCATCATGGCGGGGATGTTGATCGGCGGCCAGGTTCTTGCCGAAATCTCCGGGCTGGCCTCCGGGCAGAGGGAACCGACCGGCTGGATCTGGACACTGCTCCTTGTGTCGATCGGCATCTATTGGCTCGCGCTTGTAGAGCTTGGCATCTCTGGCATCTTGCTGTTGCAAGATCTGGTCCAGCGCGGATGGAAAACCGAGAGAGATTTGGCCAACCCCTGAGACCTGCCTCCAGACTTGCGATACTTCAAACAGGCGCGGAAAGATTCTAGCTCCCGCGCCTGTTTGGTCGACGATCCTAGAAGCGGATAGTGGCTCCCTTGAAGGTAATCCAATTCCGGCTTTCGTTATAGGAAAGGTTTCCCGTCGCGGGGTTTTTGGTGATCCAGGTCGAGGAGGAGATGCCGATACAGAACCCGTAGTTGTGTCCAGTGAGCAAGGTCGGCTGAAGCTCCTGAGTGACGATGCAGTTGGTGCCGTACTGCTTGTTCCACCCGGAGGAACTCTGTCCTCCATGTGCGTTCCAGTTCCAGATGGAACTGCCTGCTGCCCATTGTTTGGTCGTATAGTCAAAGATCCCGATCCATGCGCCGAGCTGCGTATCTCCACCCGCATCGGGCCACTTTCCCAGCCACAGGTCCAATTGATAGGTGACCCTGACCTTGGCCTGCAGGGGAATGGCGCCCGTGTAGAGGAATCCCCGCAAGTTCTGGTAGATTCCGTTGATATCCAGCCGATAGGTGGCTCCTCCCTTGGCTGAGAAACGAACCCCGGGGGAGAAGGAGCGGTCACTGAAGCCGTTGGCCTGGGAGTAGGTGCAACTGCCGCCCTTCCCGCTCTCCTGGCCCCTCAGCGTGTTGATGTCGAGAACCCAACTGTTATTGAGAATCCCTCCGGAGAGGGTGGAGGCGAACTGTTGCGCACCCCCCGGGCGCGCCCAGCCCAATCCCAATCCGTAGAGGATGGTACCGGTGGTGGAGAGCTGGTAGCCGTCCGTGTAGGCGTTCACGGCGAACGCGGGGGATACGGGTAACGGCAGGACGCTATCCGCCAGTCGCACATTCCAGCCGTTGCCTATCTCCGCGGGAGAGGCAGGGCCAAAGTTGACCTGGAGCAGGAGCCAATTGGCAGAGGAACCTAGGAAAGTGTTGAAAGTCGGGCTTGAGCTGCTGTCCCACAGATCGTAAGCCGTTCCTTCCGGCACACGCAGGATGGTGGCCGAGGCGCTGAAGGAAAGCCCTTTACCCGGATTCGCCAGGTTCACCAGCGGCGTCGGATTCCCGGTCGGCTTCAGGGCGTCCGCGGTGGTCAGGAGGATGGCCCGCATCCCGAAGGAGTCCTCGTCCCGGGTCTGGATGGCGAAGAATTGGGCCCGCGAGAGGACATCCTGTCCTCCCTGGAAGAGGGGATCGGTCGTGCTGGTGGTGGTCAGGTTGGCGCTGTAGATGACCAAGCGGGCTGCCCCGATGAGGAAGCGATCCACCTCGGCGCGGAGGTTGGGGGTGTAGTAGCGGTCTAGGTAGTTCTGGGTCAACTGCCCGGTAGGATCGCGCTGGTTGAGGGTCTCGGTGTAGATCTGAATGCCCCGGTACTCGTAGAAGAGCAGCCCAGCGAAGTACGACTCGTAAGCCAGGTAGTAGTCCATCAGCCGCTGCGGCTGGAAGGTCCAGGTGGCGGTGTTGGTGAGGATGTTGGCCGCCAGCCAGGAATCAAGCAACCCGTCCGAGCCGTCCGAGGGGGCGATGGCGTTGTGGATCCCGTCCACGCAGACGGGAATGTCCCAAGCCCCGGTGACGTTGCTGCAGAACTGGGCCACATCAGCCTGGATGTTCGGGGTGGTGGGGGTCTTGCCCTGGGTGAAGTAGGCCAGGCCCTCCGGGGTGGGCAGGTTGTAGTGGGTGCCGATGCGGTTGATGTAGTCCTTCACCTGGGCGTTCAAGATGGTATCGATGATCTTGGCCTGCATCTGCTTCAGTTGAGCGAAGAGCTGGGTGAAGTCGGCTTCAACGCGAGCCAGGGAGGCTTGGATGTCCTGCAATTGAGCCTCCATCTGGTCCAGCCGCGCCAGCACCTCGGCACCTTGCCCCTTGTTCCCCGTCAGCAGGCTCATCACCCAGCCGCAGGCTTTCTTCTCGGTCCAGCTTTTGGCCCCTTGCTTCACTCCGGAGTAGGCGGCATGGAGAAGCTTGGAAGCGATATCAGAGGCGATCCCGCCCGGCTCGAAGACCAGGTTGGCGGAAACATACTGCACTCCCTCCCCTCCCGGTGAAGGGACATTCAACTTGACCCAGTAGCCGTAGCCGGGGGAGAACTTGCGCAGCTCGTTCTTCACCGAGAAATAGCGGTCCTCCCGCCAACTGTAGATGTCCCCCGCAAGGATGCCGGCATCGAAGGCTTGCTGCAGGGAGTAGATCTGCCCTCCCCACTCCAGCCTGGCCCGGGCCGTGTCATCCCAGCCGATCTCCCCCAGGAAGGGGTAGCCGACCAGGTTCCAGCCCTCCAGGAGATTGCAGGAGTTGCGCACCGTGACGGAGGTTCCTTGCAGGGTGAAGTTGACCGCCTCCGGCACCCGCAGCCAGTAGCCCACCCCGGGCCGCAGAGAGACCTGCGTGTAGGGATGATAGCTGTGCTCGACCGCATCATATTCGGCCAGGAACCATGGCGCGGGCAGCCCGGCGAAGACCAACAGCGGCGAGGGATCGGTGACGAAAGGCAGCGAGATCAGGTTCCAGCCTGCCACCAGGTGAAACTGGTGGAGGACCGGTTCAGCCGTCCCATCTTCAGCGATGGCCGGCAGGATGCCCAGGGAAAAAGTTAGCACGCACAGCGACAGGAAGAAAATCAACCTGCGTTTCCACATCTCTTGAATCATTTCCATACCCTCCAGCCGATCCAGGAATTGGTCGTAGAGGCGCCGGAGAAGGAGCAACGAAGCAACCTCATGCCACCTGTGCCAAATATAACACTGGCGCCCGCTGGAGAACCGCGTTTTGAGCCAGGTCCATCAACCTTTTATAGGATTATCAGTCGAAAGAAGGAAGAATATGTCAGAAGGCGCTGAGCTAATGCGGGCCGCCTGCCCAACCGAACCCCAGCCCATAGAGGATGGTACCGGTGGTGACCAGGTGGTAACCGTCATCATAGGTACTTACCGGGAAGGCGGGGGATGGGGGAGCCGGCAGTGCGTTGTCAACGAGTTGCACGGTCCAGCCGTTGCCCAGGTCCCGGAGAGAAGCCTCGCTAAAATTGGCCTGGAGCAGCAACCAATCCGTGGAGGAGGTGAGGAAGGAATCGGGGTTCGAGCCAGGTGCGCCGTCCGCGAAACGATAGGCAGGGCCTTTCGGCACCCGCAGGATGGTGGCATGAACTTTTTTTTCTTCGCTGGCCTTGAAGATGCCGCCCTCGGTACCGGCGTAGAGGATCCGGGGAGAGGACGGATCAATGGATAACTTTCCGATCTGGAGAGCGTACCCATCGAGTCCTTGATTCATGGTTTCCCAGTTGGCGCCGCCATTGATGCTTCGGAATACGCCGCCGTACTTGGTTCCAGCGTAGAAGATCTGACTGTTGGAGGGATCGATGGCGATGGAATTTATGGGAAAGCTGGTGATCCCGTTGTTGACGGAGCTCCAGTTGCCTCCCCCGTTGGTGCTCTTGAAAACGCCAGCATCGGTTGCGGCGTAGAGGATCTGACTGTTGGAGGGATCGATGGCGATGTCGGTGATCAACGTGCCGGTCAGCCCGTTGTTGGCTTCGCTCCAGTTTCTCCCCCCGTTGGTGCTCTTGAATACCCCGCCATACAATGTGCCGGCGTAAAGGGTTGGGTCTCCGACCTCACCGCCATGGTGGGGAGGAATATAGGAGGCCAGGCATAGCACGACGTTGCGGGTTAGCCCGTTGGACCAGGGCTCCCAGTTTGCTCCGCCGTCCGTGCTCCGGAAGACCGCGCTGCCCCGAGTGCCGACATAGAGGGTTCGAGGAGTGGAGCCGAAAACCAGGCAGAGCGCATCGCTGTTCGTCATCCCGCTGGAGGAAGCGTTCCAGCTCGCCCCCCCGTCCGAACTTTTGTAAATCCCGCCGCCATCGGTGCCGGCATAAAGGGCGTTAAGGGGAGAGGTGTCGATGAGAACAGAATTCACGTTATAGCTGGTCAGCCCACTGGAGGAAGCGTTCCAGCTCACCCCCCCGTTTGTGCTCTTGAAGAGCCCGTAACCCCGGGTGCCGGCATAGAGAGTCTGCGAATTGCGGGGATCGATCGTCAACGCATTCACGGTGGAGCCTTGAAGCCCGCTGGAGGATGGGTTCCAGTGGAACGAAGAGGCTTTGGCCGGGTTCATCAGGCTCACCAGCGGCGTCGGGTTGCCGGTAGGCTTCAAGGCGTCCGCCGTAGTCAGGAGGGTAGCCCGGATCCCGAAGGTTGCCTCGTCCCTTGCCTGAATAGCGAAGAACTGAGCCCGCGAGAGCACATCCTGCCCTCCCTGGAAGAGGGGAACCCGGGGATTTGTGGTAGGAGTGGCGCTATAGGCAACCAGGCGGGCCGCCCCGATCAGGAAACGATCCACCTCAGCGCTGAGGTTGGGGGTGTAGGATTGGTCCAGGTACCCCTTGGCGTCCTGGCCGGTGGGGTCACGCTGGTTGAGAACCTCGGTGTAGATCTGAATACCCCGGTACTCGTAGAAGAGCAGCCCGGCGAAATACGACTCGTAGGCCAGGTAGTAGTCCATCAGCCGCTGCGGCTGAAAGGTCCAGGTGGCCGTGTTGGTGAGGATGTTGGCGGAAAGCCAGGAATCGAGCAGGCCGTCCGAACCGTCCTTAGGGGCAATGGCCAAGTGGATCCCGTTGATGCAGTTGGGGATGTCCCAAGGCCCGGTGACATTGGCGCAGAACTGGGCTACCTTTTCCTGGATGCCCGGGGTGGTGGGCGTTTTCCCCTGGGTGTAGTAAACCAGGCCCTCCGGAGCGACGGTATTGTAATGGGTATCGATGCGGTTGATGTAGTCCTTCACCTGGGCATTTAAGATGGTGTCGATGATCTTGGCCTGCATCTGCTTCAATTGAGCGAAAAGCTGGGTGAAGTTGGACTCGATTCGTTCCAGGGAAGCCTGGATGTCCTGCAGTTGAGCCTCCATCTGGTCCAGCCTCTCCAGCACCGCAGCTCCCTGCCCCTTGTTCCCCGTCAGCAGGCTCATCACCCAGCCGCAGGCTGTCTTGGCGGCCCAGCTGGCGGCTCCCCGCTTCACCCCCGTGTAGGCCACCTGGAGGTTCTTGGAGGCGATCTCGGAATCACTCCCGCCGGGCTCGAAGACCAGGTTGGCGGATCCCGGAGCGATGCCTTCCATCGTCGAGACGCCATTCAGCTTGACCCAGTAGCCGTTCCCCGGGGTGAACTGGCGCAGCTCGTTCTTCACCGAGAAGTAGCGGCCGTCCCGCCAGCTGTAGATGTCTCCAGCCAGAATACCGGCATCGAAGGCCTGCTGCAGGGAGTAGAATTGCCCCCCCCGCTCAACCCGAGCCCGGGCGGCGTCATCCCAACTGATTTCCCCCGGGAAGGGGTAGCCGACGAGGTTCCAGCCCTTCAGCAAGGCGCAGGTATTGCGCACCGTGATCGCGGTTCCTTGCAGGGTGAAGTTGACCGCCTCTGGCACCCGCAGCCAGTAGCCCACCCCGGGCCGCAGCGAGACCTGGGTGTAGGGGTGGTAGGCGTTCTCAACCGCATCGTACTCGGCCAGGAACCAAGGGGTGGGAAGCTCAGCAAAAACCACCAGGGGCGAGGGATCGGTGACGAAAGGCAGCGAGATCAGGTTCCAGCCGGCGCCCAGGTGAAACTGGTGGAGGACCGACTCCGGTGGGGGAGTGGAGGCGTTGACATCCATCGTCGCTCCATCTTTGGCGATGGGCGGTAGGATGCCCAGGGAAAAGGTCAGCACACACAGCGACAGGAACAAAATCAACCTGCGTTTCCAGGTTTCTTTGATCATTTCCATACCATCAAGGCTCAATCCGCAGGATCCCGCTCTTCGAGATGCGTCCCTCCAGTGTTTCCCCGGTTTCCCGGACTTCCCTGGCGAGGTAGGGGATGACCAGATAGCGCAGAGTAGCGGTGTCCTCCACCAATCGATAGGTTACCCCTTCCTCAAAGGGGATTCCATGCTCTTTCAACAGCTCCAAGCAATACTCCTGATTGATAGTCATGCTCCGCTCTCCTTTCTGATCCTTCTACTCTACACCCTGGCAGGTCTCTCCGAGAATATGGCAGACCATGTCGCGCAACTTTTCCCCATTTCAACAGCGAATGTCATATTTCCCCCGCAATCCCCTCATCTTCTTGACAGGCAAAACAGCCCCTCCTACACTCGATCCAGCCAGAACGACACCTTGTCTTTAAAAAACTAAGCGTCTTTTTGATGGAGGAGACCATGACACAGCGTAAATTCATTTCCTATTGTATTTTGGTGGTTGTGATCCTATCATTGGGCTTTTTCATAGCCTGCAGGTCTGATTCAGCAGGCAAAACCCAACTATTCGCAAATGGGTCCATCTACCTTGATGCGGAAAGACAAGTCGACAACCTGCTGGTGCGGGACGGCATCGTGGAAGGATGGAATGTCGATCCCGCGAAATATACAAATGCGGAGCTCGTCGACCTGAAAGGGGCCACTGCCTATCCTGGTTTTTGTGACAGCCATGTGCATCTGGCCGAGACCGGCTACTTCTTCCATGTAGGCGCCAACCTGATCGGCTGCAGTACGGTCGATGAGATCGTCAAAGCGCTGGAGGCCAAGGTCAAAGATCTGCCAGCCAATGCCTCTGTTTTTGGAGCCGGGTTTTCTTTGCGCGATTATGATTTATGGACCTTGGAAGACCTGGCCAAAATAGACCGGGTTACCGGCAATCGGCCGGCCTTCCTGGCCGATAAACTGGGACACAATGCCATCATCAACAGCGCCACGATCAAGCTTTCCGGGATGACCGCCGCGACCAAGATCCCACTGGGAGGAAAAATGGGGGTCGAGAATAGCCAGTTGACCGGAATGCTGCGCGAGTCTGCCATGATTTTGCCTTGGAACAAGATCTCGGATCTCTTTGATGAAAAAGAGATGAAGGACGGCGCTATGCTGATGGCGCAGCGCTGGGCTTCGATCGGATACACGGCAATCGTCGATTTGATGGGCGGGCCTGGCATCCGCTATATGTTTCCGGACGTTTTGTTTGAGCTGGAAAGTGAAGGGAAACTGCCTTTGCGCGTTGATTACTGTTACACAATCTTCAATTTGAACGATGTGGACGACGCTGCCAAATACAAGGACCGCAGTACCGATCTGGTCCGTTTCCTTGGCTGCAAAATATTTGTCGACGGAGCCTTTGCCGGAGGACAGGCCTGGACAAGCTGGGAGAACCAGCAGGGCGGCCACGGCTTGCAGGAGATCTATACGGATGACATGGGCGGTCCGGAGCTTAATCTGAACCGCATCGTGGCAAAAGTCGAGGAATACGGGATGAACCTGCATTACCACGCCCAGGGGGACATGGCGATCAGCGCGGTTCTCGACGCACTCGACAAAGTGCGCGCCGAAAAAGGGGAAATAAAGGGCATCCACACCCTGATCCACCTCGCTTTCCCGACCGACGAACATATTGCAAGAATCAAAAGCTTTAACGGGCATGTTGTGGTTACCGTCCAGCCGGGTTTTTGGGAGGTCGAAGACGATACCGCCTACTATTATGGGGACCAGGCGGTGAAAGCCTATCCGATCAAGAAGCTGATCGAAAGTGGCATCTCTGTAGGCATCAGTACGGATTTCAGCGTTTCACCCCCCCAATATACTCCTGTAACTGCGGTGATTGGTGTTGCGGCGACCGGAGGAGGCAATCCGCAGTTCCATTCCCCTGTCAGCGTCAAGGAAATGATTCGCGGTTTTACCGTAGGCAGTGCCCGGACCACCGGCAGTAGCGATATCGGCACGCTCGATATCGGGAAAAAAGCCGATCTGGTTGTTTTTGACCAGGATCTCTATTCGGTCGCCCCTGAAAAGTTCACCCAGGACAATCCAAAGGTGCTGGCAACCTATATAGGTGGGCGGATGGTTTTCAGTCCACAGGGCGATGCTGCCAATTGAAGAACATAACCCGCCCCTACGAAAACCATCCTGAGTTGCTGCCCATAGCCACCCTGGTTCTGGCAGGATCATGAAAAAGCAAGAGCGCTGACCCTTGCAAGGCCGGCGCTCTGTGCTGGGAAGATAGAGGATTGTGGTCAGAGGAACCATCCTACGGGAAGCGGATGGTCACCCCCTTCAGGTAGAGGTTGGCGCGCATGTTCCGCACAACCAGCCCCACCGACTGCGGGTCGTTGGCCGCATACATGGTGGTATCGGATTGCACGCCGATGATCCAGCCATAGCTGTGCCCGGGCGTCAGGGCAGCGCTGAGATCCTGGGTGATCACGCCGTTGGTGCCGAACTGCAGGTCGTGCTTCATGATGTCCGGGTTCCAGAAATTCCAGTTGGTGTAGGTGTTAGGCACGTAAGCGGCAGCTGTCCAGTCGTAGAGGCCCCTCCATGCGTAGAGCTTGAGCGTGCTGTAACCTGCGTTGTTGTTGCCGAAGTAGACATCGGCCTGGAAAGTCACCCGAAACACGGCTGTGACGGGGTTCATTCCCTGGTAGGTGAAGTTGCGCGCGTCCTGGATGTAACCGCTGACCCAGGACTTGTACTTGCCGCTGTTGGAATTGGCCGAGAACGTGAAGCCGGGCGAGAGGGCCCGGTTGCTGAGACCGTCATTGGTGACCAACTGGGTGATCCCGCTGCCGGAGGTCCGGTTGCTGACGCTGTTGCTGTTGACCACCCAGGACGGGTTGGCGCCTCCTCCCGGGTAGTTGGCGGCGAACTGCTGAGGGCCGCCCAACCGTGCCCAGGCCAGCCCCAATCCGTAGAGGATGGTGCCGGTGGTGGAAGGCTGGTAACCGTCGGTGTAGGTTCCCACCGAGAAGGCGGGGGAAACGGGAGCTGCAAGCAGGCTGTCCGTCAGTTGCGCAGACCAGCCATTCCCCACGTATTGCGGCAAGGCCGGCCCGTAATTCCCCAGGAGCAGGAGCCAGTCGGTGGAAGGTCCCAGGAAAGCGCTAAAGGTGGGGCTGTTGGTTGTATCCCAATGGTCATAGGCTGGACCGTTGGGCACCCGCAAGATTGTGGAAGGGGAATTCCAGGACAAGCCTTTGGACGAGTTGGCCAATGTCACCAGAGGCGTCGGGTTGCCGGTCGGCTTCAGGGCGTCGGCCGTGGTAAGGATAGCCGTCCGCAATCCGAAAGTCCCCTCATCCCGCGTCTGGATGGCGAAGAACTGGGCCCGCGATAGCACGTCCTGCCCTCCCAGGAAGAGAGGATCGGTCGTGCTGGTGGCGGTCAGGTTGGCGCTGTAGGCCACCAGGCGGGCGGCGCCGATCAGGAAGCGGTCCACCTCGCTGCTCAGGTTGGGCGTGTAGGTGTCGTTCAAGTACTCCTTGGCGTCCCCGCCGGTGGGGTCGCGGTGGTTGAGGGCTTCGGTGTAGATCTGCACTCCCCGGTACTCGTAGAAGAGCAGCCCGGCGAAGTACGACTCGTAGGCCAGGTAGTAGTCCATCAAACGCTGCGGCTGGAAGGTCCAGGTGGCCGTGTTGGTGAGGATGTTGGCGGAGAGCCAGGAATCGAGCAACCCTGCCGAGCCTCCCGGAGGAATAATGGCCAGGTGGATCCCGTTGACGCAGTTGGGGATGTCCCAGGAGTTGATGACATTGGTGCAGAACTGGTTCACCTTGTCCACAATGCCGGGCGTGGTGGGCGTCTTGCCCTTGGTGAAGTAAGCCAGACCCTCCGGGGAGGTGGTGTTGTAATGGGTGTCGATGGTGTTGATGTAGCCCTTCACCTGGGCGTTCAAAATGGTGTCGATGATCTGGGCCTGCATCTGCTTCAGTTGGGCGAAGAGCTGGGAAAAATCCCCTTCGATGCGGGCCAGGGAAGCCTGGATGTCCTGCAGTTGGCCCTCCATCTGGTTTAGCCGATCCAGTACCTGCGCGCTTTCCCCCTTGCTGCCCGTCAGCAGGCTGGTCACCCATCCGCAGGCCTTCTCCTTGGCCCAATCCGCGGCGCCTTCCTTCACCCCCTCGTAAGCCGCCTCCAGGAGCTTGGAAGCGATGTCGGTGAAGATCCCGCCCGGCTCGAAGACCAGGCTGACGGGCTCGGCAGCGAATCCATCCATCGTCGGCAGGCTGTTCAGCTTGATCCAGTAGCCGTAGCCGGGGGAGAACTTTCGCAGCTCGTTCTTCACCGAGAAATAGCCGTTCTCCCGCCAACTGTAGATGTCGGCGGAAAGGATGCCGGTATCGAAGGCTTCCTGCAGGGAGTAGGTCTCCCCTCCCCGCTCCACCTTGGCCCTGGCGACACTATCCCAGCTGACCTCCACCGGGAAGGGGTAGCCGACCAGGTTCCAGCCTTCCACCAGGGGGTAGGCGTTGCGGAGGGTGACGGAAGTGCCCTGCAGGGTGAAGTTGACCGCCTCCGGCACCCGCAGCCAGTAGCCCACTCCGGGTCGCAGAGAGACCTGCGTATAAGGGTGGTAGCTGTGCTCGACTGCATCGTACTCGGCCAGGAACCAGGGCTGGGGCAACTCGGCGAAGACTACCAGGGGCGAGGGATCGGTGACGAAGGGCAGCGAGATCAGGTTCCAGCCGGCTACCAGGTGGAACTGGTGGAGGATGGGCTCCGGCGGCGGCGTGGTGAGGACGGGATCCGCAGCCGTCCCCTCTTCAGCGATGGCCAAGGGAGGGCCCAGGGAAAAAGTCAGCACACATAGCAGGAGAACGAAAATCAACCTGCGCTTCCACATCTCATTGATCATCACACAACCTCCGCTGACCCGAAATTGGGGCAGAAGCGCCAAGAAAGGAACAGAAGGCAACCTCATGCCGCCTGGAACAACTATAGCAGCTCCCTTCTGCAAGTAATGTAAAAAAAAAAGATTTGACCGACACCGTTAAAGTGGAAAAGACGGGCAAGGTTTTCAGGCAGTCTGTCCTGGTAGCCAATATTGGAATAAAGAAATGACCTCACACTGCCATTTAAAGGGATTCCAAAACGCGATCTGGTGATAGAATGGGGGAGGCGGTTGACAAGAAATCGGAATTCCTGGGGGATTGGCTATTCTTCCCCCGGGATCCGGCCCTACAAGATCAAACCAACCTCACGCCCGAAAAGAAACGGATAAGGAGAATAGACATGGAAGAGTTCCGCTTCATCCTGGGGAGACGAGTGTTGATCGTCCTCCTGTCCTTGGTCGTGTTAATGGGAGCTTTGGTCGCAATGCCGGCCGCTGGCCGAGCTCTGGCGGCAAGACCCTCGCCCGTCGATCAAGAGGCCTCTGCAGCTTCGGCCGATCCGGTCGCAGGCGAAGCGCCGATCTTTGCTCCTTCCAACACCTCGCTGGTCCCTGAAGAGAGCGGAGATACCATCAACGGCGGTTACCCCATCATCGTCAACTCCGCCCTCAGTACACTAGTCCAGGAATGGCACACTTTCTACGGGTCGGAAGACGTCGACAGGGCTTATTCTGTGACAACAGACAGCAGTGGTTATATTTATGCCGTCGGAAGAAGCTTCGACACGTGGAACGGACCAGGGACAGCGACTCCACTCCATGCCCATTCCAACCCAGGTAATATGGGTGACTTTTTTGTCCTCAAGTTAGCTCCTGATGGTTCCTACATCTGGCACACTTTCTACGGAGTAGAATCCGGTCCTGACTATGCTTATTCCGTCGTTACGGACACAGACAACAATGTCTATGTCACCGGCTTCAGCTACCAGAGTTGGAGTGGTCCGCAAGGGCAGGAGCCCAAGCATCCCTTCTCGGGGGGCGATAAAGATGTCTTCGTGCTGAAGCTTGACAGCGCCGGCATCTACCAGTGGCACACCTTCTACGGATCAACGGAGTACGAGGATGAAGGTCAAGGAATCAGCCTGGATGGGGAAGGAAATGTTTATGTGGCGGTGAAAAGCTATGATACATGGAACGGCCCGGGGACCGCGACTCCGCTCCATGATTATAGTGGAGGAGCTAATGCGGGATCACAGACAGATGTGGCAGTGCTCAAGCTCACCCATGATGGCGAATATGTATGGCACACCTTTTATGGTTCAACCGATTTCAATGGTGAGGATAATCCCGGTGAAGAGCCTACCTCTATCGCTGTGGACGGCAGCTCCAACGTCTATGTCGGAGGATTCTGCATCGGCTCCTGGAACGGTCCAGAGACTGCGACTCCGCTCCATGACTTTTCGGGTGGCAATAATGATGCCTTTGTGCTGAAGCTCGACAGCGCCGGCGCTTACCAGTGGCATACCATATATGGCTCGAACGAAAACGACTGGGCCAACGGCATCGATATCATTAACGGCAATGTAGGGGTGGCGGGATTCAGCGGCGCATCGTGGAACGGGCCGGTGGGACAGTCACCGCGCCACACTTATTCGGGGGACCACGACATCATGATACTCATGCTCGACAGTGCCGGCGCCTACCAGTGGCACACCTTCTATGGCTCGGATTCAGCCAAAGATTACGGCCTTGCCCTCGCACATGACAATGATTCCGTCATACACATCACCGGCAGGAGCTACGCCGGCTGGAGGGGAGACGGAGGCGTAGAACCCGAGCATCCATTTAGCGGTGGCGCTGATCTTTTTATCCTTGAACTGACCAGCACCGGAACCTATCAGAAACACACCTTTTATGGGTCTGCGGCGGACGATTGGGGGCAGGGCATCGCTTTCAGCGCGAGCGGTGGGTTCTATCTGACCGGCTATTCTGCTGCAAGCTGGCTCGGCGCTGGTGGAACCTCGCCTTTGCATGTCTATGCAGGTGGACATGATATCTTCATTCTAGCCTATCCTAAAGGTCCCGATCCCTTGCCCGGGATGAGCCCCTGGGGGTTGGTTGTCCTTTCCATCTCCCTCCTGGGTTTAGGCGGCTGGTGGTTCCTGCGCCGGAGACGCCTTGCCTGAGGCTAACGGGTCGCCGCTGAACTACTCGTCATAAATGTCAGCTAACCAAGGCGCCCGCCAAAGTGCCCGTTCAATTGTTCTACCCTGTTGTGGCACATGTTTGTTATCACAGCGCGAAAGGATATACCTGGAAAGGGAAGATCAAGGAGTGAACCTGTAGGAGCGTTGCTTTGCTCAGATCTCAAAAGGAAAGCCGTGGGGAAAGGTGAGAGTAACCCCCTTCAGAGAGACGGTTAGTCGCATATTCTGCTCATCTAATCCCGACCGGTAGTGGTTGGACACATTGGGGTCGGAACTGATGCTGCTGATGTACCCATGAACATGTCCAGGGACCAGGGAAATGCTGAGGGCTTGGGTGACCGGGCCGTTGGCGCCATATTGAATGTTTGTTTTCTTCTGGAAATGAGCTATGTTGAACGATCAGGACGGTTGACTCGTCCATGTGCTGGCCGCTCTATCGTAGAGATCTATCCCTGAGACGAGCGGGATCGCACCACCCCTAATACACACAGCAAGAGCGGAAAGCTACCTGCGTTTGCATGTTAACATTCTCCATTATCATACCCTCCGGACGATCCGGGAACTGGTCGTAGAAGCGCCGAGGAAGGAACAGCGAGGCAACCGCGCACCACCTGCTGCAACTGTGGCAACTCTCCTCTGACAGTTGCCACACAACAGAAACAAAACAAAGGTTTAGCCAACCAAATGATGATCGGACCAAGCCCTGGACCCTAACGTTTCGTGAATCAGTCGCTGAAGAGGTTTTCCAGCAACTCTTCTCGGTCTATCTCCAGGTAACGGGACAACCTCCGATAGAATCGCAGCGAAAGTGCCAACTTTGATAGAGTCAGCAAATTCGTCCCCACTGAGATTGCGGGGACTCTTCAACCAGAAAAATGATCTCATTCATGATCAGTACTTCGCTTGATTTAGCGCTTTGTGCCCTTTCAATCGCATCACTTTTCACTTCATCTTGAAAGAATAGGTTTATCCAGAGCACGGAATGACCTTCTGATGATTAATCTAGTCGAGAATAGCCGACGCGGGAAGAAAAACGTGATTCCTTGGATTGCCATTAGCCTATCTTAGGAAGGGATCAAATCTATGATTGCCTGCCCGCTTCCTTTTGTCCCGCCGATGGTGCGCGGAATTTCTCGCCGGGATCGCTTCCTCCCCCCTAGATCTTCTCGGCCAGCTCGGCGATGCGCCGGGAAGCCTTTCCCTCGAACAGGCCGCCGTGATAGCAAATCACCGCTTCGATGTCGTAACACGCCAGCTTGCGCAGCGATTCCGCCGCCATGAAAGGGTCGCTGGTGTACCGCGCCGGAGGCTTGACCAGCGCGGGGCCCTGGACCCGCAGGGCATCCCCGGCAATCAGTGTTTTGCTCGTTTCGTGGTAGAGGCAGATGTGCCCGGGCGTGTGCCCGGGCGCGAAAATGACCTTGATACCACCACAATAGGGCAGCAGTTCACCGTCGGCGAGGGTCCGGTCCACCTGGATGCGGTTGCTGGGCGAGCACCTCGATGGGATGAGAGGAAGCCTTCAAGAGGGAGGGGATTCCGCCGATGTGGTCCATGTCATGATGGGTGATGATGATCTTGGAGACCTTCTCCAGGGGCACACCCGCCTTCCCCATGGCTTCCTCGATCTGCGGCCGGAAGCCGGGCAACCCTCCGTCCACCAGGATCACCGTCTCCTCATCCCAGAGGAGGGTGGGATGAATGAGGTCTGCCCCGAAGGACAGGTTTGCCATCAAGTCGAGCATTTCCATGCCGTTCGCGATCTTCATGCGTGCCTCCAATACGAAGTGAATGCCCTACTATCGAACGAAAGGGATCCCCGTTCCAGCGTTTGCCCTGGCCGTTTTGGGATGCTTCAGACTTCTCAGCCGCGTGGCGCTCCGCCTACAGGCCGATCTCCTTGGCGACCGTCTGCATCCCCACGATCGTCTCGCCGATGACCCAGTCCAGGTCCTTCCCCATCAGGATGACTCCATTCTCAATCAGTTCGCGGTCGACGCCGGCAGCGAACCCGGTCGTCTTCCATTTCTTCTTCACCGATTTCACCTCCACGTCCAGGACGCTTTTCGAGGGGCGAACGAGGGCTGTCGCGGCGATGAGGCCTGTCAACTCGTCGATGGCGTAAAGAACCTTCTCCAGGTCGCTTTCCGGTTTCACCTCGACGCACCGTCCCCAACCGTGGCTTTGCACAGCGCGGATGGTTTCCTCGGGCCAATCACGGGACTCCAGGATCTCGCGAACCTTGAGGCAATGCTGTTCCGGGCAAAGGCTGTAATCCAGGTCGTGGACCAGCCCGACGATCCCCCATTTTTCCACATCGCCCCTGTATAGCAGGGCAAAATGGCGCATCGTTCCTTCCACCGCCAGGGCGTGGTGGATCAGATTCTCCGACTGGTTGAATTCCACCAGAAGGGCAAACGCTTCTTCTCTCGTTGGTTCATGGGGCATGCTTTTCCTCCAAATGCCTATCGGCAAAATCGGGATCAGAAAAGACAGATTCCGTAGGCTTCTTAGTTGGCAAGGATAGTCCTTCCTTAGCCTTCCATTCAAGGGCCAAAGGCTCGCTTCTGCCTGAATTGCGAAAGAGTAAATCTTTTTTTCTAAACCCCCCCTCTCATTTCGCGCATTCCCCCCTCCTCCGTAGTATAATTACCTTGAGCCCGAAAGGGCGAAGCGAATCTGAGGAGCGAAGAGATGACTGAGAAGCGGAACCTGTTCTACCGGCTATTGGGCCGGGCCTTGCGATCAGTGAGCATCGTCACCCTGATCGTCGTAGTTTTGTTGTCTTCACTGATTTTACTGCCCCAGGCCAAGGCTGTTGAAGCCGCTGGCCTATCCTACTTTCTGGACGCCGCTTCCGGCAGCGATGCCAATAACGGCCGCAGCGAGGCGACAGCCTGGAAGACTATCGCCAAAGTGAATGCCGCCGCCCTCCTCCCCGGCGACTCGGTCCTCCTCAAGCGGGGCCAGCTCTGGCAGGAAAAGCTGATCGCCCCGGCCTCCGGCAGCGAGAGCAGCCCGATCACCTTCTCGGCCTATGGAAGCGGCAGCAAGCCGGTCATCGACGGAGCCGGAGTACGGAAGACCA